>Ga0180436_10001328_pt1 | contig 24233 bp, 26 predicted proteins | sample SS_ome_2_FD_132434 | JGI IMG/M metagenome (GOLD analysis project Ga0180436, IMG submission 132434) | Hypersaline lake sediment archaeal communities from the Salton Sea, California, USA - SS_3_S_2 metaG | ecosystem: Environmental > Aquatic > Non-marine Saline and Alkaline > Hypersaline >... | reverse complement strand
CGACGCAGGCCGCGCTGTTCATCGAGGGCACCGTAAGGTTCCAGTTCTTCAACGCGCCCGAACGCTCCGACGTGACCGCCAACTTCGCCATGGCCCCAGGGGCGACGCGCGATGACACCGTCGAGATGCTCGCCCAGCTCAAGGACGTTGTGCAGGCCTACGGCGACGAGATCGAGGCCGAGACCGGCACCAACCCGATCACCTATGTGCTCGGCCAGATCGGCGGCAATGCCGGGAGGGGCCTTGCCGTGGCGGCCGACAAGGAGGCCGACCTGCTCGGCGCGCTCTCGATCGAACTGATCGACGCCGACCAGCGGCCGTTCTCCTCCTTCACCTTCGTCAGCGAGATCCAGGACCGCGCGCCGCGCCACCCGATGCTGGAAGAACTCAGCTTCCGCGGTGGCCGCTTCGGCCCCGGCGGCGACGCGCTCGACGTCGAACTCACCGGCGCGGAGGCGGCGGTGCTGAAAGCTGCCGCCGAGGCGCTGAAGACAGCCGTCGCGCAATACCCGGAAGTATCAGCGGTGGAGGACACGCTGGCCTACGACAAGGACGAGCTGGTGCTCGAGCTCACCGCGCAGGGCAAGGCGCTCGGCTTCACCATCGACGATCTCGGCCGCGAGCTGCGCCGCCGGCTCGGCGGGATCGAGGCCGCGACCTACCCGGTGGGGATGCGCTCCGGCACGATCCGCGTCGAGCTGCCCGACGATGAGCTCACCGCCGATTTCCTCGAACGCACGATGCTGCGCACCGCGAGCGGCGCCTACGCCCCGCTCGCCGATATCGTGACCGTCACCACCAGGAGCGGCTTCTCCACCGTCAACCGTGAGAACGGCTTGCGTGTGGTCTCTGTCACCGGCGACATCGACGAAGAAGACCCGGAACGCGCCGAGGAGATCTCGCGGGCGCTGGAAGAGGAGATCCTGCCGCAGATCGCCGAAGACTACGGCATCACCTACCAGATCTCCGGCCTCAAGGAGCAGGAGAACGCGTTCCTCTCGGATGCGCGCCTCGGGCTCATCCTCACGCTGATCGGCATCTTCCTCACGCTGGCCTGGATCTTCTCGAGCTGGACCCGGCCGCTTGTGGTTATGGGCATCATCCCGTTCGGCCTCGTCGGCGCGATCTGGGGGCATTACATCTGGGGCGTTCCGCTCAGCCTGTTCTCCGTGGTCGGACTGATCGGCATGGTCGGAATCATCATCAACGATTCCATCGTGCTGGTGAGCACGATCGACGAATATGCGCGCGACCGGGGCGTCGTGCCCGCGATCATCGATGCGGCGGCGGACCGTCTGCGCCCGGTGTTCCTGACCACCGCCACCACCGTCATCGGCCTCACGCCATTGCTCTACGAGACATCGAGCCAGGCGCAGTTCCTGAAACCCACGGTGATCACGCTGGTCTACGGCCTCGGCTTCGGGTTCTTCCTCGTTCTGCTCGTGGTCCCGGCGCTGGTCGCGGCACAGGAAGACGTCGGCAAACAGATGCGGGCGCTGCGGCGGATGATGAAGCTGCGCCACCGGGGTGCGCGGGGTGCGGCGGTGGCAACGAGCGGCACCGCGATGGCCCTTGCCGCGTTGTTCGTGGCCACACTCGGCTGGGTATTGGCAACGGGGAACCTGCCCGGCGGGCTGATGGACGGATTTGGCAACCCGATCCTCGCGGCCGCAGGGGTGTTCCTGGCCGGGGCCAGCGTGATCGTCACCGGCGCCTGGCTCGTCGCGGCGCTGGCGCACTGGCTGCACCTGCGGCGCCGGAAAGCCTAACGGGCCGCCGCGCAGCCTTGAATGTCGACGGCCCGGCCATCGGCGAGCACGGTGAACCGCAGCGTGTCCAGATCAAGCTCGAAAGGTGCGGCGGTGGGCGGCACCAGGTCGGCCACGGCGGTCAACACGCCCCCGGCGCGTTCCAATTTGGCGGCGGAGACCCAGATTGACCGGTCCGCCGCTTCGATCACGGCAAGTTCCTCGCCACCACGCGCGGGCAGGTCGAGATGAGCCGTCACCCGCAGGCCGTCGGCAATCGGATCGACCTCGCATCGGGCCGATACCAGCCCCGCCTCGACCGCGCTGTCGGGCCGGCGTTGCAGGGCCAATTCGATCCGCGGATCGGCCACGGTTTCTGCGCCCGACAGGTGCGCCGAAACCTCGGTCTGGAACGGTACGCAGATATTATCGCAAATCCCCATCTGGAGATCGCCTGAAAGGAGAATGTCGGCGGCCGGATCTCCCGGGTGGATCTCCAGGGGCAGCACCAGTTCGTCGTGGAAGCCCAGTGTCTCGATCCCGCTGGAAAGGAAGATGTCGGGCACCGGCCAATGCACGGTGACGCCCTGGACGTTTTCGGACTGCGCCCAGTCAAACAACGGCGGCAACCCGGCCTCGCCCGGCGCGCGCCAGTAGGTTTTCCAACCTTCGTCGAGCGTCACGCGAAGTGCCGCCATGTGGGTGCCTGCATCGGTCCGCCAGCCGGGCAGAATATCCACCGCAGCGTGGTCTTCGTCGTGGTCGTCGGCCAGTGCCGGGCCCGCCAGGAGCGTGGCGAGAACGAAATATTTCAGCTTCCTCATGACGCTTGGATATAGCCCGCTCACCCGCAAGCGGAAGTCACATTCGCGAGACACCGCTCACTTTGCCGCGGGCTCTTGCATTCCGTCGCGCCCCGGCCCCATCTGTAGACCATGACACAGGCCGCCACGCTCGACCATGATCTCACCGGCAAGATGCTGATCGCGATGCCCGGCATGGGCGATCCGCGCTTCGACCATGCCGTGGTGTTCCTCTGCGCGCATTCCGCCGAGGGCGCGATGGGGCTGATCGTGAACAAGCGCATGCCCGACCTTCTGCTCAACGACATGCTCGAACAGCTCGAGATCGCAAAGGGCATCGGCAGCGAGGGCATCGGCGTTCATTTCGGTGGCCCGGTCGAAGGCGGGCGCGGCTTCGTGCTGCATTCGCATGATTATTGCGGCCACCCCGGCACTCTCGAGATCGACGCGGCCTTCGGCATGACCGCCACGAAGGACATTCTCGTCGACATCGCCCGCGGCGACGGCCCGGCCGCAACGCTCACCGCGCTCGGCTATTCTGGGTGGGGCCCGGGCCAGCTCGAAAGCGAGTTGCAGCAGAACGCCTGGCTCACCGTCGACGGCGATGCCGCCATCGTGTTCGACCCCGACGACGGCGGCAAATGGGAACGCGCGTTGAAGAAGCTGGGGATTGATCCCCTGATGCTGTCGGCATCGGGCGGCCGGGCTTAGCGCACTCTCGCGCTAATCCAGCCCAGCCGAAAGCCTGTCGAGCTTCTCGACGAAAGCCGCGGCACCCTCGCCCAGCGCAGCCATCAGTTCGTCCTGATAGGCCGCCGCGATCGGCGCCAGCGTGTCGATCATCGCGCGCCCTTTCGGGGTGAGCGACAGCTCGACAAGGCGCCGGTCATGTTCGTTGACGACCTTCTTCACGAACCCCGAGGCCTCGAGCCGCGAGGCGGCACGGCTGACCTTGGGCTTGTCCATGCCGACCCGGTTGTGGATCTCGCGCACCGAGACGGCCGTTTCCTGGCTCAGATGCGCCACAACGCGCCATTCGGCCACGGAGATGCCGTAGCGTTCGCGATAGTGTTTCGAAAACCCGCCGCTCACCCGGCGCGACAGCTCGGAAAGCTTGTAGGGCAGGAATTCGTCTAGGTTGAAATCGGTCACATCAGATCCCCGGCTGGCCCGCCGGGATTGAACCTCAGCCGTACGTTCAGTGCAAGGGCAACGAAGCTTGCGCCTGGAGGGAAAGCCATGTCATGTGGCGCGATCGGAAATGCGCGACGGGAGGGCCAACAACATGCGGGCAGGGATTGCGATGCTCGTGGCAGGCTACGTGCTGAGCCAGTTCTACCGAGCGTTTCTGCCGGTAATGACCCCGGTCCTGCAAACCGACCTCGGCGCCACGCCGGACGGGCTCGGCCGTGCCTCCGGCCTCTGGTTTCTCACCTTCGCCGCGATGCAGATCCCGGTGGGCTGGGCGCTCGACTACATCGGCCCGCGCCGCACCGCGGGCTGGCTGCTCGGCCTTGGCGCCGGCGGCGGCGCGGTGCTGTTTGCGATGGCCAGCGCGCCCTGGCAAATCTCGGCCTCGATGGTATTGATGGGGATCGGCTGTTCGCCGGTCCTGATGGGCACCTATTTCATCATCGCCAAAAGCTTCTCGCCACGGGTCTTCGGCACGCTCGCCGGCGCCGTGATCGGCGTGGGTTCGATCGGAAACATCGCCGGCAGCCTGCCGATGGCCTGGGCCGTCGAGACCTTCGGCTGGCGCGAAACCATGTGGGGCCTCGCCGCGGTCACCTTCCTCGTGGCCGCGTTCATCCTGTTCCTGGTCACCGACCCGGCACGCCCGGAGAACCACGCCGAGCAGAAGGGCTCGTTGCTGACGCTCCTCGCCATGCCCGCGCTCTGGGCGCTGTTTCCGCTGATGTTCGTGAACTACGCCCCCTCGGCCGGCCTGCGCGGCCTCTGGGCGGGCCCGTATCTGTCGGATGTCTTCGGCATGGACGCGAACGGCATCGGACTCGTCACCCTCGCCATGGGCATCGCGATGATCATCGGCAATTTCGCCTATGGCCCGCTCGACCGGGTGTTCGGCACCCGCAAATGGGTGATCTTCACCGGCAACCTTCTGTCGGCGGCCTGCGTGCTTGGGCTGTGGGCCTTCCCGGCCAGCGGCGTCTGGACCGCCACGCTGCTGATCTCGGCCGCCGGCCTGTTCGGCGCGTCGTTCCCGCTGATCATGGCCCACGGCCGCGCCTTCTTCCCAGCCCATCTCACCGGCCGGGGCGTGACGCTGATGAACCTGTTCGGCATCGGCGGCGTCGGGCTGTTTCAGTTCACGTCGGGCTGGGTCTACGAGAGCGCGCAGGTGGCCGGCGATCCCGTCGCGGCCTACCGGGCGCTGTTTTTGTTCTTCGGCCTGCCGGTTCTGGTGGGAACGCTGCTTTATCTCTTCAGCCGCGACCGGCTGGATTGAGAGCAGGACAGGAGGTTCACACCCCCGGTCCCTGAGTGACCGCGCGCCGCGCGATTGCGAACCCGGCAGGCGTTTCCGCCCGTGCGGAAACGCCGAGAGGGCCCGCGGCATTATCAGACCGAAGAAGCGGCGCGGGCTCAGGCCGCCCGGCGGCGGCGCGGCCGGCGGCGTTTCTGGCCTTGGCCCTGGCCCTGCGGTTTGGGGTGCATCTGGCGCACCCCGCCGCCGCGACCGCCGCCGCCCCGGCTCTTCTTGGCCGGTGCAACCTCGACCGGGCGCTCACCGCCGAGCACCGGGATCTCCAGCTTCATCACCTTCTCGACCTGGCGCAGAAGCCCGATCTCTTCGCCGGTGACGAAGGCAATCGCGTCGCCGTCGGCGCCGGCGCGCGCGGTGCGGCCGATGCGGTGGACGTAGTTTTCAGCCACCTCGGGCAGGTCGTAGTTGTAGACATGGCTCACGCCGGGGATGTCGATCCCGCGGGCGGCGACGTCGGTCGCCACGAGAATGCGGGCCGTACCATCGCGGAACGCCTTGAGTGCCCGCTCGCGCTGGCCCTGGCTCTTGTTGCCGTGGATCGACACCGCGCCGTAGCCCTCGGCGACGAGATGCTTCATCAGCCGCTCAGCCCCATGCTTGGTGCGGGCGAAGACGAGGGCGAGCCCCTCGGGCGCGTCATCGAGATAGGATTTGAGCAGGCGCGTCTTGTCGGACTTGTCGGCCGCCCAATGCACGCCTTGCGTGATCTTGTCGGCCGCCTTGCCAGGCGCGGCGACCTGAACCCGAACCGGGTTGTGCAGATAGGCGCCAGCAATCTCTTCCATCTGCTTGGGCATGGTTGCCGAGAACAGCATGGTCTGGCGCGGATGGCCGAGCTTGGGCGCGATCCGGCGCAGGGCATGGATGAACCCCATGTCGAGCATGTGGTCGGCCTCGTCGAGCACGAGGAAGGTGGCGGCATCGAGCCGCACGGCACCGCGATCCATCAGGTCGATCAGCCGGCCCGGTGTGGCCACGAGGATGTCTGTGCCTTTGGACAGCGCCATGGCCTGGCGATTGATAGAGACGCCGCCGACGACCGTCGTCACCTTCATATGCGTGCCCTTGACGTAGAGCAGCAGGTTGTCGGCGATCTGGTTCACCAGTTCGCGCGTCGGGGCGAGCACGAGGGCGCGCGCCGTCTTCGGCTGGCGCTTGTCGTGCTTGTGCAGCAGCTGGTGGATCAGCGGCAAGCCGAAGGCGGCAGTTTTGCCGGTGCCGGTCTGGGCGAGGCCCATCACGTCACGCCCCTCCAGCACCGGCGGGATCGCCTTGAGCTGGATCGGGGTGGGGGCGCTGTAGCCCGCGGCCTCGACGGCGGCGAGCAATTTCGGGGCAAGCCCGAGTTTCGAGAATTCAGTCATGTGTCTCTTTCCGCGGCACATCGGCCGCATACGTGGGGGCCGGGGCGCAGCATGCGCCCGGCGAATGAAGGTGCGGGCCTGTCCTCGCGGCCGGGCCCCTGCCCTGCCGCCGTCCGGCCCGGTGACCCCCCGCGTGAATTGGGAACCTGTGTCGCGCGCTCTTCGCGAGCTGCGCTTGCTCATCGCGCCTTGCCGCTCGTTCTTCATCGTTCTTGGCGGCGGGTGGCTCACGCGGCCACCGGGGCGATGCGCCCTCATCACAGCATGTGGGCGTTAAGTCAACGTGAAACAACGCCCCCTTTCACCTGCCCCCGGATTGCGCTAATTCCCGCAACGTCCTCATACCGAGGCAGACTCAAAGGAGACCCTCATGGGCTACAAGGTCGTCGTCGTCGGCGCCACGGGCAACGTGGGCCGCGAAATGCTGAACATCCTGGCCGAGCGCCAGTTCCCCGTGGACGAGATCGCCGCGCTCGCATCGCGCCGTTCGCTCGGCACCGAATGCAGCTTCGGCGACAAGACCCTCACCTGCCAGGATCTCGACCAGTTCGATTTCACCGGCTGGGACATGGCGTTGTTCGCCGTAGGCTCGGACGCGACGAAGAAATACGCTCCCGTCGCCGCCAAGGCCGGCTGCACGGTGATCGACAACTCGTCGCTCTACCGCTACGACCCCGACGTGCCGCTGATCGTGCCGGAAGTGAACCCGCAGGCCGTGCACGGCTATGCCAAGAAGAACATCATCGCCAACCCGAACTGCTCGACCGCGCAGATGGTGGTGGCGCTGAAGCCGCTGCATGACCGCGCGAAGATCAAGCGGGTGGTGGTGAGCACCTACCAGTCGGTCTCCGGCTCGGGCAAGGAAGCGATGGACGAGCTGTGGAACCAGACCAAGGGCATGTACGTGCCGGGTCAGGAGGTGGACCCCACCGTCTACCCCAAGCAGATCGCCTTCAACGTGATCCCGCATATCGACGTCTTCCTCGATGACGGCCAGACCAAGGAAGAGTGGAAGATGGTGGCCGAGACCAAGAAGATCGTCGACCCGGCGATCAAGCTGACCGCGACCTGCGTGCGGGTGCCGGTGTTCGTCGGTCATTCCGAGGCGATCAACATCGAGTTCGAGGAATTCCTCGACGAGGACGAGGCGCGCGACATCCTGCGCGAGGCGCCGGGCATCCTCGTCGTCGACAAGCGCGAGGCCGGTGGCTACGTCACCCCGGTGGAATGCGTGGGCGACTTCGCCACCTTCATCAGCCGGATCCGGCAGGACTCGACGATCGAGAACGGCCTCAACCTCTGGTGCGTGTCGGACAACCTGCGCAAGGGCGCGGCCCTCAACGCGGTGCAGATCGCCGAGCTGCTCGGGCGGGAAGTGCTGAAGAAAGGGTGAGCTGCCGCTAGAACGGTTCGAATAAGTCCAGATGGTCGTCGGGGTTTCGCGCCTCGGCGACCTCTTTCGTGAGCAGATGTGGCATACGGTGCGGATGACCCGGCATCGGGGCTTGAAACTTCCGCACGAGCCGCGAATAGGCGAAGCCCAGTTCCGAGGATTTGCAGAGCCGCTCGCCCGAGGCACGCGCATGAACCGTGAGGCCGCCGCCGGCTGGCCGCAGGGTGAATCCATGGCGTGCGAGGCGGGCCTGGATGTCATCCCAGCTTGTCGCAGAGGCCATGTCGGGCGCGAGGAGCCGCTGAAGGCGTGCGACGAGCCGCTCATCCGCCCTGTTGGGCGTCTTCGCGGGAGGACCGGCGCGCGTCGTCTTTCTCAGGATGTCGCGCACAACATGGCCGACACTCTCGTCGCGCTCAAGCGCAAGGGCGCGCAGGTCGGCCACGAGATCGGCGGGCAGCTTGATGGAGAGGTCGAGCATGTCCATGGCCCGACGCTGCCGCATCAACCTTGAGATAAGGTTAAAATCGCTCCGCCCGCAGCACGTCGCAATCGGTGACGCAGACCACGCCGATATGGCTCTCGACCACTTCGAACGCCGCCTTGAGCATCGCGTCGACCCGCTCGGGCCGGACGATGCAAACCACCTGCACCATGCCGCCCGCCGCGCTCACCTGCCCCGACCGGCTCCACTCGCCGGAGCGCCCGGAACCGCCGCGTATCGGCAGGATCGAATACCCCGTGACACCGGCCTTTTTCAGCGCACTCGTGAGCCGCCGCGCCATCACCAGTTCAATCGTGATCTCGACCCGTTTGGCTTTGTGCATTTTCATCGGTTTATCCTCCGGTGAGTGCGCTTGCCACCGCGAGGTAGAGCGGGATGCCCAGCGTCAGGTTGAAAGGAAAGGTCACGCCGAGGGAGAGCGTGAGGTAGATCGACGGGTTGGCCTCCGGCAGCGCCACCCGCATCGCGGCGGGCACGGCAATATAAGAGGCCGAAGCCGAGAGCACCATCAGCAGCGCGACGCCGCCGGTGCTGAGACCGAGAAGCAGACCCGCCACGAGGCCGAAGGCGGCGCCCACTGGGGGCATCAGCACGCCGAAGGCGAGCGTGCCGGGGCCAAGCACGCCGCGGCTGTCGCGCAGGCCGCGGCCGGCGATCAGCCCCATGTCGAGCAGGAACAGCGCCAGCACGCCCTTGAACGGGTCGACGATGAAGCCCGAGATCTCGGTCATGCCCTCCGGGCCGGTGATCCAGCCGATCAGGAAGGCGCCGAGCAGGAGTACGATCGAGCCGTTCAGCAGTATCTCGCGCCAGAGGCCCGGCTCCACCTCGTCCGCCCCGCCCTTCGCACCGCGCGCGGCGATCCAGAGGGCGGTCAAGATGGCCGGCGCTTCCATTGCCGCCGCCACGGCGACCATGTAGCCCTCGGCCTCCAGTCCGCGATCCGCAAGCACTGCCGAGGCCGCAACGAAGGTGACAATGGAGATCGAGCCGTAGTGGCCGGCGACCGCCGCCGCATCTGTGCGGTCGAGCCCGGACAACACCCGCAGGAGCCCGAAAGCCACGAGCGGCAGGATCGCCGACAACACAACGCCGGCGACGAGGGCCAGCCCCAACGCCGCGTTCACGCCGCTTTCGGCAACGCTCACGCCGCCCTTGAAACCGATCGCGAACAGGAGATAGAGCGACAATCCTTTGGCCACGGCTTCCGGCACGCTCAAGTCGGAACGCGCCAGCGATGCGAACATGCCGAGCACGAAAAACAGGATGAGCGGCGAAATCAGGTTGTCCGCCGCGATGGTAAGTATCGTGTCCATGGAGCCCCGCCAAAGTCCGTTCGCGACTGGTTATCCGAGTTTTTCTCTTGGGAAAACCCTTTCCCGACATTCGAGGGATTTGCCGGCGGGCCGGGTTTCGCCGATGCGACGCCGCGGCGCTTTGCGCACCCGCCGCCCCACGGTAGCGTGGTTTTGCACTCAAACAGAAAGGTTTGCTTGATGCGTTTCCTAGCCACCTCCGTTTTGGCCCTCATGGCCGCCCTGCCGGCGCGCGCCGACGATGTCTACGCCCAGGCCCCCGTCGCCGCCGCCACGGTCTACCCTGCCGGCGCGGAACTGACCCATCGCGCCGTGGTCGAATTGCCGGCCGGCACGCACCGGGTGTTCCTGCCCTATGCCGGGCTCGACAGCCTGTCGGCGCTGCCGCGGATTCGCACCTCCGAAGGGGTCGAGATCGGCGCGCTGGGGTTTCGCCGCGGCGTAACCGTCGATCGCGAGGCGCTGTTCACGGAAGCGCAAGCGGCGGCGTGGGCCAGCGTCGAGGCCGCACGCGACCGGCTGGCGGCGCAGGACGATACGATCGCAACGGCACGGGCCGAGGTCGAAGCCATCGAGGCGCGGCTGGCCTTTCTGAGCGAAATCGCGCCGGGTGAGGAGATGGCTTTCGACGACATCTTCGCGCTGGCCGACCGCGTGCGCGACGAAACCGGGGCGAGTGCGGCGGCGCTCGTCGGCGCCCGGGCCAAGCTGCGGCCGCTGGAAGAGACGCTCGGCGATCTGAAAGCCGACCTCGCCGCCGCCGAAGAGGCGTTCAATCGCCTGTCTCCTCCGGGCGAGGTGGCCGACATGCTTACAGTCGAGGTCATCGTCGCCGAGGCCGGGGCGGTCGCGCTGGAGCTCACCGAGCTCACCCACGCGGCGTGGTGGGAGATGGACTACGATCTCGACCTGGATCGCGACGCCGGTGAAATCGCCGTCGCGCGCAAGCTGATCGTGACGCAAGACACCGGACGCGCCTGGAACGACGTGGCGCTGACCCTCTCGACCGCGCGACCCGGCGAAGAGGTTTCGCCCTCGCCGGTCGAGCCGGACCACGCCTATATCACCGAACCGATGCAGCTCGAACGCATTCGCGGCGGCATGGCCCCGGCGATGGAAGACGCGATGATGGCGCCGGAAGTGATGGTGATGGCCGAGCCTGCGATGAAAACGGCTGCGCTCGAGGTGGACGGACTTGCGCTTTCCTATGTCTACCCCGACCCGGTCACCATCGCGTCCGAGGAGGCCGCCGAGCTGGCGCTCGACACCTTGTCGCTGGACGCGGAGGCGGAAACCCACGCCGCGCCGCGCTGGGATGAAACCGCTTTCACCATCGCCACCTTCACCAACGACACGGGCGAGCCACTTCTGCCGGGCTGGGCCAACATCCTGCGCGACGGTCATCTGGTTGGCCGCGAGCGAATCGGCATGATCCCCGCCGGCGCCGACACCGAGCTGGGTTTCGGCCCGGTCGACGGCATCCGGCTCGAGACGATCTTCGCACGCAATGAGGAAGGCGATGCCGGGTTGATCGCGAAATCGAGCACCCGGGAACAGAACATCAGCTTCACCGTCGAGAACCTCACCGACGAGGCGCAGGAGGTGCGGGCCTTCTTCCCGCTCACCTACTCCGAACAGGAAGACCTGCGCGTGCGGGTCAACGCGAGCCCGGCCCCGGACGAGACCGACATCGACCGCAAGCGCGGTGTCTCGGCCTGGGATCTGTCGATCGCGCCGGGCGAAACCGTGGAGGTGGAGATCACCGTGTCGCTGGACTGGCCGGAAGGCATGGAGCTGATCTGGTCGCCGTAATCACGCGACTCACCTGCGACTCGATCCGGCTCAAACTTCCCGGTTTGGGCCGGATTTTTTTAACCGTTTGGACAATCTAGGTTAAACTCCTCACATTTTGACACGGTTTTGCCGTAATTCGGCGCATTTGGCGCCGGATTCGGAGGCGAGTGTAAAGACATTGGCAAGACAGATTGCCATCGGTGGCGAAGCCGCCGGGCCCGAAAAGCCACTGGCCGAGAACCGGCTCCCATCTCTTCAGCACCGTATCCCAGACGCAGGCCCGCCCTGTCTCCAATCCTTGAGAGGAGTCGACATGCCCTCGAACGTCATCGCATTCGCCACCCGCCGCCCGCAGCCGAAACCCCGGGCCACCGAGCCCGCGCCGACGGCCCGCGCCAACGTGATCGAATTCGCGCAGTGGATCGGCCGCGCCATGCCCCGTCGCACGCCCAACGGCGTGTTCTTCACAACCCAGGTGCTCGCGACACCCGGCGAAATCGCCTGAATCGCTTGGGCGCCAGACCACCGAACACAAAGGATACAGCCATGCATAGCTCGCTCGCAGACAAGGCCCGCGCCGGCCGCCGCGCCGCTCTCTCCGCCCTCAACGCCCGCCTTGGCACCACCGACCGCGTCGTCTCGATCTTCGAAGGCACGCTGCCGCGCCGGCGCGCCGTTCCGGAATTCCACTCGGTGCGCCACCCGGGTGCTACCCCCGCCACGGCCCCGCTTCCGATCCTGGTGCTCAACGAGCCGGTGGCCGCCTGAGGCCACGCGCAACGCCGGCAGGTCCGGCGTTTTTGCGCCCTTCTTTGGCCGCAACCGTGACAGCGGTGAGGTGGATTGGAGCGCAGCATGGGGCACTTTCGTGTCGAAAAGGTGATTTTCCACTTTTCTGCCCCATTTCGGCAGAATTCCCGCCCGAATCGAAACGCACATTAGTCCACATCGGAACGGAAATCTGACACATAGGAGAACGACCATGGCTGCCACCATGAAGTTCCACAAGTCGGGAAAGGTCCTGCCCTTCAGGAAGCCCTGCCCGAGCGTGAACCGGACAGACCGAAATGCTCGTCTGCCCAAGATCACAAGCGCCGAGATCGAAAGCATCTTCGACCAAGCGTCCGACACCAATCTCCGCCGCGCCGCCTGAAAAGCACGCGCAAGAGCGATTGGTCAATACATCAAGACGAAACACTCTCGGCACAATGCCGAAACGATCCTGGGGAAATAACAATGCATAACAACGTCATCGCCTTCGACCGCACCCGCAAACCCGTCAACCGTGCCGCTGCCACGATCCGCGAGGTGCGCGACAATGTTGTCTCTCTGGCCGAGTGGAAGAACCGGGCCCGCACCCGCCGCACCGCGTCGGGCGTGTTCTTCACCACCGGCGTGCTTGCCACCTACGGCACCGCCGCCTGAGCCAGAAACCGGCCGCGCACGTCGCGGCAAAACAAGAGACAAGGAGAACAGAACCATGGGTACCGTCACCTATCTTGAGAAAGCCCGCCAAGGCCGCCGCAACGCACTCGCGTCGCTTGGAAGCCACAAGAAACACACCGACAACGTCGTCTCGATCTTCGACTACGCCTTTGAAGAACCGGTCGAAGCCGCGCCATCACCCGCCACAAACGTCATCGCCTTCCGCTCGCGCCGTGCCCTCCCGGCGCCCGCGCAGGCACCGGCGCAGCAGGCACCCGCGCAAGTTCTGCGCCTCGCCGCCTGAGCCGACCAGACGGCAGGCGCCCATCCCGCGCCTGCCCGTCGCCCGCGCCCGCTACACCGACGTCCAGAAGAACCGGACAAGGTGGAACAGCAGCGGCGCCGAGAACACCACCGAATCCAGCCTGTCCATGAATCCGCCCTGACCGGGGATCAGGTGGCCCCAGTCGGCCACGCCCTTGTCGCGCTTGATCGTGGCCATGACCATACCCCCGGCGTAGCCGAGCAGCGACACCAGAAGCGCCATGATCGCCGCCTGCCAGGATGCAAACGGCGTGATCCAGGCCAGGGCGGTGCCGACGACGACACCGGCCCCGAGCGCGCCGATGAACCCTTCCCATGTCCGCGAATGCGGCACATCCGGCGCGATCCGGGTGCGCCCCATCAGCCGCGGGGTGATGAAATGTGCCATGTCGGCGGCCTGCACCACGATCACCAGCCAGGCGATGATCAGGATCTGCTTGCCCTCGAAGCCGGGAATATCGAGCGCCAGAAGCGCCGGGGCGTGGGAGGCGGCGAAGATACACAGCATCAGGCCCCACTGGGTTTCCGCGATGCGGGTGAGGAAGCCGGCGCTATCACCGCGCATCGCCGCGATCACCGGCAGGAACAGAAACGCGTAGACCGGGATGAAGATTGTCATCAACCCGATCCACCCGGCGGCAACCAGCACGTATTGCAGCGGCAGCGCCACGAAGAACGAAAACATCAGCACGCCGTGATCGGCCCGGCGCTTGGCGGTGAGCGTGAGGAATTCGCGCAGCGCGGCGAAGGAAATCATCGCAAACAGGACGACGATTCCAATCCGGCCGAACAGCGCCGCGAGCGACAGCAGCACCACCATCGCCCACCACGCGTTGATCCGGGCGAACACCGTCTCGATGATGATGTTCTCGGAACCGAGCGGCGGCCCGGTCCACCACCGCCGGATGGCAGCGGCGACGAGCGTTGCCCCCAGGAGCGCGAGCACGAGCCCGGTGAAGAGCTGGGCGAATTCGGCGTGGCCGTTCATTCCTCGCTCCCCTTGTTGAGGGCGACCAGCGCCGCATGCGCCCGTGACAGGAAGATGTCGCGGTCTTCGCCCGGGGCAATGTGGATCGGCCGCCCGAAGGTCACCGTGCAAATCAGCGGCACCGGCACGATCTCGCCCTTCGGCAACACCGAGTTGAGGTTGTCGATCCAGGTTGGCACCAGGTCGACGTCGGGCCGCGCCATCGCAAGATGATAGAGGCCGGTCTTGAACTCCAGCAGCGGGTCTTCCGTGAGGTTGCGCATGCCTTCCGGGAAGATGATCAGGCTCGAGCCTTCGTCGAGCGCCGCGATCATCCGCTGCACCGGATCCTCTTCCGGATCGCGGTTGTCACGGTCGCGGTTGATCAGCACGGCATTGAGCACGTCGCGGCCGAAGAACGCCCGCAGCCGGTTCTTCAGCCAGTAGTCCGAGGCCGCAACCGGGCGGGTGCGGCTGCGCAGAAAGGCGGGCAGAACGGCCCACACAAGCGGGAAGTCGGCGTTCGAGGTGTGGTTGGCGAAATAGACCCGCTTGCGCGGGATCGGTTCGACACCCTCCCAGATCGCCCGCGGCGCGGTGATCATCCGAACCACCAGCACGAGCCCGTGGCCCGCGACGATGGCAATAGCCGCGACTAGTCTTTTCAGCATGGGCTCCTCCCCCTGCGCCGAGAGTATAAGACCCCGGCGACGCAGGGGAAACCTCTGTCGCGGCCGCTCAGTCGCGCGGTGCGGCGGCCCGGCGCAACCGATCGTTGATGGCACGCCCCAACCCGGTGTCGGGGATCGGCGAGACGGCAATCGGAGCGTCGCCCTCGGCGTCGAGCGCATGCAGGTGGTGGAACAGGTTCGCCGCCGCTTCCACGAGATCGCCGGCGGGCGACAGGTTTAGCTCCGCACCATCGACATGGCCGAAGCCAAGCAGCCGCTCACCGGCATGGACTTCACCGGCATTGAGCCGGATCGCAGCATTCGGGGCATAGTGCGACGCCAGTTGCCCCGGCGCGGTGATCCCATCCGCGGCGTGGTGCACCGCGAGCGGCCCGCCAAGGCAGGCTTCGATCGCCTCCGCCGGCAACCCGCCGGGACGCAGGAGCGTTGGCGCCGGCGCAAATCCGACGATGGTCGATTCGACGCCCACCGGGCAGGCTCCCCCGTCGAGCACCGCCTCGATCCGCCCGTCCAGGCCGGCTAGAACGTGGGCCGCTTCGGTCGGGCTGATCCGTCCGGACGGGTTGGCCGAAGGGGCCGCGACGGGCTTGCCGGTCGCCGCCAGCAACGCGCGGGAGAGGTCGTGGTCCGGCACCCGCACCGCCACCGTCGGCAGGCCCGCCGACACCAGCGGCGACAGCCCGGCATCACGTCGCAGCGGCAAGACGAGCGTCAGCGGTCCGGGCCAGAACGTCTCGGCCAGCCGCCGGGCCTCGCCATTGAGCACGGCATAGGTCTCGACCGCGGCGATGTCGGGCAGGTGCACGATCAGCGGGTTGAAACTGGGCCGGCCCTTCGCCTCGAAGATCCGCGCCACCGCGGTGTCGTTCGTTGCATCACCGCCGACGCCATAGACCGTCTCGGTCGGGAAACTGACAAGCCCGCCGCCGCGCAGCAGCTCGGCGGCACGGCCGATCCCCTCGGCATCCGGCTGGAGCACTTCCGTCTTGGTCATGACGCCGCGTTTCCCTTGCGATGGCCCGGAGGCGGTTTACAAGGCGCGTGTTATCTTGCCAAGCCACGTGAGGATGCCGAACCCATGCCCTACAGCGCCCCCGCCGCAGAGTTTCGCTTCCTGATGGACCACATCGTCGGGTTCGACGAGGTCATGGCCAGCGCGCGTTTCGCCGAAGCCACGCCCGACACGGTGAACGCAATCATCACCGAGGCCGCCAAGCTCAACGACGAGGTGATCGCGCCCCTGCAACGCGTGGGCGACACCCAAGGCGCGGTGCTGGAAAACGGCGTGGTGCGCACCAGCCCCGGCTTCGCCGATGCCTACCGCGCCATCGTCGAGGGCGGTTGGGTCGGCATGGCCGGCGAAACCGACTACGGCGGGATGGGCCTGCCCTTCACCCTCAACGCGGTGTTCAACGAAATGATCTCCGGCGCGGCCCTGGCGCTCGGGCTCATCCCGTTGCTGGCACAGGGCCAGATCGACGCGCTGGAAACCCATGCCTCCGACGCGATCAAGGCGCTTTACCTGCCCAGGCTCAACTCCGGTGAATGGTCGGGCACGATGAACCTCACCGAGCCGCAGGCCGGCTCGGACGTGGGCGCACTCAACTCCAGAGCGGTGCCCAATGGCGACGGCAGCTATGCGATAACCGGTCAGAAAATCTTCATCTCCTGGGGCGATCACGATTTCGGCGGCAATATCTGCCACCTCGTGCTGGCCCGGCTGCCCGATGGCGTGCCGGGGACCAAGGGCATCAGCCTGTTCATGGTGCCGAAGTTCATCCCCGACGAGACCGGCGAACCGGGCGCGCGCAACAGCCTGCGTGTGGTCAGCCTCGAGCACAAGTTGGGCCTGCATGGCTCACCCACCTGCGTGATGGCCTTCGAGGGCGCCACCGGCTGGCTCGTGGGCGCGGAACACGGCGGCATGGCGGCGATGTTCACGATGATGAACAACGCCCGGCTTCAAGTCGGCGTGCAGGGCGTCGGTATCGCCGAAGGCGCCTATCAGCACGCGCTGGGCTACGCGATGGAGCGCAAGCAGGGCCGCTCGCCGCTGCCGGACGGCACCGGCACGATCGTCGATTTCGCCGATGTGCGCCGGATGCTCATGGAGGCCAAGGCCGAGATCTTCGCCGCGCGCGCGATTGCCCTCGCCTGCGCCGTGGCGATCGACATGGAAAAAGCCACCGGCACGCCGGAGTGGATTGCCCGTGCGGCGCTGCTCACGCCGATTGCCAAGAGCTATGGCTCCGACACGGCGCAGAAAGTCGCCTATATCGGCGTGCAGGTGCACGGCGGCATGGGCTTTGTCGAGGAAACCGGCGCGGCGCAATACACCCGCGATGCCCGGGTGCTCACGATCTACGAGGGCACCAACGGCATCCAGGCGATGGACCTCGTCGGCCGCAAGATGATGGATGGCGGCGAGGCGGCCTGCCGGCTGTGCGAGGAGATCGAGGCCGAGGCCGAGGCCGCCCGCGCCACGATGCCGGAGCTGGCCGAGGCGGTCTGGAGTGCGGCCGAAACGCTGCGTGAAACCATCGAATGGATGGTGGCGCAGAACATGCAGGACCGCTTCGCCGGCGCCGTCCCGTTCCAGATGGCCTTTGCCCGGGTGCTCGGCGCCTTCTACCACCTGCGCGCCGCCCGCGCCGAGGGCAGCAACGGCCCGCGCCGCTCGCTTGCGGGGTTCTACATCGAACGCCTCCTGCCCGAGCATGCCGCGCTCGTGGCCCAGGCCAAGGCCGGTGCCGCCGGCCTATATGCGCTCAGCCCCGAGGATCTCGCCTCGTGAGTGCCCCTCTTTCGTTTCCCTGGGAGGCGCCGCCCGGCGAGGGCGAAGCGATCGAGGTCGGCGAAAACGCGCTCTGGATGCGCCTGCCGCTGCCGATGGCGCTCGACCATGTGAACGTCTACGCCTTCTGGGACGATGATGGCTGGACCATCATTGACACCGGTTTCGACACCCACCGCTCGCGCAAGATCTGGGAGAAACTGCTTTCCGGACCGCTCGGCGGCAAACCCGTCGCCCGGGTGATCGTCACCCACCATCACCCCGATCACGTCGGCCTCGCCGGCTGGTTCCAGCGCGACCACGGGGCCGACCTGATCACCACCCGCACCGCCTGGCTCTTCGCCCGGATGCTCCTGCTGGACGAGCAGATGGTCCCGGTCGACGAGACGCTGGCCTACTGGCGCTCGGCCGGGATGCACGAGGAGGTTCTCGACGAACGCAAGCACGCCCGACCGTTCAACTACATCGACATCGTCGCGGACATGCCGCTCGGTTTTCGCCGGGTGAAGGAGGGCGACGCGATCCGCTTCGGCGGCCGCACCTGGGACGTGCGCATCGGCAACGGCCACGCCCCCGAACACGCCACCTTCTGGAGCCGCGATTGCGAGCTCGTGCTGGGCGGCGACCAGCTCCTCGCCACGATCAGCCCCAATCTCGGCGTCTACGCCACCGAACCGGAGGCCGACCCGGTGGGCGACTGGCTCGACAGCTGCACCCGCCTCGCGCCATATGCCCGCGACAGTCATCTGGTACTGCCGGGACACAAGCTGCCCTACCGCGGGCTGCCGACACGGATGCGTCAATTGATCAACAACCACCACTCGGCCCTCGAGCGCGTACTCGGATTCCTTCGGACACCTCACACGGCCGTGGATTGCTTTCCAGCCCTCTACGGGCGCAAGATCGGCGCAGGAGAATACGGCCTCGCGCTGGTCGAAGCGATGGGCCACCTCAACCACCTGCTCCACACCGGGCAGGTCACGCGCCGGCGCCGCAAAGACGGCGCCTGGGCCTGGCAAAGAAAGGCATCACATGGCTGAGAAAACCCTCAAGACACCCCCGGCCCGCGTTGCCCGGTGCGACGACGACGCGCCCCCGACCGCCGAGCAAAAGCCGCTGCCGAAATCGGTCGCCGACAAGCCGTTCGAGGAGAAAAGCCCGGCGGAATGGGCCTACGAGCGGCTGATCCTCTATATCCAGAATTTCGAGGAGCAGCTCGACAACGCCCATGAGGTCGCCATGGGGTTCACCGGCGGGGATGCGGGCATCCTCAAGATCGAGGGTATCGGCTATTTCGACCCCGATATCGTGACCTTTTACGGTTCCGACACACTCGGGACAAAAACCCAGCTCATCCAGCACGTGAGCCAGCTCAACGTGATGCTGCGGGCATTGCCGCGGCAGGACGAAAGTGAAGAACCGCCGACACGCATCGGGTTCCGATTGGCCGCAGATCTCGAAAACGACAGCGAGGCATGATGCCCCTGCGCCGCCGCAATTGCGACGCAGAGTTCGAGGATCGTCCACCCTGGCTTCTAGAGTTCTAGAGTTCTAGAGTTCTAGAGTTCTAGAGTTCTAGAGTTCTAGAGAACGTGCCATCAGCTCCCTTTTTTGCAATGCGGATCTCGAACAACGTCAGAGTCCGAAGCTGCCGAAGGGGAAAAACCGCACCGTTTGCCCGGCCGCGATTTTCGCCTGATCCTCGTGGACCTCGACAAATCCCTCGGCCCATCCAAGGCTCGACATCATGCCCGAGCTGTCCGAGCGGAACACCTCCGCCGCCCCGTCGGCAGACAAACGGGCGCGCAGGAACTCGCGCCTTCCATGCCGTCGGTTCATCGAGAACGCGGCCGGCACCGAATACCCCTGCGGCGCAAGCCACGCGCCGCCTGCGAGCACCGACAGCGCCGGTCGCGCAAACAGCAGCGCCGTGACGAATGCCGAGACCGGGTTGCCGGGCAGCCCGAAAACCGGCACCCCCCGCCAGTTGCCCAACACCAGCGGCTTGCCCGGCTTCAGGGCCACCCGCCATTGCACCACCTCGCCTTCGCCACCGAGCAAGGCTGAAACGTGGTCCTCTTCTCCTGCCGACGCCCCACCCGAGGTCAGGATCACATCGACCTCCCGGGCAGCCCGGTCGAGCGCCGCCCGCAGCTGGCCCTGGTCGTCCGGCACCTGCCCCAGGTCCACCGCGCCGTGCCCCCAGCGCTCGGCCAGTGCCAGCAGCATCGGCCGGTTTGCGTCGTAGGTCCGGGCCGGGTCCGGCGTGCTGCCCGGCGCCGCCAACTCGTCCCCGGTCGAAAAAACTCCAACCCGGAGCCGCGTGCGCACGGCAATCTGTGCCACCCCGACGGCCGTGAGGAGCCCGATCTCGGCTGCGCCGATCCTCCTGCCCGCCGGCAGCGCGGTCTCTCCCGCCGCGATGTCTTCGCCCCGGGCCCGCGTGTTGGCTCCGTGCGCGATGCCGCCGGCAAACCGCAGCCGGTCTCCGTCGACGGTGACGCGTTCCTGCATAACCACCGTGTCCGCGCCCTCCGGCATCAGGGCACCGGTGAGGATTCTCACCGCTTGCCCCGGACCAACCCGGCCCTGGAACGGCGCACCGGCCGCCGAACGTCCATCCAGAAGCGCGAACGACGCTTCGCCCCCGGCATCGATGCCGTCATGGGCAAAGGCATAGCCATCCATCGCTGAGTTTGTCCCCGGCGGGTTGGCCCGCTCTGCAACGGCATCGTCTGCAAGGATCCGCCCCGCCGCTTCGCTTACCGCGACCGTCTCGCGCCCCGTCACCGGCGCAACGCCTGCGCGCAGCATCGCAAGCGCGTCGTCGACGCTCGCCATGCCGTCCGCCTTGGGGAAGGAGAAACACCCCGATGCCTGCGCGGCCCCGGCCCTCGGGCCAAACCCCACCTCCGCCAGGATGAACTCCGCGATCGCGGCGGGATCGTCGAGGTCGAACACCGGCACCGGCAGATCGCCCACCGCCACATCGGTCGCCACCGCCCGCACCGTCGGATCACCCGGTTGGATCAGGGCGTGGCCCGCCGCCTCGCGAAACACCTCGACCTTCGGGTGCTCATCGCGCTTGTAGCCCTCCACCAACACCAGGTCGACGGGCGCCAGCTTCGCCAGCATCTCCGCCAGCGGCGGTTCGGGTGCGTCGCCCAATTCATGCAGCAGCGCCCAGCGCTTGTAGGATGCCAGCAGCACCTCGCCCGCCCCGGCCGCGCGGTGGCGGTGACTGTCCTTGCCCGGCTGGTCGAGGTCGAAGGCGTGGTGGGCGTGTTTCACCGTCGACACGGAAAACCCGCGCGCCCGGATCTCCGCCACGAGCCGCTCCATCAGGCTTGTCTTGCCGGCGTTTTTCCAGCCGACCACTCCGTAGATGCGCATCATGCTTCCCCTGACAATCGTGCTCGCGCCACCGCGAGATCTTCGGGCGTATTGACGTTGAAAAACGCGCTGGCGTCTCCAAACGCCACCCGTACCGCGCCCGCCGCCTCGGCCCAGGACGCCACCTTGCGGCTTCCCGCCGCCAGCGCAAGCGCCAGTTCGTCGCGCAGCGAAACCTGCCAGAGCCCGAAGGTGGGCTGCAGCCCGTCCGGCGTCGCCGCCAGTGCGATCGGGGCATTCCCGGCCGCCGCGACCAGCCGGGCCACCAGATCGGCCGGAAAAAACGGCGTATCGCCCGCCACGGTCACCAGATGCGTGGCCCCCTGCTGCACCGCCCAGCCCATCCCGGCCAGAACCCCGGCGAGGGGGCCGGCGAAGCCGTCGACCGGGTCGCGAAGCACCGGCAGCTCAAACCGGCCGAATCGCGCCGGATCGCCGTTCGCATTCACCGCCATCGCCGCAACCTGCGGGCGCAGCCGATCAATCACGTAGCCCAGCATCGGCCGCCCGCCGAGATCGAGCAGCGCCTTGTCGCCGCCGCCCATGCGGGTCGCCCGCCCGCCCGCGAGGATCACGCCCACAGGTGGGGTCATCGCCTCCGCTCCCAATACGCCGCAGCCAATTGCATCTCCCGCTGTTTCGCCCTACTCGGACCGGCGACAGCCTAGGACCAACGATGACCCGCTCCAACCCGAAATCCCTTGCCCTGCGCGGGGCCCGCGACGCGGCGCCCTTCGTGCTCGTGGTCGTGCCCTTCGCACTCCTGTTCGGCGTCGTGGCGACGGAGGCCGGGCTGAACATCGCCGAGACGATGGGCATGTCGGTTCTGGTCATCGCCGGCGCGGCCCAGTTCGCCGCGCTGCAACAGATGGTCGCCGACACGCCGACCGTGATGATCCTCGCCACGGCGCTGGCGGTGAACCTGCGCATGGCGATGTATTCGGCCTCGCTCACCCCGTTTCTCGGCGCGGCCCCGCTCTGGCAGCGGGCCTGCGCGGCCTATCTAATGGTAGACCAGTCCTATATGCTATCCGTCGCGAAGTATGAGACGGAACCGGATTTGACCCTGCGCGAAAGGGTGCATTACTACTTCGGCACGATGATCCTGATCGGCCCGGCATGGTATGTCGCGAGCCTTGTGGGCGCCCTCGTCGGCAAGGCGATCCCGCCCGAGTTCGCCCTCGACTTCGCCGTGCCGATCACCTTCCTCGCGATGATCGCGCCGATGCTGCGCACGCTGGCCCATGTCGCCGCCGCGGCGACATCGGTCGTGCTGGCGCTCGCCTTCGCAAGCCTGCCCTATGGCACCGGGCTCCTGATCGCGGCAGCGGCGGCCATGGTCGTCGGCGCCACTGTCGAAGTCCTCGCCGGGAGGGCTCGCGCATGAGCATGTCCACCCCGCAGATCTGGACGATCATCGTCCTGCTCGCCCTCGGCACCTTCCTGATCCGGTTTTCCTTCCTCGGGCTGATGGGCGACCGCCCGCTGCCCCCGGTGCTCCTGCGCCTGCTGCGTTACACCCCGGTCGCGGTGCTGCCGGGCCTCGTCGCCCCGCTCGTTCTCTGGCCCGCCGCCACCGATGGCGCCCCCGATCCGGCCCGCCTCGCCGCCGCCGCGGCCACCCTCGCCATCGGCCTCGTAGCCCGCAACACGCTGTTTGCCATCCTCGGCGGCGGTGCCACGCTCTACGCCATGCTCTGGCTCGTCGGCTGACGCGAAATCCACCCATTTGCCGCAGCGGAAACCGACGGATTCGGCCCGGAAATGCGTTATACTTGGTGTGTTCCGATTGCAGTCCGATCACGCGGAGGCTGAGGCATGACAGATCGCCGTTCCGACATCGAGGCCACGCTCGCCCAGGCTGGCAAACCCCGTCACCGGGGGCGATGGCTGGGGCTGATTGGACTGGCCATTGCGGTGGCGGCCGGCGCGTGGTGGCTGTTGTCGGACGGGCAAAGCGGCGACATCGCCTATCGCACCGCTTCTGTCACGCGCGGCGATCTCACCGTAACCGTCACCGCCACCGGCACGATCGAGCCGACCAACCTCGTCGAAATCTCGTCCGAGCTGTCCGGCACGCTCACCGCCGTCAACGTCGACTTCAACGACACCGTCATTGGCGGTGAAATCCTCGCCTCCCTCGACACAACCAAGCTCGAAGCCCAGCTTGCCGTGCAACGCGCCTCGCTTGCCGCTGCCGAAGCGCAGCTCGCGTCCGCCGAAACCACCCTCGCCGAAGCGCGTGACGCCTTCGAACGCACCCAGAGCCTCGACGAACGCGGCGTGGTCTCGCAAACCCAGACCGACACGGCCAAGGCCGCCCTCGAACGCGCCGGGGCGGCCCGAGCGGTGGCCGCCGCCAATGTCGATCTCGCCCGCGCCAACGCCGAGGCCCAGGAAGCGGAACTGGAAAAGGCTTGCATCTGCTCTCCGATCGACGGCGTCGTGCTCGACGTGCAGGCCGACACCGGCCAGATCGTCGCCGCCTCGCTCTCGGCCCCGGTGCTGTTCACCATCGCCGAGGATCTCGCCCAGATGGAGCTGCGCGTCGACGTGGCCGAGGCCGACATCGGGCTGATCGAGGTGGGCAACCCGGCCACCTTCACCGTCGAAGCCTACGACGACCGCAGCTTTCCCGCCGCGATCACCCAGGTTCGTTTCGCCTCGGAAGTGACGGACGGGCTGGTGACCTACAAGGCCATCCTCGCGGTGGACAACCCCGACCTCGCCCTGCGCCCCGGCATGACCGCCGTGGCGGAGATCGCGGTGGCGCAGGCCACCGACGTTCTGATGGTGCCCAACGCCGCCCTGCGCTACGCCCCACCCGCCACGCAGGAGGATGACGAAGACACCGGCAGCGGCGGCTTCCTCGGCATGATGATGCCCAGCCCGCCCGGCGAAGATGCCCGCGGCGAGGCCGACCCGAACACCGTCTGGGTGATGCGCGCCGGCGATCCCGTCGAGGTGCCGGTCGAACCCGGCCAGACCGACGGCCGCCACACGGCGATCCTGTCGGGTGAGATTGCCGAGGGCGACGAGGTGATCCTGTCACGCTCGCGCGACGGCTAGGAACGCGCCATGACCGAGCCCACACCCGTCATCGAGTTTCGCGACATCGCCAAGGTCTACGGCACCGGCGCGGCCGAGGTCCGCGCCCTCGACGGGATCAGCTTCGGCGTGAACCGCGGCGAGTTCGTCGCGATCATGGG
>Ga0180436_10001327_pt1 | contig 24256 bp, 30 predicted proteins | sample SS_ome_2_FD_132434 | JGI IMG/M metagenome (GOLD analysis project Ga0180436, IMG submission 132434) | Hypersaline lake sediment archaeal communities from the Salton Sea, California, USA - SS_3_S_2 metaG | ecosystem: Environmental > Aquatic > Non-marine Saline and Alkaline > Hypersaline >... | reverse complement strand
AGACTGCCAATGAGTGTCGGCCGCATGAAGATCCATTCTTCGGTTAATGGATTATTGATTTCAATTAAATCTTGATTGTCAATATTAATTTGTTCCAGATTCTTTTTAGAAATCATTGAATAACTATAAGTTTCGTTAAAATTAGTAAATTTCATCAAGTTTTTGACTCGATTTTGCCATACTAAAGAAGGTTTCTTCTTTTTATCAGGAATAACTCCCGAAAGAGGGATTGAAGGGAAATTATGGTAACCATAAACACGGGCAATTTCTTCAACTAAATCTTGGGCGAGATTAATATCGTCATAACGCCAGTGAGGCACAACCATGATTAAACTATTATCAGTTTCCTTTTTAGTTTTGAAACCTAAATTTTCTAGTATTTGTTTAGCTGGCTTAATTTGAAGATCAAGACCTGTGATTTTTTGTAAAGTTTCCTTCTCAAGAGTTATTTCTTTGACTTTTTGCTTTTCAGGATAAATGTCAATTAAATCGCTGGCAATTCTTGCTCCACAGTTATCTTTAAACATTTTAGCGGCACTGGCCATGGCAATCATAACTCCTTCGGGGTCTACACCTTTTTCGAATCTGGCAGCGGCTTCGGTTCTAAACGATAGTTTTTGACAGGTTTGTCTTATTTTTATGGGGTCATAGGTTTGGATAAAAAGTAAAACCCTTTTGGTTTTTTCGTCCACTTCGGAATTGGCTCCGCCCATAATCCCACAAAGATCAATAATTTTGCCTTGGCTATCCTCGATGATAATTGTTTCTTCGGGAAGTTTTCGTTGCTGGTTGTCAATGGTTGTAATTATCTCCCCTGCTTTTGATTGCCTTAACTTCATTTGGGCTTTGCCGATTTTATCATAATCAAAAGTATGCATTGGCTGACCAAGTTCAATCATCAAGTAATTAGAAATATCGATAACGTTGTTTAAAGCTCTAATGCCTACCGACTTCAATCTTTCCTGAACAATTTTAGGAGATGGCTTGATTTCTACTTGATCAAAAATTAAAGCGGTAAAGCGTGGGCAAAAAGATTGATCCTCTATTTTTACTTTTAAGGTTAATGGTTTGTTTAATTTAGGGATTTTTAAAGCTTTATCAATCGCTGGCTCCAAATCAGTTTTAATTCCAAAATGGGGCAAAATAGCGTTTAGCTCTCTGGCAATTCCATAGACTGATAAGCAGTCAGGCCTGTTAGTGGTAATTTCAATATCATAAAGATAATCACCATTCTGGCTAATAGTCTTTTCTACCGATTGGCTACATAAAGAAAGATATTTAGCGATTTGCTTATGATCTGCTTGAGTTTTTAAAAAATCTTTTAGCCAGGAATTAGGAATTAAGACGTTCATATTTAAATTAAGATAAATTAAAATTGTTTTATAAATTTAAAGTCGTTGCCGAATAATAAACGGATATCATCAATACCATGTTTCATCATTAAAACTCTTTCTAAGCCAAAACCCCAGGCAAAACCACTATATTTTTTAGGATCGATGCCTCCGTTTTCCAGAACTTTGGGATGAACTATACCAGCCCCACCAATTTCCATCCAGCCTTCTTTGCAAACTTTACAACCCTTACCGCCACAAACTAAACAGGTGATATCAACTTCAAAAGATGGTTCGGTAAATTGAAAATGAAATGGTCTGATTCTGGTTTCCCTATCTTTACCGAAATAACTTTTAACAAAATAATCGAGTGTCCATTTGAGATGGGTGATATTAATATCTTTATCAATAACTAAGGTTTCAAATTGATAAAACATAGGAGCGTGGGAAGGATCTGATTGCCTTCGGTAACATTTAGCAATATTCAGCATTCTTATTGGTGGTTTATTATTTTCCATTTCTCTTATCTGTCCAGATGAAGTATGAGGAGTTAAAACGGCTTGTCCATATTTTTTGTTTTTAAGGTCTTTGATAAAAAATGTTTCCCATTCATCTCTAGCCGGATGATTTAACGGCATATTCAAGCCCTCAAAAGCATACCAATCCCATTCTATTTCCGGATAATTAACTAAGGTAAAACCAACCTTTTCAAAAATATCGATTATTTCATTGGCGGCTTGGGTGATAATATGTAAATGACCAAATTGAGGTTTTTCACCAGGAGCAGTAACGTCAATTGATTCTTCTTTTTCTTCTAATGATTCTTTATTTATCTTAGCGATTTGTTCATCGATAGCATTTTGGATGATTTGTTTGCTTTCATTAACCAAAATACCGGCTTCTTTACGCTCATTAGCATCTAAAGAAGGTAAGTTTTTGATAAGCTGAGTTACTTCCCCGTTACGGCCAAGATAATTAATTCTTATTTGTTCTAACTCTTGATTATTTTGAGCTTCAATAATACTGGAGATAGCTTGGTTTTTAAGATTTTGAATCTTCAATAAATCCATATTATAATCTTGACATAAAATCTACTTATAAACAACACTTTTAATTTAACTCAAAAGTGAGTAAATTAATTAATTATTTTAGAAAATAAAAAAAATCTCCTTGTGGGAGATTTGTTTTTAGGTCCTTAAAATGCAAAATCCAACCTCCCTTTTTGGCAGACTTAAGCAAAAAATAAAAATGCTTCTTTTGCTGCACAGGTCGTGGTTGGAACTTGCATTGGGGTTAATTATAACTAAATGAAGGTTTTTGTCAAGAAGATTATTTAATCTTTTTGACAACAGCGTCAAAGGTGTTTTTATCCTCGAGAACAAGGTTAGCTAATATTTTGCGATTGAGTTCAATTTTAGCTTTTTTAAGGCCGTCTATAAACCTTGAATAAGATAGATCGGTGTTGTCTAAAGCGCCGCTAATTCTGGTAATCCAAAGTCTTCTAAAATCTCTTTTTCTAAGCTTGCGCCCAACATAAGCGTATTGCCCAGCATGTAAATCAGCTTCCTTGGAAACTTTAATTAAGCGGCCCTTGGTCATACGAAAGCCTTTAGTTCTTTTAAGAACTTTTTTGTGTTTTCTTGATCTTGATGGTCCGGTTTTAATTCTCATCTGATTATTTTCCTAATAATTTCTTTATCTTCTTACTCCATTTACCTTTAATTTTTTGAGGAATTTTTTTAGCTCTAATTTGTTTTTTACTTTTTTTTCTGCTTAAGTGCTTATTATGAGAACCACGGTGTAAAACCTTACCGGTTTTAGTAACTTTAAATCTTCTTGATACTGATTTTTTAATCTTTAGTTTTTTCTTTTTCATTTTTACCTACTTTAACAGGAGACAAGATTGTTTCAATTTTATTACCGATAATTTTAGGTTCTAAATCAACTTTTGAGTAAGGGCTTAATCTCTCAATTGCTTTGGCAAAGAGTTGTTGGCCTAAGTCTTTTCTAATGTTTTGACGGCCTTTATATTTCAAACTAATCTTAACTTTATGGCCTTCTCCTAAAAATTCTTGAGCATGTTTGAGCCTGAAATTAAGGTCATTTTCGGCAATAAATAAAGTGAGTCTGATTTCCTTAAGCTCACTTTTTTTATTTCTTTTCTTCTCTTCCTGTGCTTTTTTAGCTTCTAAATATTTAAATTTTTTAAAATCAATTAATTTACAAACTGGCGGTTTGGCTCTGTCAGCAACTTCAACCAAATCAATTTTTAAATTTCTTGCTTTATCTAAGGCCTCTTTTAAATCCATCACCCCTACTTGGGTGCCTTTTTCATCTATTACTCTTACCTTGTCGGCTTGAATATATTGGTTAATCCGGTAGAATTTTCTGAATTGCTTTGCCAAATGTAGCCTTTATTTTATCAAATTTGCCTTTTATTGGCAATATCTTCTTTAATGAGGTTGAGAAACTTGTCCATTTTCATTTCTCCAAGTACTTCTTGATTTCGGGTCCTCAGATTAATAACGTCTTGCTTGGCTTCTTTTTCGCCAACGATAATCATGTAAGGGATTTTGTTTAATTGGGCATTTCTTATCTTGGCCCCTATTGTCTGGTTGCTATTGTCAAATTCATTTCTGATATCATTTTCATTCAATTCTTCTTTTATCTTTTTAGCATAATTATTTTGTTTATCGCTGATAGGCAAGATAATAACTTGGGTTGGTGATAGCCAAACAGGGAAAGCTCCGTTATAGTGTTCGATTAGGATCCCCATAAATCTTTCTAAAGATCCATAAATAACTCGATGAATAACCACTGGTGTTTTGGCTTTTCCATTTTTATCAATGTATTTAACTTTGAATTTTTTAGGTATCTGAAAATCGAGCTGAATAGTCCCCATTTGCCACTCTCTACCTAAAGAGTCTTTCATTAGAATATCAATTTTAGGTCCATAAAAAGCTCCGTCTCCTTCTAAAACTGAATAATCTTTACCGCTTTCCTTTAGAATTTTTTCAAGCTCTTTTTCAGCTTTATCCCAAGATTCTTTATCGCCCATAAACTTTTTAGGTCTGGTTCCTAGTCTTAAAGAATAACTGAGACTAAAGATAGAGTAAAAAAGTTCTGTAATTTCCAAGATTTTTTTATATTCTGAAATTATTTGTTCTTCAGTCAAAAAAATGTGAGCATCGTCTTGACTAAATTCTCTGACCCTAAAAAGACCATTAAGTGTTCCCGACCTTTCATTTCTATGTAAAGTGTCGATATCAGCTATTCTTAAAGGTAAGTCTTTATAGCTTCTCAATTTGCTTTGGAAAACAACCATAGCATTAGGGCAGTTCATTGGCTTAAGAGCATAAGTTTCTTTTTCTTTAGTTTTAGAAATGAACATTTCTTCTTGATAATGTTGCCAATGACCAGAGCTAACATAAAGCTCTTTTTTATTGATAAGGGGTGATTTAATCTCCTGATAACCTCTTTTATTGTGTTCTGTACGCCAAAAATCAATTAGCTGATTAATAATAGTCACTCCTTTAGGAAGCCAATAAGGCATTCCTGGGGCGGTTGGATGTAAGAAAAAAATTTCAAGTTGCGGACCAAGTTTTTTATGATCTCTTTTTTTAAGTTCTTCAATTATCCTTAGATGATCATTTAAATCTTTTTGACTATCAAAACAGACACCGTAAATTCTGGTTAACATTTTGTTTTTTTCACTCCCCCGCCAATAGGCTCCGGCTAAAGAAAGAAGCTTAAAAGAATCAGTTTGACTACTATTTTCAATATGAGGACCTGTACAGAGATCGACAAAATTGCCAAGTTTGTAAACGGAAACTTTTTTAAGCCTATCCTTTTTTAAATCAGCAATTAATTCTAATTTATAAGGCTGATTTTTAAATAGTTTCTCAGCTTCATTAACGGCAAGCTCTTCTTTTTGGAAAGGTATTTTTTTCTTGGCAATTTCAATCATTTTTTTGCTAATCTTGCTAAGATCTTCTTCGCTAATTGGTTTTTCAAAATCAAAATCATAGTAAAAACCGTTTTCAATCGAAGGGCCAATACCAAATTTAGTTTTTGGATAAATTTCTGCTATAGCCGCGGCCAAAAGATGACTACAACTATGTCTTTTTATTTCTAAATTATTTTCTTTCTGTTTCATTTATTTAACGATAGCTGAGTTTCTAATTTCTAAGGCTTTATTAGTGGCTTCAATTAAGTTGGCAAAAAATTGGCCAATTATTGGTAAACCACCGAGCCATTTAAGGATAAAACTGACAATGGTGATTAAGATGGCAAAGCCAAAGGTAGCTCCCATGGCCCAAAAAATACCACCAAAAAATCGTTTAGCGAATAATTTTCGATAATTGGTCATAGGTGGGTGATACAGGATTCGAACCTGTGGCCTTCACAATGTCAATGTGACGCTCTAACCAACTGAGCTAACCACCCTTATTGAGGTTATTTTACCAGCCTGATAAAAGTTAAGCAAGATTAACCAACTGAAGTGGCAACGTAGCGTTCATTAGATAAAGACCATTGAGTTCCTGATTTTTTAAATTGAGACCAATAATTCTTTTTGTTTTTTCTTTTATTAAAAGTTTCAAGCCAAACAGTTGCCTGGTCAACATTCTTTTTGGCTAAAATTAACATTTCTTTGATTTTTTGAAAGAAGTTTAAATGATAAGAACCAAGATTAATCGGTGTTTGCTCTATTGTTTTTTCAATTTGGTTATCCAAGACTTTAACGGACTTGCTTAATTGCTTGATTTGATTAATTAAATCCTTTATTTTTTGTTCTTCATTAAAGTTTTTTTGCTGGAAGACAAGCCTTTCTTGGGATTGATTAAATTGGAGTCTCTCTAATTGTTGTTTGAAGTTTTCTTGATTTTCGTTTTCTGTAGTTTCATTTTTAGGGCGAAAATCCCCTTCCCGAATTATTTCAAGATTGCTTTTGTTTACTGCTCTCCCCCTGATTGTGGGATCTGTTTTGTTTGCCATTAGTTTTCAGGCAGTGGCCTGTAATATACTATAGCTTGCTTAAATTGTCAATCGCTTGACGCTTGCGCAGTAACTGACGAATATAAACTTTTTGTTCTTCTTTTTCAAAAGCTTTTTTAGTCTTCTCTTCAGGAATAGCATCAATCATTCTTTGAACTTCCTGGTCGCTAATCTCAATTTTTAGATCATCGGCGATGGCCGATAAGATTAATTCTAATTTCAAAGTTTGTTCAGCTTGTTGTCGATACTCTTCTTTTATTTGATCTGAATTTTTGCCAATCGAAGTTAAATATTGTTCAACGGTTAAGCCAAGCTTGCTCGTTTGTTCAATCAATCTTGACAACATACGATTAATTTCTTCCTGTAATAAGATCTCTGGAATTGAAATTTTAACGTTTTCTAAAAGAGCTTTAAAAATCTTGTCCATTTTCTGATCATGATGATCATTTGTTTCTTTTTTATCATTCTTGTCTTTACCTGGTACCCAGATTTTATCGGTGGCCAATTCTTTTTTGACTGCTTGTTTATAATCCCCTAGTTTTACTTCAGGAAATTCACAGGTGACAGCTTTAATCTGCCAATCTTTGCCTTCTTCCATTTCCATAACGTTGATTTGAGGATTAACAATCGGCTTAAGCTTGTGTTCTCTAACTGCTTCAACATAAAGATCGGTAATAAGACTTTTTAATATTTCTTGATAAACGGTTTGTTTATTAATATTTTTTTCAACTACTTTTTTAGGAGCTTTACCCTTTCTAAAACCTTTGATATCAGCTTCTTTAGCAATGGCTTCGATTTCTTTATCGTAAGTTTGTTTAACCCTAGCCCAAGGGATGTTAATAGTTAATTCAACGGTTTTATCTGGCAACCTGTTAACAGCAGAACTCATTATTTATGACCTCCAAAACTTCTAACTCTACAATTAATGGTGGTATTTTGTTTAAAATCATTACGACGAAACTTATCTGGGGTGCGATAAGTTAATTTCTTTGATTGTTTTTCGCTAGGAGTTGAATTTTTAATTCCATCCATGTGGCTATTATAGCATGAAGTTGAGCCTATCGGAAGCCTTTATTTCACTCTTGATATTAATATTTTATTTTTTGCCTTTGACTGTCTTAGCTTTTTTAATAAAAATCTTTTCCCAAAGTTTCCCCTTTTTCTGGAAGAAAAGCAGATAGGTAATTTCAATAATACCCATTAAATTAACTACTAAAATAACCACATACCAAATTTTTTGTTCGTTTTTGGCTGCCCTCCACAAGGCCCAACCTTTCCAGAATAAACTCCATAAAATCAGTAGAAATATTCTTGGGTCATTGCTTAAGAGTTGATTTAGTTGGTCCATTATTCTTCACCTCCGATTTCTGTTTCAATTTCATCTAATTCTTTATCGATATCAGTGAAATCAGTGGTTTGCAAATCATATTCAATTTCTTCAATTTGATCTGAAGAGCCTTGCATCTCTAAATCAATAGTCATCGGGTCGGTTTCATCTTGTTGTTTTTGATCATTTTCTGTATTTGAAATTGGGCTTATCTTTAAAGTGGTTTCTTTGATTTTCAGAAGAGCTTGATTGTTAAGCCAAAGATAGGCAACTAAGCCGATTAAGATAACAGCAATAGCAGTAAAAAGATACCAAAATCTTTCAAAAAAGTTTTTATTGTTCTTCATTTTCAACTCCTTGAGCAATCCTTAAGCCCCTAATATCAGAGACAACATCAATTAAGATTTGATGGACTTCGATTATTTCTGCCTTAATATTACTGATGATTTCCTTAACTTCGGCAATAACTTCCTTTGGATTTTCACTATCTAACATTTCTTCAATTTTCTGTTGTCCAGCCGGTATCAGTTCACTTTCGATATAATCAAGTTGCTCATCAGCGGCTTGTAGGTCTTTCTTGATTGTAGTTAAATCAATATTTTGATCAGTTTGTTCTATTTTCTCGAGTCGAGATTCAATGCGGGTAATAATAATTTTTAAACGATTAATAGCTGCCAATAGACGTCGGTTCATAAGATGATAACGATTTCTAATATTATTCATTTTTATTTCACTCAAACGACCTGCTCTGATTGCGGTTTGTGTTTCAACCCTTTCCTTAATTTGTTGCTTAACGGTAGTTTCTTGGGCTTCATCAGCATTTTGATTGATTTCTTGGCGAATTTGTTGTTTTGTGGAAGTTGCGGTTGCAGTATTAGCGGAAGTGTTTTGGGCTTTGGCTGGTAGAACAATAGTCAAAAAAAGGAAGACAATAAGGGTAATCTTGAAAAAATTTTTCATAACCTAAATTTATAGTATTTATTTACAGAATGGTTGTCAATAGCTACTTAATCGTAATATTTTTTATTTCCTAATTTTTCTGGTAGAAGAGATTTATCTTTATTTGGGTACATTTGATAATCTTTACCATAATTAAGTTTTTTCATCAGTTTGGTTGGAGCGTTTCTTAAATTTAAAGGAATTGGTAGATTTCCATGTTTTCTGACATCTTCTAAAGCTCCAAAATAAGCATTGTAGGCAGATCGATCTTTAAGTGCTTTGGATAGGTAGACTGCGCCATGAGCTAAATTAATCTGACATTCTGGATAGCCAATAGTTTCACAAGCTTTAAAAACTTCATTGGCAACTACTAGGGCTGTTGGTTGGGCCATGCCAATATCTTCTGAGGCAAAAATGACCATGCGACGGGCAATAAACTTTGGGTCCTCCCCTGCTTCGACCATGCGGGCTAAATAATATAAAGCGGCGTTTGGATTAGAAGCTCTCATGCTTTTAATAAAAGCACTAATGGTGTTGTAGTGTTCTTCTCCTTTTTTATCATAAAGCAGCGATTCTTTTTGGGTAGCCTGTTTGATATCATCAATTTTTATTTTTTTCGATTTGGCCAAGAAGGAGGCCAGTTCTAAAATATTTAAGGTGGTTCTGGCATCCCCATTGCTTACTTGTAATAAAAAATCCAAAGCTTTATCGTCAATTTCTTTTTTAATTTCTTTTAACCCCCTTTTAATAATTTTATTGATTTCTTTTTCGCTTAATTGTTCTAAAACAAAAACCCGACAGCGCGAAAGCAATGGTCCAATAACTTCGAAAGATGGATTTTCGGTAGTTGCTCCAATTAAAGTAATCGTTCCGTTTTCAACATAAGGAAGAAAAGCATCTTGTTGAGCCTTATTGAAGCGGTGAATTTCATCTAAAAAAAGAATCGATTTTTGTTTATAAGCTTCTAATCTCTCTTTGGCTTCTTTAACTACGGCTCGGATGTCTTTTAAACCAGCAGTTACGGCTGAATAATGGAAAAAATGAGAGTTGGTATTTTTAGCAATCAATCGGGCTAAAGTAGTTTTTCCAGAACCAGGTGGTCCCCAAAATATCATGGAGACTATTTTGTCCATTTGGATCATTTTTATAATCAAGCCATCTTTACTTACAAGATAGGATTGACCGACAAAATCAGTAAATTTTTGAGGCCTTAAACGGTTAGCTAAGGGAGTTTTATTTTCCAACATAGGTTGATTCTATACCGAAGAAATACCGAAGTCAAACATTTACTTAGTCCTCAAATTCAATTTCCATATTTAAGCTTGGTAAATTTAAATTGGCTTCTTTGAGATCAGTTTCTAATAGTTCAATCTCAATTTTGTCGACGTTTTGTTCAATCTGTAAAAGAGCACTATCGGTGGCATAGTTTGATGGAGAGTTTATTTCTTGATTAATATTAGGAGTTGGCGTTGGTGTTTGTCCATTCTCTTCTGGCTGATTTGACCGATTATAACCAAAGAAGATAGTTATAATTACTAAGGTTAAGATAATGAAAGCAAAAACACTGGCGAAAACTGTTAAAAGTTTAAAATTTACTTTTTTGTTTTCTAGTTCTTCATTGTTTCTTCCCTTATTGACGTTATTTCCTTGATGATCAAAATTAATTTTAATCGGCATTTTTGACCTCTTGAATGATCTCTTTTAAATAATGATTGGCTTCTTTAAGGTATTGATGTGATTCTTCTATTTTATATTGAGCTTGGTTATAATCCCTAATTTTGTTAATATCTGAAACTTTCATTTTAGCTAAAATTTGCTGGGCTTCAAATTCTTTTTCTTGACTTCTGGTTAGTCGGTTTTCAGCTTCTAACAGCCAGCGTTCAGCTGTTTGTGTTTCTTTGTCTCCGGTTTGCCTAATGATCCCGATTTTTTCTTTTAAAGAATCGATTTGTTGTTTGATTTGAATACGATAATAAGCTTGTTTGCCGGCCAATATAGAACCTAGTGTTTGGTAAGCTAGAACTTCAGTTTCCTGATATCTTTGCTTCATAGTTTGGCTTGACTTAACCAGGTCTTCAAGACTACCAGTGCTGTTTAGATTATTTTGGTGGTTCTGATACCAAGCAACTTCATTATCAATTTTTAGATAAATAATATTTAGTTCATAATCGGAAATACTGCTTATTTGACCTAATTTTAGTCTAAGTGCTGTCAAGTAAGTTTTAACAACTTCGTCTTCTCTTCTAATTAGATTTGAAGTTTTATTTAGAGCGTTTTCTTTACTATTTAATGTTTGATAGTTTAAATAGGCTTGCTTGGCACTGATAAATTCGGTGTTAGCTTGACGGTATTGATTATAATTATGAAGATAGTCGTCATAAGCTTTTTGGAAATTAAAGTTTTGAGCGTTAACTTGATTGGCCAGTAATATAAAGAAGAAGAAAAAAAGGAATAATGAGAGAATAGGCAGTTGTTTTTTCATATCTCTTTCTATTTTAACCTTGGTGTTTTAAAATTCAAGTTTCAAACTATTCGTATCTAAGTGCCTGGATAGGGTTAAGTTTGGCAGCTCTAGCAGCTGGTAGAACGCCAAAAACCATTCCAATGATGACTGAAACGAAAAAGGCTAAAAGGATGGACCAAATGGTGGCCATAGCGGGGAAAAATTGATTAATCAAAAGAGAACCGCCAACTCCCAGAATTATACCAATAATTCCCCCGCTAACGGAAAGGACGGTTGACTCAATTAGGAACTGGAACAAAATAATTTGAGGAGTGGCTCCGATGGCTTTACGTAAACCTATTTCTCTAGTCCGTTCAGTTACTGAAACCAACATAATATTCATAATCCCGATTCCACCAACAAACAAAGAAATAGCGGCGATGCCAGCCAGGGCAACGGTTAAGACCCCTAAAACTTGTGAAACAACTGATAAAAGACTTTTGGTATCAATTACGGAAAAATCATCGTCTTTGAGGGTTTTTAAAAGTGTCCTTTCAACTTCTTTTTTAGCTTGTTCGATTGAATTTTTATCTTTAGCTTGGATCCAGAAGCCAATCAGATTATCCATATCAAAAGTTGCCAAGGCGGTAGTAGCTGGGATAAAAACTTGATCATCCATATCAGCTCCACCCAATGACCCTTTTTCTTCCAGAACACCTAAAACGGTAAATTTATTGTCTGATAAAGTAACTTTTTTACCAGTTGGGTCGCTTTCGCCAAAAAGTTTTTCGGCTACGGTTTTACCTAATAAAACTACTTTTTTGCCAGCTTGTTCTTGGGAAGCAGTAAAGAAACTACCCATGATTGGATATTGATCTCTAATTTCCGGATATCTGTAACTGACACCAGCAGCTTGAGTAATTTTACTTTTCCCCTTATAAGAAACAGTGGTGTTATTCTCGGTATAGGGCATGACAATTTTAACACTGGGGATTCTTTCCAAATCTTTTTGTTGATCAATGGTTAACTTGGAAACGGCCGCTCCAGCGCCAGTTTGGCCACCACCTTCCCCGCCAACATCAAATTCACCGGGGGTTACTATTAGTAGGTTTGAACCTAAACCTTCTAATTGGCCGGTAATATAAGTTTTGAGCCCTGAGCCGATAGAAACTAACAGAATAACCGAGGTTACCCCGATAATTACTCCTAACATGGTTAGAGTTGATCTAACTTTATTGGCCCTAAGGGTTATTAGAGCTAATTTAAAAGTTTCAAACAATTTGCCCATCATAAATTCTTATAATTTTTTTAGCTTTTTTAGCAATTTCAGCGTCATGAGTGACCAAAACAATAGTGTTACCTTGTTTATTAAGCTGTTTAAAAATTTCTAATATTTCCTTACCGGTTTTAGAATCTAAGTTACCTGTTGGTTCGTCAGCTAGAATTATGGTTGGATTATTAACCAAAGCTCTGGCAATAGCTACCCTTTGTTGCTCCCCGCCTGATAATTGATTCGGAAAGTGGCAAATTCTTTTACCTAATCCAAATTTTTCTAATTTTTCTTTAGCTAATTGGTTTCTTTCTTCTTGATTAAAACCAGCGTAGATCAAAGGTAATTGGGCATTATCCAAAGCTGTGGTTCTAGGAATAAGATTAAAACTTTGGAAAACAAAACCGATTTTTTTGTTTCTAATTTGAGCTAACTCTGCTTCTGAAAGTTTTGAAACATCTTTGCCATCAAAAACAACTTTTCCGCTGGTGGGAGTATCCAAACAGCCAGCGATGTTCATTAGAGTTGATTTGCCTGAGCCGGAAGGCCCCATAAGAGCAATAAAGTCACCTTTATTTATCTGGAGGTTAATATTTTTTAGGACTTCAACCGGGTTGGAATCTGATTTATAAGCCTTGCCGACTTTAACTAATTGAAGAATGGGGGTAGCCATTTTAATTTGTTTTTTCGCGAATTATAACTGTTTGTCCTTCTTCCAAACCACTAATGATTTCAATTTTAGTGTCAGATTCAATTCCGGTTTCGACTTCAACTTCTTTAATTTTGTTACCCTCGATAACTTTAACCATTTTTTTATCATCCTTTTCAATGACTGCTTCAAAAGGAACGATCAAAATATCTGTTTCTTGAGCAATGATAATATCAGCATCACCATTCATGCCAATTCTAAACTGCAATCCATTGTTTTCCGGTAAATTTACTTCAACTGGATAAGCTGTTCCCCCGCCACTTGATCTTACAGATGAGAAAGCAATTTTATCAATTATGCCCTCAAATTCTTGATCCGAATAAGCGTCAAGAACGATTTTTACTTGTTGCCCCTCCTTAATATTGCCAATATCAACTTCGTCAACGTTGGCTATAAATTTCATTTGCCCAGGGCTAGCAACCGTGAAGACAGCCGAAGCAGGGGTAATATTAATGCCAGCGATAGGGGTATCAATATGAGTAACAATACCCTCAATTGGAGAAACAATTGTGGCTAGTTTAACGGTTAAATCAGCTATTTCATAATCAAGAACTGAACTTTCAAGATCAAATTGGGCTTTTTCTAAAATTCTTTTAATTTCGTCATCAACTAAGCGATTATCTTTTTCTTCTTGATAATCATCATTGGTTTGTTCAAAATCCCAGCGTTCATTTAAATAAGCTAACATTTTTTTCTCAAGACTTTTTTTAAGCTCTCTTTGATCAAGGGAAGCAATTGCTTGCCATTTTTTTACCTGATCGCCTTCTTTAACGCCAACCCATGAAAGTAAGCCTGAAGTTTGGAATTTAAGATCAACTTGATTTTCAGATTCAATCTCACCACTGGTTGAGATCGTTTCGGTTAAGTCTTGTTTTTTTACCTGGGCGGTTTCATATTTAACTTCGAGTGGAGTAAAAAAACGTTTTTTAACAGGAATAAAAATCAAAGCGATAATGATAATCGCCGCTAAGCCAATAAAAGTAATTTTTTTTCTTTTTTTGAGAAACGAAAACATTTTAGTTAATATTATTTTTTTAGAACAACTCAGTTGGTAATTTTACCAGAAAAAGAAGGATAAGTGAAGTTTGGCTTCATTTTCTTTTTTTGGTGTAAAGCCAAATTAAGCCAACAACAATAACCGCAATGATTAGAATAATTACGGTATCCATTTGGGTAACACCTCCCTTCTGATGCCCATAATTACTCTTTCATTTTAGTTTTTTTAAACTAGTTTTGTCAAGGAAAATCAAACCCAACCAAAAAACATGGCCAAGCCCAAAAGAAGGATAATTACTCCGGTTGTTAAGTGTAAATACCTAATGTTTTTATCTTTCCAACCACTCACTTTTTCAACACTGGTAAAGCCTCCATAACAAACGAGAGTAATGATAATCATTGGCAGAATAAAAATAAGATTATAGAAAAGTAGCCAAGGAATTGTTTTAACTAGTTCTAGTGATGATAAAATCCCTCCGGTAATGACATAAGGGCCGATTGTGCAAGGCAATAAAAATAATGTTACAAAAGCACCCACTAAAAAGGCACCTCTAGGTCGAGTTACTTTAAAAAGAAAATTTTGCATTTTTGGTCTTAAGAATAAAGGCATTTCTGTTAGGAAACCACCTGGCTTGTAACGGAAAAAATCTTTAAGATTTAAAAGCCCGATAATAATGGCTGCTAAACCTAAAATCTTATAAAGCCAAATGCGAATACCAGTTAGAACTTGAACAATTTGTAAAAATCTAATAATAACCAAGCCATAAAATATGTACATAATAAAAACGGAAGCACTAAAGGCTAAACCTGCCAGTAAAATATTTTTTCTTTTTTCTGGCGAATAAGTAATAATGGCAAAAAGCATTAGAGTTAATACTGCTAAAGCACAAGGATTAATAGCGTCAACAACCGCTAAAGAGCTTATTTTAGCTATGGTTAGATTTAAATTACCGGTTTGATTATTTAAATTATTATCATTATTAGGACCAAGTTTATTGTTAACGATATTATCATCAGTTTTATTAATTAAACCCTCCCCATTCCATTGAAATAACCAGTTTTCAATATTAACGGCATGTTGAAAAGAAATGTTTTTACCAGAAAGTGGTATTGACTCAGGTTTTATTTCTTTATAAGAATTTTGATTGAGTAATTGGATAAAATCATCTTTAAAAACAAGATCATTAATTAATTGCTTATCTTTAATTGTTTCCCCCGAACTTGAAATAGCTCTTTGGTTTCTCCAAATAGTAACTTTGCCTGGTAATGAGGAAATATCAATTTGATCAAGATTAATATTTTGGCCGCTAATTGTAGGAAAGGTATTCTGATATTTCTTTGCGTCGATAATCTCTTCCATTTCTTCAATAATTGATTTATCCCCGGTAATAAAATTATCTTTATTGAAAATAACCAATGGAATAGATAAACCGGATTGGTAGTTCTCGCTGTATTTTAAGAAAAGAGGTCCGTTTTCATTTTTTTGATAAAGTTCATATTCAAAGATAATTAAATTAGGATATTTCTTAAGAAGTTGTTCAAAGATAAAGGGATCAGTTTTAGCGCAATGTGGGCAACCAACTCCAGTAAAATAAACAGCTGAGGTAAAATTAGTCTCAGCTGCTCTTGATTTTTTAACAATACTAAGGTTAAAGAGTAACATTAACGGACAAATGAAAATTAGTAGTAGCTTAACTATTTTTTTCATAAATATTTTATTTAATTAATATTACTATATGTTTTTTAGTTTTGCCAAGATTTATTTATTATTTTTAAAACCCCATGGTTGTCGGCCGAAACCATGACCTTGATTATCATTACGGTGAATATTTGTTGATTTACATTTGGGGCAAATCATTTCTACCCCCCTCTTGCCTGTTCCAAACGGTACTTTCCAGAGATGCTTACAATCTTCACATTTAAATTTTCTTTCGATAGTTTTGATTATTTCGAAATTTCCACCTTCTATTCTTATAGCTTTACCTTTAATTAATGCTTCGCTTATTTTTTTAAAAGCAGAATTCAAGATGCGCTGGAAGGTGCTTTGAGAGATTTTCATTTTTTTAGCTGCTTTTATTTGCTCTAAATTTTCTTCGTATTTTAATCTTAAAGATTCCATTTCATCCATAGTTAGAATAACCTCTTTTAAAGAAGACAAAGGAATCCCGCGAGGTTTAAAATAATCGACTTCAGGGTTAAATGTAATCCAGCGTTTTTTTATTGGTCTAGTCATGTTTTTATTGCAAACCAAAACCACTTTTTATAAAGAGTGGTTTTGGTTTTTTCATTTATTTAATTTCATTAAGCCTTTTTTTAATAGCTTCAAGCTCTTCTTCTAAGGCTTTAGATTCTTCTTTTAACATTTCTTTTTCTGATTTTGGATTAACCTCTTGCTGATATGTATTTCCCCAAAATCTTCTACCCCAAGAAATTCCAAAACGTGGTCTTGTTCCTCTCAGACCATAAGGTTTTCCAGTGGCACAGGGGCCGAGTCCTCTCCCTGTTAAAGGGCCTTGTCCTAAAGGTCCAGTTCCATCAAATCTAGGCATTTTTTATTACCTCCTTTCTGTTACTTGATATGAATATATATTCATTATATAATACTATTACGTTTTGTCAATAATTAATAATTTGATTTTTGTTTTTTTAAACTTGGTGCTAAAATTAAAGTTGATGCTATTTATAAGGAGGTGAAATATTTATGCCAAGATTTAACGGTAGAGGTTTTGGTATTGGTCGTGGAGGAAGAGGGCGAATGTCTGGACCGCTTGCTGCTGGTCCAGGTGGAGCTTGTATTTGCACAAACCCTAGTTGTAAGAATGAAGTTATTCATGCCGCTGGCGTTCCTTGTTATCAAATGAAATGTCCTAAATGTGGGTCGCCTATGGTTAGGAAAGGATAGGAGGTGAAAAATGAAAATTGCAATTGCGTCTCTAGGAAAAAATTTAGATAGTTTGGTTGATGTCCGTTTTGGGCGTTGTCCATATTTTTTAATTTTTGATTCAAAAACAAAAAAAATTGAAGTAGTTGAAAATATTGCTGGAAAAGAATTTCGTGGAGCTGGTATTTCTGCTGCACAAAAAATTGTTGATAAAGGAGTTAAAGCAGTTATTGCGGGTAATTTTGGTCCGAATGCTATTAATGTTTTAAATAGTAGTGGAATTGAAGTTTTTGGTGGAATTTCAGATTTAACTGTTAATGAAGCTTTAGAAATGTATAAAAATGGTGAATTGAAAGGAAATAGCGGAAATTCTGGTAATTTTCCTGGTAAAAAATCAATAGAAAAGGCAAGATGATACAGCAAAGAAAAGATAAGCTTAAAAAAGGTGAAAAAGTTGCTAGAAATGCTGTTTGGATAGAAGGAATTTTAGTAATTTTAAAGGTATTGGCTGGTTTACTTTCAGGAAGTTTGGTTCTTATTTCTGATGCAATCCATAGCGCTTCCGATATTATTTCTATTATAACTTCTTGGTTTGGTCTAAAAATAGCCCAAAGGAAAGCAAGCCAAAAATTTCCTTACGGTTTTTATAAGGCAGAGAGTTTAGGAGCTTTGATTATTTCTTTTTTGATTATTTATGCTTCTTGGGAAATGCTAAGCCAGGGATATGGAAGATTATTTTCATTTTCTCAAATAAGAGTACCCTTTTTGGCGATAGCGATTTCTTTTATTGATGCTTTAGTTTTGTTTTTCTTTGGAAAATATGAAATTAAAATAGGAAAACAAATTGGAGCTCAAAGTTTAACCGCTATGGGTCAAGAAAATAAAACTCATCTTTTCTCTTCAATGGCGGTTTTAATTGGCACATTAGCAGCCTATTATAAAATCCCTTATCTAGAGGGTTTGATTACTATTGGAATTGCTGTTTTAATTTTGAAAATAGGTTTAGCAGCATTAAAAAATTCAGCTTTTTCTTTGATGGATGTTAGCCCTAATGAATTATTTGTTAAAAGATTAGAAAAGGTTATAAAGTCGGTTCCAGGGGTAGAAGATTTTTTTGATTTACGCTTAAGACAGTCAGGTCCGTTTGTTTTTGGCGAAACAAAAGTAGGTATTAGAAAGTTTGTTGACGTTAAACATGCCCATGAAATTTCAGAAAAGATAGAAAAAAATATTAAGAAAAAAATACCTGAAATAGATTCTTTTAGCATCCACGTAGAGCCTTTTAAAAGTGACTTTCATCATTTGGTAATTCCTGTTTCAAATAAAAAAGGTCTTAATTCTCTTCTTAGCAAATATTTTGGCCGTGCGCGATATTTTTTATTTATTAACTTGAAGGGAGAAGAAATTAAGGGCTTTTATTTTCTTAATAATCCCTACAAGGATAAATCAGTTAGAGCTGGATTATCAGCAGCTAAAATGATAATTAAGCAAAAGAGTGACGTTTTATTAACAGCTGAAATAGGTGAAATATCTTTCCATGTTTTGAAGGACAATCTTCTTAATATTTATCAAGCCAAAGGCGAGGAAGTGAAAGAAATTATTGACCAATTTATCAATAATAAATTGTCAGAGATTAGTAGGGCGACAAAAAAGAAAAGTTAATTATAAATGATTAAAATTGGGATTACCGGCGGCAAGGGAGGGACAGGCAAATCAACTTTTTCCATTCTTTTAGCTAATAAACTTCGAAAGAGAAAGAAAAAGATTATCCTTTTTGATGCTGATGTTGAGTGCCCAAATGATTACTTGTTATTGGGTCAAAATCTAAAATCTCTTAAGGATAAAATTTATGCTCAATTTCCTAAAATTGATGAAAATAAATGCGTTAAATGTGGTTTATGTGTTAAAAATTGCCGCTCAAATGCTATTTTCCAATCTCCAGGTAAATTTCCTGTTTTTTTACAAGAACTTTGTTCTAGCTGTGGTTTATGCTGGCATTTGTGCCCACAAAAAGCGATAGGAATTGAAAAAAAAGTGATTGGTGAGATTTTTGAGAAAAAGATTAACGATAATTTTTATTTGATAACAGGACGTTCTGTTGGTATTGTTGATGAAACCGGTCCAGTTGTAACTAAAGCAAGGGAATACGCAGATAATTTAGCTAAAAAAATAAAAGCAGATTATCTATTAACTGATACTGCAGTGGGAATGCATTGTGGGGTTATAAGGGCCTTAATTGGGGCTGATTTAGTTTATGCGGTAACTGAACCAACGCCTTTAGGCTCTCATGATTTAGAACTAATGCTTTCTTTATTAAAAATTCTTAATTTACCTACAAAAATTGTCTTAAATCAATTTGATTTAGGGGAAAGAAATCTTATCAATAAAATTGCTCAAAAAAATAATATTAAAATTAAATATAAAATTCCTCATTCTAGAAAATTAGTTAATTTTTATTCTCAAGGAAAATTAGAAGAATTAAATCTTTTGTCAAAATTATAAATAGAAATGGAAAAAACAAAATTTAAAATTGTAGTTGCCTCTGGAAAAGGTGGCGTTGGTAAATCAATGTTGGCTTCAGGGTTAAGTATGCTTTTGGCAAAGTCTAAAAAAATAGTTGCTGTTGATTGCGATGTCGATGCTCCTAATCTTCATTTGTGGTTAGGGCTAAATGAAAAATGGGATAAGATTGAGGAAATCTCTGTTTCAGAAAGGCCAATGATTGATTCTAAAAAATGTAATGGTTGTGGCCGATGTGCTGAAATTTGCGCTTTTGGCGCTTTGAAAATAGAAAAAGAGGGACCTGTTTTAAATCAATTTTTTTGTGAAGGGTGTGGAGCTTGTGAAGTCGTTTGCCCATCTAGGGCTATTATTATGAAAAAGATTAATAATGCAGAAATCAAAATTAAAAAAAATATTCACGGTTTTCCTTTAGTTTCAGCACAGCTTTATCCGGGCGAAGTTGGCTCAGGCAAGATTGTTGACCAAATTAAAGAAAAAGCAGGAAAATTTAATTATGAAATAATGATTCTAGATGCTCCGGGTGGGTCTGGTTGTCCAGTTATCGCCGCCTTAAATGGAGCAGACTTTGCTATTTTAGTAACTGAACCAACACCTTCAGGATTCTCTGATATTAAAAGAGTCTTATCAATAGTTAATCATTTTAAGATTCATTATAAAGTTGTAATTAATAAATGGGATATTAATATTTCTTTGAGTAAAAAAATGAAAAAATGGTTTGGAAATAATTATTTGGGTAAAATTAGTTATGATAAAAAAATATTTAAAGAGATTGCTAGTTTGAATCCAGTTATTAAATCAAATTTAGCAGTCAAAAAAGAAATAGAAGAAATTTATAGTGAACTTAAGAAGATTCTTCACTAATAATTTTTTTTAATAATCTTTATTTATTCTGTGCCGCGGGAGAGACTCGAACTCTCACAGGTTTAACCCCACAGGATCCTAAATCCTGCGCGTCTACCAATTCCGCCACCGCGGCCTACAAAGCTTATTTTAACAAATTTTGACTTATTAGTGGATTTCTGATTTTCTTTCTTTAAGAAAAGAACTCCAATTTTCAATGAAATTGATAAAAACGAAGAATGGCATGTCAATTAGGGCGGTAAAAAAAACACTAACGACATTATATTTTTTCCACTTACCGGCTAACCATTGTCCAATTTTACCTACCGGGATAGAAAGGGCGTCTACTGAAAATTCCAAAAACGTAGTACGGTCTTCTACAGTTAATTCCTTAGCTCGTTGTCTGACCACCATGGCACTGAAAATCATGACGGTTGCCAACATGGTGTTAATAAAAATAGAAGTTGGTGGTAGTTTAATAAACTTTAATAACCAAACGATTGCACCTAAAGTAATAAATAATCCTAAAAGATAAAGAAGAGAAATAAAAAAGGCGGTTAAGAGCTTGCGGGCTTTTTTGGCTTTAATTTCATACAACTCCTCCCCTTCCTGTTTATAGATAATTTTATTAATCTCATCGGTTAATTTTTCCAGGTTAGTTTCTGATGGCAATTTATAGGCTGAAACAAGCCCAATCATAATTAAGGTCGGGACAACGATATCAGCTACCATAGCCCAAGGGATAATTCTACCATACAACCATTTGGCTAGTGGAACTTCAACTAAAAATAAGGAAAAAGTATTGGCAATCATGACTGAGAGTGAGGAAAAAAGCCCCATTTTTAAAAGGCGGTTTTTTAGGGTTTTAAGCCTGCTATGGTAAGTTTCTTCAATAAGTTTAGACAAACTTTCTTTATTGCCAAATTTAGCTGGTATTTCGGACGGGTTTTTCTCAAATTTTTCCATAATGTCACCCAAAACCAACCACAAGGTATCATATTTTTCGCAGATTTTGAAAAATTCTCCTGACAAAGGGTGGTTCAAGCGGTTTTCGATTTCTTTTTTAATTTTTAAAATATTTTGAGCCGCTTGATTGTAAAGATCTTCTGGCATTTGTAGCCAGTCAGGATGTTGCCATTTTAAAATTCGGTAACTGATAATCGGCGCGTCCAAATGGAATAATGTTCTTAAAACACCAATGTAAATTTGAGCTCTTTTCTCGGTTTGGCTAATAATATCAGCTGGTTTGACAATAATTCTTTCCTCCATGACGTTAACCATAGAATCAATCAAGGCGTTTTCTTTTAGAGGAGGGGCTAGGGTTTCTTCAATTTCACAAGCAGCAATTTCTAAAAGCCAATTATAAAATTGTATTTTTAGTTTAACATCGGAAGAGGAACGATTATGAGCCAGGGAAATATTTTTAAGAATAAAAACGTATTTTTCAATAATTTTCTGAACATCCTGAAATTTGCTTTGAGGAATTTGGTTATTGGGTAAATGGCCACCACGGATGGATTCTAAAACCAGAGCTTCAGCTACTTTTTGTGACTTAAGATTGGCAACTACACTCAATCCTGAAATTTCACTGATCAGTCTTCTTTTAAGTTTTCTTTCAATTGCGGTTCGACGGACCAATTGCTCTTCTTTCCAATTAACAACCCTAATTAAACTTTCATAAAAAATGGCTACGCGCGAAGCTACTTCATCGACATGGATATAGGCAACTCCCCCTTTAGGTTTTAGAGAAGCGTAGTAATTTTGATAGTCTTGAAAAAGTTTTTTAGCTATTTGGGAAAATTGAAGATGCTCCACAAAAAATTCTTCCTCTTTAGGATTTTCTTCGTCCTTATCAAAAACAGTGTTGTTTTGTACCATGGGACTAATGAATATTATAAACTTCTGTAAAATGGCTGTAAACTGTTAGGTTAGATAGTTAAAGTAAGATATTCTAAGCAGCCTTCCACTCTGGTATCATCAATTTTCCCCATAAAATAATTGACTTTATTGGCCCAGGTTTTTGAAGGCGGAGCGTAAACACGGCCAATTTTAGTAGTGGTGTCTAGACCTCGGTCAATATATTTTTCTTTAAGAGTTTTACCAACAATTTCGATTGATTGGTTCCAAGAATTAAAGCTGTAAGCGCCATTAGCCCAGCCATAAGCATTGTATGATTCATATGGGATATGACGGCCAAAAGTTGATTCAACGCCAGTAATAGCCGGTATTAAACGCCAATCAAGGCCATATTTATCAGCCGTATCAATCATTTCCTGAGCGAAAGCGGTTAAAGGTGAATTGTAGCCAGCTAAAAAGGCTTCAAGTTTTTGTTTACGGCAATCTGTTTCAACTTGAATTTCATTTTTAAGTACAGCCGAAGCCCCAGCCATATAGGTTTTATTTAAAGCTTGGGCTGGTTGTTTAAGGAAAATTACTGCACAAAGGGCAGTGGCAAGACCAATAAACAGTTTTTTCATACATGGGGCTATTTGCCCCATAAAAAAATCCTAAAGTGTCGGAATTAACCTCAACCTTAGGATCTGGTGTGAGTATAACAGATGAAAACCGTTTTGTCAAGTTTTTATGTCCTATAAAATTGAAAGTTATCTTAAAAAATAAAATGAAATTTGAAGATAAAATTTAAAACCGGATTCCCTTTTTGGTTATTAGTAGCAAATTTAATTATAAGTTTTTTAATTGGATTTTGTTACCTATTTCAATTTTAAATTTTTCGATAAAACCTTGGTTTAACTCAATAACTTTATCAAAATCAGCCCGACTGTTAATTGCTAACGGTGTTTCACCTTTTTTAGGATAAGAAACATTACTAACGGTATCAACAATTTGATTGTTTTTAAGAAAGATAAAATCGAGATTAAAAAGCATATCTTTCATCCAAAAAGAATATTTACCTGGCTTATCAAACAAAAAAATCATTCCTTGATCTTCCGGCATCGATTCTCGGCTTGAAAGACCTTTGGTTTTTTCCTCGGCCGTTTGAGCAATAGTTAAATAAATTGTTTGATTGTTGATAATAGCTTGCGGTTGAGGGCACGATTCTTGCGGTTTGGGAGCATTTGGCTCTCCATGTTTAACCCATTCACCTTGCTTACATATCCAATTATCTTCTCTACTTAAAAGTCTAATAGAAAAAAGAAATAAGGGAATTGCAATAAAAAAGAAAAGAATTAGAGTGAGCAGCTTTTTCATTGAAGTTTAGAGTTTAAGCAAATAGTAGATATGAGCTTCCTGTTTTAGCTCATCTAGCCAGGTTTGAAAGCGAGCAGAAATTTCTTGTTGAATCAACGATTTTTTTATTTTCTCGCTTTCAGCTTCAAGAGTTGTATTTTCGCCGAATGAGTCTTGATTGGCTTCAAAGTAGGCGGCGATTTCCTCATCAGCTATATCAATCTCTTGAGTTAGGATTTTTTCGATTAAGGCTTGAATTTTAATATCTTTTTCAAGATCAGCCCTAGTTTGTCCTTGCATTGTCAATAAATTGTCCAGGTCATCACCTTGGGCAGCGACGCTTTCTTCAATCGCTTTTATTTGCTCATCAATTTCTGACTTTGAAACTTCGACACCACTTTCCTCACCTTTCTGCAGAATTAATTTTTCAGTAATTTGATTTTCTAGGATTTGCTTACCGGCCTGTGTTTGTAGCTCCTTATTAAAAGCCCAGCGGGTAATCGGTTTGTTGTTAACAACCGCTACAAAGATCCAACTGCGGCCCAAATAAACAAGGTATAGAACAACTAAAACAGCGACAATAATGATAGCTTGTTTCTGATTCTCAAATCTTAGAGATTTAAAAAAATTATTAATTTTTTTAAGAATAGGGTTGCCCTTAAGAGATGTTTTTTTCTTAGCCATTAATGAATTGTATCATAACTTTTTTTTATTTAAAACAAGTATTTCAATTGGATTTAAACTCTTTACGGTTTTTGCGCCAGAAGGAAAACAGAAGGACTTAGGCAGGGTTCTTTTTTAGCGGTCAGATTT
>Ga0180436_10001325_pt1 | contig 24272 bp, 21 predicted proteins | sample SS_ome_2_FD_132434 | JGI IMG/M metagenome (GOLD analysis project Ga0180436, IMG submission 132434) | Hypersaline lake sediment archaeal communities from the Salton Sea, California, USA - SS_3_S_2 metaG | ecosystem: Environmental > Aquatic > Non-marine Saline and Alkaline > Hypersaline >... | reverse complement strand
GTGCAGGATCCGCTGGGCAACAACATGCTGCAGTGCTTTCTGGGCGTCCTGCTGGGGATCGGGGTCCTGTTTCTTCTGCCGGCATTCCTGCCGGCATTTGCATCGAGCCGAAACGATTCCTGGCTGGCCGCAGGCACCATCACCGTGGCGGCGATTCTGCTCTGTTCGCCGCCGAAAATTTTCCACATCTATCTTCCGGGCAGCCACACGTATGGTCCCAGCCTGTGTCTCACGCTTGGCGGGTTGCTGCTGGCGACCCCTCGATGGAGTCGCCGGCACTTCGTGGGCCGCCTGGCCGCGGCGGTGGCCCTGGTGACCTGCGGGCTGTGGGTCAATCTCGCAGTGTTTATCTTCGCGGCGATTCTCATCGCCGTCGACGCGCTGCTGTGGGCACGCCGGGAACACCCCGCCGTCGAGGACACCGCAATCGGCCGCCTGCTTGATCGTCGGCTGCCTTGGCTGCCGGCGTGGATTCGCGATGGCGTCACGCTGGTGATCCCGATGGCGCTGGTGCTCGCGACGGGCCTGATCGTCAACATCGTGGCCCGGAAAATTTTTGCTCCGGAAATTAAGTCTGCTTATTCCCACACGAGCTTCGGGATCACGCCGCTGGAGGTCTATCCCGGGGCGGTTCTCCAGATGATTCGCAACGCCGTCACCGATTACCTCGGCATCGCCGGGCTGGGTTTCGTCGCCGCCTCGGTGGTCGCGGCTGCCTGGCTGTGGCGCCGGGGATCGCTTCCGGCAGCGGTGACAACGCTGTGGATCACCGCGGGCCTCTTTCTGCTGGCAGTCTGCGGGCTGCGGCATGTTTCACTCGGAAACGCCTGCAATGCCCGCTACGTGCTGCCGAGCATCGTCACGATCCAGGCGGCCGCAGGACTGGTGGCTGCGGGGGTGATCCGCGAAATGGCCGGTGCATATGAGCCGTTTCTTCGCCGGTCACTGGTGTGCTGGGGCTCGCCTGTGGTCATAGTCCTCGCCCTGGCGGTCGCGGTTGGACCGCCGTCGCCCGACGTTCCGCGTCGTCTGCTCACACGCTTCGCCTCGCCCGAGGCGGAGGAGATTCTCGAAAGCGGCGTCGGCTTCATCGCCGGCGACTACTGGGCGGTGTGGCCTACGGTCTTCAAGGTCAATCTCTTGCTTGCCGAACGCGGAGAGACGAGACGCGTGTGGGGGATCGGCTACCGGGCGAGTGTCACGAAACATCGCTGGATCGAAACCGCTCCCGACGGCAGCGGCAGGCTGGCCTACCTCAAGGCCGCCCCGCAGCACTACGGCTACGCCCTCGACTGGCTCGCCGAGAACCTCGATCTCGAGATCGGACCCTGCGAGCGGTCGACCGAGCGGATCGACTACCGTCGCTTCCGCTTTGCCCCGCCGGACCGGGCCGCCATGAAGGGCCACGATTTCGCAAGGTGATTCTCACCTGCGGCGATGATAGAGTGGGTGGAGATCGTCTCCGTTTCACGAATTGTGGTGGAATCCGTGGCTGCAGCAGCATCGCATGGTTGGCCTGGTGGCAGAGCGGGACCGAGGAATCGTCCGGGCCAGGGTTTGTGCCCGACACGGCTGCTGGCGATGAAAGCGGCAGCGGCGTTGCTCGGAGCGATGGGCCTCACGACCGTGGCAGCCGAGCAATCCGAAAAAACCCTGGCCGAAAAAACCCTGGCCGAAAAAACCCTGGCCGATGACACCGTGGCGATTCGTGCCGCCTCCAAGGCCTATCGCGAGGCGGTTGAGGCGGGGGATGGCCGCACCCTCGCCTCGCTGTGGATGCCCGAGGGCGACATCGTCGATGCCGATGGCAACCGGATTCCCGCCGGCGAGGTGGCCGCAGCGGCCGGTGCCGCCGCCCTGCCCCGCATCCGAATGACCGAAACGTCGATCCGCTTTCTCGGGCCGGACACCGCCATCGAGGACGGCAGCGTGGAGATTCTGCCTCCCGAGGGTGAGCCGCTGCGGGGACGATTCGCGGCGACCTGGGTTCGCCACGAAGGCCGCTGGAAACTCGCCGCGGTGCGGGAGGCTGCCGTCGAACCGGCAGACGGCCGAGCGACCCTGGCCGATCTCGACTGGATGACCGGCAGCTGGCGGGTGGTCGACGACGCCGACGGCGACGACTCGGACGAGAACGGAGCCGGCCCGGCGATCGAGGTTGCCGCCCGCTGGAACGAGAGCCGCAGCTACCTGGTTCGCGTGATGAAGATCACCCGCTCGGCCGAGGCTCCGCCGATGCGGGTCACGCAGTGGATCGGCTGGGATCCGATCGGCAAAACGATCCACTCCTGGAAGTTCGGCTCCGACGGCACCCGCGGCGAGGCCGAATGGCACCGCGAGGGCCGCAGCTGGGTGGCCGAGGCCCGCACCATCGATCCCGACGGCACACAGCACACCTCGCTGAACATCTACACCCCCGATGGCCCAAACCGCTGCCGATGGCAGTCGCTGCCGACCGACATCGGCGACGACCGCATCCCGCCGGTCGACCTGATCATGCTCCGCAAGTCGGGCAATGCCCCCACGCCGCAAGGATCACGATGACCCGACATGCCCTCACCCGCGCGTTGTCCCGCTTCCGGCTCCCCATCGCCGCAGCCGCGACGATTTTTTCCGTCGTGCTTGCCGGAAGCCCGGCCGCCGCCGAGCCGGCCGCCGCCGATGACGACCTCGCCCGGCGGGCCGAGATCATGCACGGCGATCGCTGGCAGCGGGCGATCTTCGAGTTTGGCCAGTGGCTCGACAGCCAGCAGATCTACACGCCGCAGGAGGTGGCCCGAATCAAGGCCGACTTCAACGAGCGGGTGATGGCCATGAACGCGGCGGAACTCGAGTATCTCCTCGACGACCTCGACGCCAAGCTCGCGATCCTGGAAACCCCCGAGGCCCGCGACGCCAAGGCCTGGCTGGGGGAATATCTCTCGGTGATGTCCGACCGCAAGCGGGCGACGGAGCTCCGCCAGCTTCCCGACGCCGCGTCGATGTCGGCGGCCCAGCTGCAGCAGGAGATCGACCGGATCGGCCGGAAGCGGGCCACCCTCGGCCAGCGTCAGCAGGCCTTCGACGAGCGACGGCAGGCCCTTGCCGAGGCGGCCGACACCAACCGCCAACAGACAGCCGCCGCCTCCGCGGCCGCGGCCGCCTCCCGTAGCCGCGCCGCGGCCTACTCCCCCTACCGCGGCGGCAACGCCGATGGCTCTCCGCCGTTCTCCGACACCCAGCGTTCCTCGGGCATGAATATCGGTGTCGGGCCGTTCGGGGCGTTTGTGAACTTCAATCTGGGCTCTTTCTGAGCTCGGCAGCGGAAACGCTTTCAAGGCCCCGGGCCGGCACGACCGATACTATCGATACGACCCGCAGGGTCGATTCGCAAGGAGAATCGTCCGCACACGCAGCCCTCGCCGCAGGACACCGACCGATGAACCGCCGGCAGACGAGCCCGCTCTCGGCCGCCCGGGTTGCCTGCGGCTGCCTGCTGGTCTGCCTGGCGTCGTCGCCTGCCGGGGCCGATCCGGGTGATCCGTCCGCCTCTCCCCTGCCGCCACCGCCAGGAGCCAGCGGGGCGGTCGACATCGACGGCGGCGGCCAGATCGAGGCGGTGATTCCGGTCGGACCGGGCCCGAACTATCCGCGAGTGCCGCGGGGGATCACCCAGCCGCCGGAGCCCTTCAAGCCCGAACCGGTGGTCAGAATCGAATCATTCTCGCCGGTGGCCGGGGAGGCCGAACCGCTGCCACTCGGCGGCCGGCTGGGGCAGCCCGAGGCGATCATTCCCGAGCCGGCCGACGGGATGACGATCGCCGAGGCGATCGAGCGGCTCTTGAGCCAGAACCTCGAACTCCGCGCCCAGGAAATGGAAATATCAAAAGCCAGGGCCGACCTGCTGACCGCGGGCCTGCGGGGCAATCCCCTGATCTACACCGACGCCTCGATGGTGCCGTATGGCAATTTCGCCGGCAGCGGTGGCGGGCCGACGCAGTACGACACCAACATCACGCTGCCGCTCGACATCAACAACAAGCGGCAGCGGCGGATCGACGTGGCAACCCGTGCCCAGCGGGTCACCGAGGCCCTCTTTCAGGATGCGGTGCGGATCCAGATCGACAACCTCTACACGGCCTGGGCCGACGTGCTGGCGGCACGAGCCTCGATCCGTTTTCTCGAGGCGGGCATGGAGAATCTGGAGATACAGAAGCGGGCCACCGAGGCCCGCGTGCAGCGGGGTGAACTGAACCAGACCGAGGTCAACAATGTCGAGATTCAGATCGACAGCACCGACCTCACGCTGCTCGAGACCCGGGAGACCTACGACGACGCGATGCGAACCCTCGCGGCGCTGCTTGCAATCCCGCCGGAAGAGGCGGAGACATTCCCGATCCGCGGCCGGCTCCGCTCGCAGCGGCTGCAGATTCCCCCGATCGAAGAACTCGTGGCACGCGCTCAGGCCTGCCGGCCCGACCTGGTGGCGTTCCGCCTGGGCGTCGAGCGGGCCCGTTCGGAGGTGCGGCTGGCCCGGGCCAATCGCATGGACGATGCCTTCCTGCTCTACCAGCCGTTCACCGCCCAGGAGGGCCTCGATCCCGGCGACCGCGCCTCCTACTCCTGGGCGATGGGGGTCACGCTTCCCTTGCCGGTCTTCAATCGCAACCAGGGCAACATCGCCCGGGCCGAACACACCGTGCTGCAGACGAGGTCCCAATTGGCCAATCTCGAACGGCAGGTGATGCTCGAGGTGCAGCGGGCCGAGGCGGCCTACGACGTGACGCTTGCGACGCTCGAACGGATCGAGGAGGAGATCCTTCCGGCGGCCCGGGAAAACCTGGAACTCGCCCTGCGGGGTGCCGAACCGGGCGCGGCCGGCACGATCTCGAAGATCGAGGCCCAGCGGGCCTACGGCGACATCTCGAGACAGTATCTCGAGGCCCTGGTGCGACACCGCCGCTCGATGTTCCAGCTCAACACCGCCGTCGGCGAGCGGGTGTTGCCCTGAGGTCCGGCAGTCAGGCCCTCGCACCGCCCTCCACCAGTCGCTCCCGCTGCTCGGCGAGGATCGCGAGCCACTCATCGATTCCCACGGCCGACTTGACGCTCGTCTCGATCACCGGCATTCCGGGCCGGACCCGCTCGATGTTGGCCATCGCCAAGCCCCGGTCAAACTCACAGGCATCGGCCAGATCGGCCTTGGTGATCACGGCGACGTCGGCGGTGTTGAAGAGGCCGGGGTATTTCAGCGGCTTGTCCTCCCCCTCGGTCACCGAGAGCAGCGCCGCACGCACCGACTCTCCAAGATCCCAGCTCGTCGGGCAGACGAGATTGCCCACGTTCTCCACGAAGAGATACCGCAGGCTCTCGACCCCGAGGCCCTCGGCCCGCCAGGCATCCAGCTCCGCCTGGAGCATGTCCGCCTCCAGATGGCACAGCCCGTGGGTCATGATCTGCCGCACCGGCACCCCGCTCTCGGCGAGCCGACGGGCGTCGTTGTCGGTCTCGAGATCGCCCACCACCGCGGCGGTCGGCTCACCGGCCGCATGCAGCCGACGCAGGGTTTCGGTGAGCAGCGAGGTCTTGCCGGTGCCGGGGCTCGAGACCATGTTGACCACCAGCACACCGGCCGCCTCGAAGCGGCACCGCATCTCGCGGGCGAGTTCGTCGTTCTTTTTGAGGATTTTCGTCCGCACCTCGAGAATGCGGGGGCCACAGGCGGTGTCAGACGCGGGACTCATGCGGGAATTCTCCAGGTTGGTGGTGTTTCTGCAGGTTCGTGTCGGATTGATGTCGTCATGCCGTCATGTCGTCTCGAGGACTTCGATCGACTCCAGGTCGAGCTCCCGGCCCTGGCGGATGTCGCCGCTGGGCCTGCCGCAGGACGGGCAGATGAACCGCTGGATTCCCGGAAGTTCAAACTCGTCATCGCACCGCTGGCAATAGACCCGCACCGGAAGCTGCACGATCTCGAGTGTGGCCTCGGCCGCAGGGGTCCCCTCGCGGACCAGATCGAAGGAAAACCGCAGCGAGTCTTCGTGGACGCAGGAGAGCCGGCCGATCCGGAGGGTGATCCTGCCGGCCCGCCCGCCGCTGGCAGCCAGCTGCTCGCCGACCATTTCCACCAGCCGTGTGGCGATCGAGAGTTCGTGCATGGCGGCCTCCGAGGCGGCGTGAGCCGGGGCGTTTTGCAATCGAGAAACACGCTTCCCTTACACTTTAGTCGCGGTAGGGCGGTGCCTGCAGCGGCAATACGATGTCGTTTCTCAATGCCGAGGAGCCGAACGCCTGCGACATGGTGACCGACTTCGGGATCGACGTGCTCTGGCATCCCTCGCTGGGCTTGGAGTTGGGCGACCTTGTCAAGTCGATGCTCGACGACATCATCGCGGGCAGGCCCGCAGCGGCGGGCCGCGGCTCGCCGACCGCCGACCCGACCGACCCGACCGACCCGGTGGAGACAGGCCACGTGGCCCGCTCCTACGACTCCTGCCTGGTCTGCACGGTGCACACCTTCGACGGCAAGACCGGCCGCGAACTGGCGAAGTTCCGGCTTGGCGAGATGGGGTGAGCGATGGACTCCGGGCCGATCCGCACGCTCGTCATCGGCTGCGGCAACCTGCTGCGGGGCGACGACGCTGCTGGGCCGGTGCTGGTCCGGCGGCTCTGGGAGCGAGGGCTGCCTGAGGGTGTACGGTGTGCTGACGGCGGCACCGGCGGGATGGACGTGGCCTTCCAGATGCGGGGCGTGCCGGAGGTGATCCTGGTCGATGCCTGCTCCTCCGGCAGCGACCCCGGTGCGACCTTCGAACTGCCCGGCCACGAGGTCGAGAATCTGCCCCCCCTGGGCAGCATCAACCTCCATGCCTTCCGCTGGGACCATGCGATCGCCTTTGCCCGCTGGCTGCTCAAGGACGACTACCCCGCGAGCGTGACCGCCTACCTCATCGAAGGCGTCAACTACGAGGTGGGCGAAGGGCTCTCCCCCGCGGTCGATGCGGCGGTCGATCGGCTCGCCGAGCGACTGCTCGCCCGGCTCACCGCGGAGACCGGCTCATGAGCGGTCAGGCGGCAAACACGGGCTCACCGGTGCGCCACCGCCAGCGGGCAAACTCGATTGAGAACTGGCGGCTCTCACCGGCCGCATGGACCGGCGAGGCTGCGATTTCCCTGCGGGCTTTCCCGGGGCAAGAATGCGTCGGACGATTCCTTGTGGTGGCCGACTCCGGCAACAACCGCGTGATGATCTGGAGGTGAGGCATGTGCCTGGCGATTCCCGGACGCATCGGGGAGATCTACGAGGACCGCGGCACCCGCATGGGGAAGGTCGACTTCGGCGGCGTCGTGAAGGAGGTCTGCCTGGCCTACCTGCCGGAGATCGAGGTCGGCGACTACACGATCGTGCATGTCGGCTTCGCGATCAGCCGCATCGACGAGGAGTCGGCCCGGCAGACGCTTGCCACCTTCGCAGAACTCGGCCTCCTCGAGGAGGAACTCGAGGAACTGCGGGCCACCGACGAGACCCCTCCATGAAGTACCTCACCGAATACCGCAATGCCGACACTGCCCGCAGGCTGGCGGCGGAGATTCGCCGCAGTGCGACCCGGCCCTGGGCGATCATGGAGGTCTGCGGCGGCCAGACCCACTCGATCATCCGCAACGGCATCGATCAACTGCTCGGCGAGGACGTGGAGATGATCCACGGCCCCGGCTGTCCGGTCTGCGTGACCCCGCTGTCGGTGATCGACCGGGCGATCGAGATCGCGGCCCGGCCGGAGGTGATCTTCTGCTCCTTCGGCGACATGCTCCGCGTGCCGGGCAGCCGGGAAAACCTGTTCGACGTCAAGGGACGCGGCGGGGATGTCCGCGTGGTCTACTCGCCGCTCGATGCGGTGCGGCTGGCTGCGGAGAATCCCGATCGCGAGGTGGTCTTTCTGGCGATCGGCTTCGAGACCACCGCCCCGGCCAACGCGATGGCGATCAAGCTCGCCGCGAGCCGGGGTCTTGCCAACTTCTCGGCGATCGTCTCGCACGTGCTCGTGCCGCCGGCGATCGACGCGATCATGCGTTCGCCCGGCTGCCGGGTCGATGCCTTCCTCGCGGCCGGTCATGTCTGCAGCGTGATGGGTACCTGGCAGTATCCGGATCTCTGCCGGACGCACCGGGTGCCGATCGTGATTACCGGCTTCGAGCCGCTCGACCTGCTCGAGGGGATCCGCCGCGCCATCGCCCAGCTCGAGGCGGGTCGCTACGAGGTCGAGAATGCCTATGCCCGCGTGGTCACCGACGAGGGCAACCGCGAGGCCCAGGCGGTGCTCGCGGAGGTCTTCGAACCGGTCGACCGGGCCTGGCGGGGGATCGGCACGATTCCCGCCAGCGGCTGGCAGCTGGCAGAGGCCTATGCCGCCTTTAATGCCCAGCGGCGGTTTCCCGCGGCCGGCCAGCCGGCCGAGGAGTCGCCGCTGTGCCACAGCGGGGAAGTGCTCCAGGGCACGCTCAAGCCCAACGAGTGCCCCGCCTTTGGCCGGGAGTGCACGCCGCGGACGCCCCTGGGGGCGACGATGGTCTCCAGCGAAGGGGCCTGCGCCGCCTACTTTCACGCGGGCCGGTAAATGAGCGAGCGGGCTTCCATCGACTTCAGTGGGTTCTCCTGCCCGACCTCCGACGGCTCTGCCGAGCGAATCGTGCTCGGCCATGGAGGGGGCGGGCTGCTCTCCGGGGAACTGATCGAGCGGATCTTCCTGCCGGCCTTCGGCAACCCCGTGCTCGAGCGGCTCGGCGATTCGGCGGTGCTCGAAGAGCTGCCCGGCCGCCTGGCCTGCTCGACTGATTCCTTCGTGGTGCGGCCGCTCTTCTTTCCCGGCGGCTCGATCGGCGAGCTGGCGGTCAACGGCACCGTCAACGACCTGGCGATGAGCGGCGCGGTGACGAGGTTTCTGACCGCCGGCTTCATCCTCGAGGAAGGCCTGCCGATCGTGGATCTCGAGCGGATCACCGCGGCCATGGCGGCGGCGGCGGCAGCGGCGGGCGTGCGGGTCGTGGCGGGCGACACGAAGGTCGTCGAGCGGGGCCACGGCGACGGGGTCTACATCAACACCACCGGGATTGGCGTCGTGCCCGAGGGGGTCGATCTCGACGCCGGCCGCATTGAGCCGGGCGACGCGGTCGTGCTCAGCGGGACACTTGCCGATCATGGGATGGCGGTGATGAGCCTGCGGGAGGGCCTCGGCTTCGAGGCGGAGATCGCCAGCGACACCGCAGCCTTGCATGGTCTGGTGGTGGAGATGCTCGCCGCGGTGGACGGGATCCGGCTGCTGCGGGATCCCACCCGTGGCGGTGTGGCCACGAGCCTCAACGAAATCGCGAGCCTCGCCTCGGCCGCCAGGCGGGCCGCGGGCCGGGAGCCGGTCGGCATCGAAATCGACGATGCGGCGGTGCCGGTCGCCCCGGCAGTGGCCTCGGCCTGCGAGCTGCTCGGGCTCGACCCGCTGCTGGTGGCCAACGAGGGCAAACTGCTGGCGATCGTGGCCGGCGACGAGGCAGGCAGGCTGCTCGAGGCGATGCGGTCCCGGCCCGAGGGTCGCAACGCCGCGGTCATCGGGCGGGTCACCCGTCGGCCCGCCGGCAAGGTCACCGCACGCACGCCGATCGGGGGCAGCCGGGTCGTCCCGCTACCGGTCGGGGAGCAGCTGCCGCGGATCTGCTGACCGCCCTCAGGTCGGTATCGGTCGGCTGACAGCAGGCGGGGCCGGCGGCTGAGGCTTTCGGCGAGAGGCCGCTTGGTTTACCGTGCAGGAATCCCATTCCCGGGGGCGTCGGCCGAGCCGGTCCCTCGGCCCCCGGACCCCTCCAGCGACCATGCGAGAGATCGTGATCACCGGACTCGGCGTCGTCAGCCCCATCGGCGTCGGCCTGGAGGCCTTCGGCGAGCAGCTTCACGCCGGGCTCAGCGGCATTCGTCCGATCGAGGCCTTCGACCCATCGGCCCTGGAGGTCGGATTCGGCGGCCAGATCGTCGACTTCGACCCCAAGCTCTATGTCCGGCCCCGCAAGAGCCTCAAGGTGATGAGCCGCGAAATCTGCTTCGGATTCGCCGCGGCCGATCTGGCGATGGTCGATGCCGGCTTGCCGGCGGGCAGCGTGGAGCCCGACCGCTTCGGCGTGGTCTTCGGCAGCGACATGATCTACGCCGACACCCACGATCTGGAGGGCAGCTATCGACGCTGCATCCACGAGGGCCGCTTCGATTTCACCCGCTGGGCCGACGCGGCCGCCGACGAACCCCACCCGCTGTGGCTGCTCAAGCTGCTCCCCAACATGACCGCCTCCCACATCGCGATCGCCCAGGACGCACGGGGGCCCAACAACACGATCGTGCTCGGTGACGTTTCGAGCCTGCTGGCGATCGCCGAGGCGGCCAGCGTGATCCGACGCGGCTGGGCCGACGTGATGATCACCGGCGGCACCGGCTGCCGCCTCGATCCGACGGCGATCGTGGCCCGCGGGGAATGCCAGCTTTCCCACCGCCGCGACGACTGCCGTCGGGCCTCACGGCCCTTCGACCGCGACCGTGACGGAATGGTCAACGGCGAAGGGGCCGGGGCGATCGTGCTGGAGTCACTCGAGCATGCGATGCGTCGCGGTGCGAGGATTCACGGCAGGCTGCTCTCGGTGGTGGCCCGGCACGAGCCGGTGCCCCACGGCGGCTCGATCGAGGGCCGTGGACTTCGGGCGGCAATCCGCGGGGCCCTGGCCGTGGCCGACCTCGAGCCGCACGAGATCGGCCATGTCAACGCCCACGGGCTCGGCACGGTGGAGATGGACCGCATCGAGGCCGGGGCGATCCGGGCCGAACTCGGCGACGTGCCGGTGACGGCCTTCAAGAGTCGTTTCGGCCACCTCGGCGCGGGCGGGGGCACGGTGGAACTCGCCGCGAGTCTGCTCGACCTCGGCCGCGGTGACGTGCTGCCGACGCTCAACTTCGAGACGGCCGACCCGGCCTGCCCGGTGCAGGTGGTGCACGGCGAACCGCTCACCGGTCGCCCGCCGGTGGCCCTGGCGGTGAATCTCTCGAGCACCGGCCAGGCTGCCGCCGTGGCCGTCGCCGCGGACGCATAGCAGACCGTGGAACACGTCTGCCGCCGCAGGATGCGGCGATCGGCGACCCCCAAAAACCTCGGCTTTTTGGGGAGTCGCTCAAGTGGAAAAAGGCCACGGAGGGCTTTTTCCACGTGCAGTTAGCAGACCGTGGAACACGTCTGCCGCCGCAGGACGCGATCGGCGACCTACCAGGAGCCCTCGAAGCCGAACGAGAGGCCCTGGTAGAAGATCTGCCCACCGCCGTCGATCGGGTTATCCCGGCGGTTGTCGAGGTTGAACTGCCGCGTGGCGGTGGCGATGCCTGCCACCCAGAGAAACTCATAGCCCGCTTTGAGCGAGAAATTGGGGGTGATGTTCCAGCCGGCAAGCAGCGAGAGATCACCGATGAATCCCGGGCCGGTCTGGGTGGCGGAGGAGCCGCGGTTGACCGTGCCCTCCACGAAGTCGGGGTCGACCGCGTTGACGCCGACGGCGGTCTGGTTGTTGGAGTTGAAGGCGAGGCAGGGAGCCCCACGGCCCCGCAGGCCCCAATAGAAGAACTCGTTCTGACTGATCAGCTCGCCGCCGAAGTTCATGCCCAACAGCCAGTTCTCGGTGTTGACCACGTAGTCGCCACCGAAGAGCGAGGGGTCGACGCCATTGCGTCGGCTGGTGTAGGTGAAATCCTCGTCGATGCTGGCCAGCCGAACCCCGACCATGATCGCCGGCAGGAAGCCCCGCTCGGCATGCTTGGCCCAGTCGCCGTTAGGAAGCATGACTGCCTGGTCGCGGCCGAGCCGGCGGCGAAGCTTGAAGTTCCACTCGTAGCTGTTGAAGTCGGAATTGAGTGCGTTGTCCTGCGAGTCGGCCCCGTTGAAGCCGGGCACGAGCGGGCCGAGGGGCGAAACGAGGCTGTTGGGGACCAGGCTGTTCCAGCCGTCGGTGGCCTCGTAGGTCATCCCGCCGTAGTAGGTGAACTCGAAGTAGCGGTCACGGTTGAGATAGTCGCGGCCCAGCGAGCGGCCGATCGTGGCCCGGGCCCCCGGGGCCACGCCGAAGGGCTTGGCCGCCGAGAAATACTGCAGGTCGACATTGGCGAGGTCCTCGCTGACCTTCACTCGATATTGACGACTCCGCTCGAGCCACAGCGACTCACCCGAGGCATACCAGTATCCGCTGCCGAACCAGGCACCCGAACTCAGCGGAACGGGCATCTCGTCAAGCCACGATTCGTCGAGCTGCATCGCCTCGGCGGCCTCGGCCGAGACATCCCGGATCGGGGCCGGCAACGGCTCCGCGGCCTCGGCGGCGTTTTCCACGATGATCCGTCCGCTGTCGTGGGCTTCATCGGCAACGAGGGCCGACCGAACTTCCTCGACAATCTCAACCGTGTGGGAGGCCTGCCGAACCGGCTGTCCCGCCGCGGTGTCCGCCGGCATGACCGGCTCGCCTACCGACATGTCGGGGAACACCGGGCCCATCTCGGCGATGGCCCGCTCGTCGGCAAAGATGGGTCCCTCCGTGACCACCGGGGTCGCCGGGTCACCCCGGTCGAACTCGCGAAAGGGCACGATCGGCACGGTGGAGGAATCGGTCGCCACATCGCCAACGTCCCCCGCGGCGGCCACCAGACAGGTCAGCCATGCCAGCGACCCGCCCAGGGCCGCCAGCAGGCTGCCGGCAAGCCGCTCTCGCCCACGTGCTGCGGGGGCGGATTGTTCGAATTCGATGGAGCGATGTCGGTCGGGCATCGAGGCTACGGCTCGGGCTGGCAACGAGGAACGGTCCTTCCGCCCTTGGCTGACACCACAGGGCGACGGCGGAATCATCGGCACCGGCACAACCGTTACCCCAGAAATTCCCGGAACATTCACACGCATCCTGCCCAGTTTGCCAGGCTCCCACGTTCTCGCCTTCGTCGGCGGCCGGGGAGAGCGGGCGAATCTGCCCGCCTGGTCGTTGCCTGCGGAAAAACCGTCGCGTCCGTCGGGCGTTGGACGGCCCGGCCCCGGGAGGACGATTTTCCAAGGGATATCGGCGGTCAGGAATTTGTACGAGGGTCAGGATGCAGCTCAAGCGGAACCACTTCCTGCTCGTCGGGCTGCTGCTGTTCTTTCTGGGCATCCAGTTCCGTCTGGTGCAGTCCTTCACGCTCTCGGAACGGTCCAGTCGCTTCATCGCGGCGCAGATGGGTGAAGGCGGGGCGACCCGGCCGGGCCCCTGGCCGACCGTTGCCAGCCGCAAGGTCGTCCAGCCACCACGCTGGCTCGGCCTGGCGCTGATGTCGGTCGGAGCGGTGGTGACCCTCAAGAGCCTCTCGATGGCCCCCTCGAGCGGGAAATCCGCGGCCGACGAGGGCTGAGCCGTCCTCGAGGCCGGCTGCTCATCGAATTCTCACACCAATCCCGCGCTGTCCTGCCGTTGCGTGGAGGGTACTCTCGAAGCGTTCTGGTTTTAGCAACACGTGACAAGGGAATCTCGACCCCGGGGACCGCACGGAGGCGGAAGCCATGAGAGTCCGTACGCTCTTCATCTCGGATGTCCATCTCGGCTGCGGCTTCTCGCGGACTGAGGAACTTTTTGAGTTTCTCGGCCGGGTCGAGCCGGATCACCTCTACCTCGTCGGCGACATCATCGACGGCTGGAAGCTGAAGCGGAACTTCGTCTGGAACGACACGGCGAGCTTCGTGATCCGACGAATCTTGGGGATGCTCAAGCGAGGCACCAAGGTTTTCTACGCCACCGGCAACCACGATGAATTTCTCCGTGGCTTCTCACCGCATACCTTCGGGCACATGGAACTGGCCGACCAGTTCGTCCACGAGACCGCCGATGGCCGCAAACTGCTGGTGATCCACGGCGACTGCTTCGACCACCTCACCAAGCACGCGGCCTGGGTCTACCATCTCGGCGACCGGGCCTACACGGCCGCCCTGCACCTCAATTCATGGATGAACATGGTCCGTCGTTGGGCGGGCTATCCCTACTGGTCGTTCAGTTCGATGCTCAAAAAGCGGGTCAAGCGGGCGGTCAACTTCATCAACGATTTCGAGCACTTCGTGGCCAAATACACCCTGCAGCAGGACTGCAGCGGCGTGGTCTGCGGGCACATCCACGTGCCGGCCGTCCGCGAGATCAACGGGGTCGCCTACTACAACTGCGGCGACTGGGTGGAACACTGCTCGGCACTGGTGGAACACGATGACGGACGGATCGAACTGGTCGGCATGGACAGCTTTATCGATGCCGATTCCGACACCCGCCACGGCGACCCGCTGCCCCTGCCGGCGGTGCGGGTCGACGGGATGGCCGCGGCCACAGGCATCCCGGCCTGAGTCGGCCCGGGACGGTTGCTATAGTGGGAGCATTCGATCCCGCAGCCCTGCCCCCCGCAGCCCCCTTCGGTGAACTACTTTCTATCCGCGATTCGAGAGTTTGAACTTCGCTCCACCGGAAAGTGGTTTGTGCTCTCCGCCGTGATCGGCCTCGTGGCGGGGGTTGGCGGAATCGGCTTCCATCTCATGGGCCAGGTGGTGCAGCACCTTTCCCTCGCCCGGCTCGCCCACTTCGAACCGGCCGAGGCGGCCGCGGAGGGGGCGATCTTTGAGCCGGTCGAAGGTGATCTGCGGCCCTGGGTGCTGGTGGGGGTGATCGCCGCCGGCGGGCTCGCTTCCGGACTGCTGGTCTACACGCTCGCCCCGGAGGCGGAGGGGCACGGCACCGACGCGGCGATCGACGCCTTCCACAATCGCCGCGGCGAGATCCGCGGCCGGATCCCGCTGGTCAAAACGCTCGCCTCGGCGATCACCCTCGGCACGGGCGGCTCAGCCGGCCGCGAGGGCCCGATCGCGCAGATCGGTGCCGGCTTCGGATCCTTTCTCGGCGGACTGCTGCGACTGCCGGCCCGCGACCGGCGGATCATGCTCGCCGCGGGCATGGGCGCCGGGGTCGGCGCGATCTTCCGGGCACCGCTGGCGGGGGCCGTGTTTGCCGGTGAGATTCTCTACCGCGATGCCGATCTCGAGAGCGATGCGATCGTGCCCGCGGCGATGGCCTCGGCAATCGCCTACTCGGTGTTCTGCCTCTGGCTGCCCCCCTCATTGCGTTTCACGCCGCTCTTCGGCCGCCACGTGGCCTACGAGGTCGGCTCACCGCTGGAACTGCTCCCCTACGGCGCGATGGCGATCGTGCTGGTGCTCGCCGGCATGCTCTACATCCGCACCTTCTACGGGATGCACGATCTCTTCAAGCGGCTGCCGGTGGTGCCCCATCTGCGGCCGATGATCGGGGCGGTTCTGGCCGGCCTGGTGGGCCTGGGCATGTATCACGGCTTCGGGCGGCAGACCGACGCCCTGGCCGTGCTCGGCAGCGGCTACGGCATGCTCCAAAAGACCCTCGGCACCTCGATCGACGTGGCCGTGCCGCTGCTGGTGGCCGTGGCGATGGTCAAGATTCTGACCACCTCGCTGACAATCAGCTCCGGTGGATCCGGCGGCGTCTTCGGCCCGTCGATGGTGATCGGCGGCTGCCTCGGATCGGCGGTGGGCCAAACGTTCCACCACTGGTGGCCCGAGCTTGTGCGGCAGCCGCAGGCCTTCGCGATCGTGGGCATGGCCGGCTTCTTCTCCGGCTGTGCCCGGGCCCCGCTCTCGACGGTCCTGATGGTCAGCGAGATGACCGGCGGCTACGGGCTCCTGCTGCCGACGCTCTGGGTCTCCACGCTGACCTTCCTGCTCGGTCGGCGGCGAACGCTTTACATCAAGCAGGTGCCGACCCGGCTCGACTCTCCGGCCCACCGCGGCGACTTCTTCGTCGACGTGCTCGAGGGAATCCACGTGGAGGATGTCTACCGCAAGGATCGGCCACTCAAGCTGGTCCACGAGGGCACCACCCTCGAGGGCATCGTGCACGCCCTGGCCGAATCGACCCAGCGGTATTTCCCGGTCGTCGACGCAGGCGGAAAGATGATCGGAATCTTCTCCTCGGAGGATGTCCGCGGCTACCTCTACAACGACACCATCTGGAAGATCGCCAACGCCCGCGACGTGATGAAGAGCCGGGTGGTCACCGTCCGACCGGGCGATGACCTCAACACGGCCCTCGGCAAGTTCACCTCCCTCAACGTCGATGAACTGCCGGTGGTCGATCCGGATGACCGGGGCAAGCTGCTTGGCGTGCTCCGCCGCAAGGAGGTGATCGCAGCCTACAACCGCCGCCGCCTCGACCACGAGAAGCAGCGTGCCGCCTCTCGGGGAACTCCCGCCCGGTAGGCTGGTTGCGCCGCAAGCAGATCCTGCACGTGGAAAAAGCCTTCCATGGCCCCCTGCCCGCGGACGCGGGCGAACAGATCCCACCTGAGCGACTCCCCGAAGAGCCGAGGTTTTTGGGGGCCGCTTGTCGCCGCCTCCTGCGGCGGCAGACGTGTTCCCGTGTTCCACGGTCTGCTAGGCAGCCTCTTCGGCGGGGCTGCCGCCGGGGCTCTCGCCGAAGTAATACTTCTTGGCGTCGGGGTTGTTGAGCACTTCGTCGGCCGTGCCGTGGCAGAGCACCGATCCGGCACGAATCACGTAGCTTCTGTCGGTGATCGCCAGCGTCTCCCGCTCGCGGTGATCGGTGATCAGGATCGAGATCCCGTCGTCTCGCAGGCCCTTGATGATCTTCTGGATCGAGTGGATCGTGACCGGATCGATGCCGGTGAACGGCTCGTCGAGCAGGATGATTCGCGGCTCCGTGACCAGGCAGCGGGCGATCTCGAGCCGTCGCTTCTCACCGCCGGAGCAGGTCTGGGCCATCGAGCGACGGATCTTGGTGATGTCGAACTGCTCGAGGAGTTCCTCGCACCGCCGGCGACGTTCGCGGCGGTCCATGCCGACAAGTTCCATGATCGCCAGCAGATTCTGCTCGACGGAGAGCTTGCGGAACACGCTCTGTTCCTGGGCCAGGTAGCCCATGCCGCCGTCCCGGGCCCGGCGATGCATCGGCCAGTCGGTGATCTCCTTGTCGTCGAGCAGCACCCGGCCGGCATCGGGGATCACCATCCCGCATGTCATGCGGAAACTGGTCGTCTTGCCCGCCCCGTTGGGACCCAGCAGGCCCACGATCTCACCGGGATCGACGTGGAAATCGACCCCGTCGACCACCCTCCGGCGGCCGTAGATCTTGACCAGGCCCTCCACGCACAACAGCGACATCCTGCACCTTCCCTGGTGGCTCTTGCGGGCCCCGCAGTCAGCTGCCCTGCCTCGCCCGCAGGCCGTGTGGCCTGACTTACCGGATCGGCCGCATCCTCGCGAAGTTGGGCCAGAAAGGCAATCGCAACTCCCAGCCGCCCATGGGCACCGTCACCCCCCAGGAGGCCGGCCAGGGATGCGGCCAGAAGATCAGCAGGGCCCTGCCGACAAGCAGATGACGGTCGACATGATGGCCCTCCGCCCAGAGCCGGCTGTCCTTGCTCGCCGCGGAGTTGTCGCCGAGCACGAGGAACTCACCCGGCCCCAGGTCGTAGTCGATCCGCGAGTCCTCCAGAAGCTCGCCGGGCCGACGTCCCAGGTCGTAGGCGCCGATGTAGAAGATGTCACGCAGCATTCGCAGCCGGTGGATGGTCGCCTCGGCCCCCGCAACGGTGACACCAGCCGGCGCGAGATCGCCGGGGCTTTCGTCGCCCGGCTCCCGCGGCGAGGTTTCGGGCTCGACCGGATCCTCCTGCCGCTGGAAATCGCGGGAGCGATCGAAGGCGACCGGACTGCCGTCGACAAACAGCGAGATCTGGTCGTCGACGTTGGCCAAAAGCAGCCGCCAACGGCCGCTGCCCCGCACGCCGGTGCGGCCGCGTGGAGGGCCCTCGTCGGGATTGGGGTCCCCCGGCTGTCGCGGAATCGAGAGGGTCGCCTCGCCACTGGCCAGGTCGATCCGACAGGCATATCGAAGCCCGCCCTCCACCAGGTCGAGTTGCACAGCCGCGGCCGCCTTGTCGCTGATCGCCGAGACCTCGAGTTCACACTCCACCGCCAGATCACCCACCCAGTGGCTTCGCGTGCGGATCGCGTTGTAGGGCTGGAAGTCGTCGATCAGCCGCGGCTCGGGAGCCTGCTCGATGCGGCCACCGTCGGCCACCCTCCGCCAGACAGCCTCGTCGGCAACGAGGTGTCGATAGCGGAGCGTGGCGGTCTCACCGGGCCGGCAGTCGACCTCGAAAGATCCGTTCCCGAGGGCCCGCCAGGTGGCCGGACCGGCCCAGTCGGTCCACCGCGACGGCCAGCCGGCCTCGCGGAGCTGCCGGGGCTGGTGGCGGGAGTCGTGGACAACCTGCAGCATCGCCAGGAGCTTTTCGGGCGGCTTGCGGACGATCCGCTCGGGATCGCCTTCACGGCTGACCCACAGATCACCGTCGATGATCGAGATCGTCTCGCCGGGCAGCCCCACGAGCCGTTTGATGTAGTTGATCTTCGCATCCTCGGGATACTTGAAGACGATCACGTCAAACCGCTCGGGCTCGGCGAAGTCGTAGGCCATCTTGCTGACGAGGATGCGGTCGCCGCTGAACGAGGGAAACCGCGGGTCGTAGACAAGCTCGTCGCCGTCCTGCTCCAGCAGGCGGGTCTCGAAGCCGCAGTTGGGGCAGCGGGCCACCGGCACCATCTTCTTCTCCAGCCGCGTGCGGAGCCGGTCGAGCGGGCCGCCCGGAGCCCGCAGCTCGTCGAGCTTTTCGCGGGCCTGCCTGCGGACGTCCAGCGGCCGCGAGTCGTCATCGGCGGCACGCTCGAGCCCCTCGGCGGCACGCTCCAGCCGGCCAAGCTCCATCCGCCACGACTGCGACTGGTCGTCCTCCTCGCGGCTGGCCCCGACCTGCACCTCAAAGCCGCAGGCTTCACAGGCCAGATCCTTGTGGCGGCCCATGAGTGTGGGGGCCATCGAGCCGGTGGGGATCACGAAGGCCTCCGCCTCGAACGAGCGAAACAGGAGGGCCAGCGTGAAGGCCACCACGATCGACTCGAGCGTCTCGCGGCCGAAGGCCAGCGGCCCGCGGATCGTGTCGCCGGGCCGCGGCGGGTCCGCCGGGCCCTCCGCTGCCATCACCGGCCGCCCTCGGCGGGTGGAGGGCTGGGACCTGCCATGCATGCGTTCACTCCTGATAGCCGTCAGAGCCGGGAGGGCAACCAGATCAGTCGAGGTCGAAGACGATCATCCCGTGTTCGATCGCACCGCCGCCCACGGACACACCCAGCCGGGACTGGGAATTGTAGACCGCCGGGAGCGGCTTGCCGTCGTTGCCGGTGCCGCTGACCTCGACCCGGTAGAGGCCGCAGTTGACGCCGGGATACTCACCGCCGGGTATCGAGACCATCGCCATGCCGTTCTCGTCGGTGGTGCCTTCGGCCTGCTGCATCGTGCCGCCCATCACCTCCTCGGGAATCAGTCGCACCATGGCGCCCGAGAGCGGCCGCCCTTTGTGCTTGACCTCCGTGGCGAAGCTGGTGATCGCCACGCGGGATGCCTTCACCTCCTCCAGCCAGGTGAGCAGTTCTTCGCGGGAGATCGCCTTGTCGTCGTCCCTGTCGAATGCTTCGCGGGCGAACCCGACCGCGGGCAACGCATCGAACTCATCCCCGGCGATCCGGCCATCACCATTGGCATCGGCTTTTTGCATCACCGCGTCGACGACCGTCTGCGGATCCATCGCCGGAGGCACGACCCTCGCCGGCCGGCCGGACCAGCAGCCGCCGGCCAGGGCAGCCACCGCCAGAATCACCTGGGCTGTAAGCCATCGTCCGGAGCAGCCGCCCCGCTTCTCGATCCGCACCATCGCTCGCTTCCTCTCAGAGGGGTCTGCCAGGCCCGTGACAGCAGCCGGCCGGGGCCGATTCGTTCCCATGCCCGCGGTCATCCTGCGGCCGGCGGGTCAGTTTCGGCAGTCTACCCGATGACCCCGGCAGTCACCTCCGCCGACGCGGGTCGAGGGCGGCCTCGAGGGCATCGCCGAGAAATCCGAGGGCCAGGAGGGTCACCGCCAAAGCGGCACAGGGAAAGACAAAGAGCCACCAGGCCGGCTGGATCGGCACCAAGGCCCGCAAACCGGCATTCGCCAGGAGCCCCCAGGAGACGTCCGGCGGCTGCACGCCCAGGCCGAGAAACGAGAGAAAACTCTCAAAGAGCATCACCCGCGGCACCGTCAGCGAGAGGGTGACCACCACCGTGCCCACGAGGTTCGGCACAACGTGCCGAAAGAGCATCCGCAGCGGCCCGGCCCCGGCGGCCCGGGCGGCTTCCACGAACGAGGCATCCCGCAGGCTCAGCACCCGACCGCGGACGATGCGGGCCATCGACAGCCAGCTCACCGCCCCCACGACGCAAAAGAAGATCGCCAGCCGGCCGATGCCCAGGGAGTCCAGCGCGAGCCGCACGGAATCTTCGCCGAGGACCGTCACCAGGAAGACCACCAGGAACACCAGTGGTATCGAGTCGAGTACGTCGACCGCCCGCATCATCGCCTCGTCGATCCAGCCGCCCGCCCAGCCGGCGATCGCTCCGAAGGGCACACCGATTGCCAGCGTCACCGCCGCGGCTACCGCCGCGGCCGCCAGAGAAACCCTCGCCCCCCAGGCGACCCTCGCCAGCAGGTCGCGGCCGAGTTCGTCGCGGCCCAACAGGCCGGAGAGGGCGAGGTCGCCAAAGAGTGCCACCCGGGCCCGCACCAGCAGCCGCGAGAAGGGTCCCAGGCTGCCGAAGTTTCGCTCGATCCAGACGCCCGGCTGCTCTCCCTCGCGGGCGGCCAGGCCGGCCAGCCGCTCCACCACCGCTCCGGCCAGCGGAGGCTCGAGCGTCCGCGAGGTATCGACCAGCCGCGGCGAGGGGAGCGGCGCCAGCGGCACGAAGACCGCCACGAACACCGCCAAGGCAAGCAGGCCCGCCGCCAGCCGACCGCTTGCCGGCAGCGACAGCCAGGGGGAACTGCTGGGTGAGATGGTGGCCGTTGGCTGCATCGAGTCATCCAAGCCCCGGGGGCCTGCTATCGCTGGAGTTCGATCCGCGGGTCGAGGGCCGCCTGCACCAGGTCGACGAGGATCCCGGTCATGCCCAACAGCAGCGTGTAGAGCAGCACCAGACCCATCGCCAGGGTGTAGTCACGCTGGGTGGCCGCCTCGATGAAGTGGTAGCCGATACCGGGGATCGCGAAGACTTTTTCCACCACCACGCTGCCGGTGAGGATGCCCGCGATCGCCGGACCCAGAAAGCTCACCAGCGGCCCGACCGCCCCCCGCAGGGCATGGTGCAGGAGAATCCGCTTTCGATCGGCCCCCTTGGCCCTCGCGGTGCGGACCCAGTCGCTCTGGAGGGCCTCGACGACGCCCGACCGCACGAGCCTGGCCACCTCGGCGGCATAGACGGCCGCCAGACAGCCGGCCGGCAGCAGCAGTTGTGGCAGCGTGCCCCATCCCGCCGCCGGCAGCAGCCGCCAACGATAGACCACCAGCAGCACCGCCAGCCCCGCCAGGGCAAAGCTCGGCACCGAGATGCCCACCATCGCCACCGCCCGCACCGCCGTGTCGACCATCCCACCGGGCCGGGCCGCCGAGAGCAGCCCCGCCGCCCCGCCGACGAGCACCGCCAGCGTGATCGCCACCGCGCCGAGCGTGGCGGTCGCCGGCCAGCCCTCGGCGATCACCTCGGCCACCGAGTAGTCGGCCAGGCGAAAGCTCATTCCCATGTCGCCCCGCATGAGCCGGCCGAGTTCGTCGAGGTACTGCCTGGCCAGGGGGGCATCCAGCTGGTAACGGCGGGCGATCGCCTCGCGGATCTCCGGCGGGGGCTGTCGCTCCGCCGAGAAGGGTCCGCCGGGCACCGCCCGCATCAGAAAGAAGGTGGCGGTGTAGACCGCCAGCAGCGTGATGGCCAGCCAGCAGACCCGGCGGATGAGAAAGCCGATCATCGCGTCACCCCCACGGCCGCTGCCGCCCGCCCCGCCGGCAGCCGGCGGCGGCGGCGGGCCTCCTGCCGCATCGCGGCATCGACACCGAGTCGGTCGAGAGGATGAATGTCGAGCGGGTTGTCGGTGAAGCCCTCGACCCACGGGGCCACCAGGTTTTTGCTCGTGCGGGTGAACAGAGGCAGCACCGGAAGCTCCCGCATCAGAATTTCCTCGGCCTCGTGGAAAAGCCCGTGTCGCACCGCCGGGTCGGTCGCCTCCGCGGCGTCGGCCACCAGCCGATCGTAGTCGGGCGAGGCGAAGCCGGTCTGGTTGTTGGCGCCGCCGCTGACGAACAGATCGAGGAAGGTGTTGGGGTCGACGTAATCGCCGACCCAGCCTGCCCGGGCCACCCAATAGTCGAGACGGCTCTGGGAATCGAGGAAGGCTCCCCACTCCATCGAGGCGAGTTCCGCGTCGATCCCCAGCACCTCCTTCCACTGGGCCTGGGCGATCTCGGCGACCATCTGATGGCCCTCGTCGGCATTGAAACTGATCGTGATCCGCGGGAAGCCGCGGCCGCCAGGATAGCCGGCCTCCGCGAGCAGCCGGCGGGCCTCGTCAGGGTTCCTCGGGGCGGTCTGGGCGGGGCGGTAGCCGGTCGCCTGCTCGAGCCCGGCGGGCACGAAGCTCAGCGAGACCGGCTCGCCGGGGCCGTAGACGGCATCCACGATGCTCCGGCGATCGAGGGCCAGCGAGAGGGCCCGCCGCACGCGGGCATCATCGAGCGGTGGCCGGGTGGTGTTGAGGCGGTAGAAGCCGATCGTCAGTTCCTCCGAGAGCCGCAGGCTCTCATCGCCACGCGAGGCGAGGGTGCGGGCCACGAAGGGGGGCAGTGTCGTCGACCAGTCGACCGCGGCGGTTTCAAAGAGAGCCAGGGCCGTCGCCGCCGACTCGACCGCCATCGCGTCGACGACCTTCAGCCTGGTGGCCTCGGCATTGAAGTAGCGGTCGTTGCGGATCAGCCGCACTCGGTCACGCAGCCGGCGGAAGCCGAGACGGTAGGGTCCGCTGGCCACGAGGGTGCCGGGCTTGGTCCAGGCCGGCGAGCCATGCTGCTCGATGACATGGATCGGCACCGGCGAGAGCGGATAGAAGCCGCACAGGTGGAGGAAGTAGGGCGTGGAATGCTCGAGGGTCACCAGCAGCCTGCGGGGTCCGTCCGCGGCGATGCCGACAGACTTCGTGAAGTCGGGCAGCACGGCGCGGGCGGCGGTCGCCCGTCCCTCGCCGACGAGCGGGTGATCCGGCGGCGCGTAGCAGACTCCCTCGACCACCACCACGCGGGCCTGCTCCCCCTCCCCGCCGAAGAAGCCGGCCTCGCCGGCTGACCGCCCGGCCGCAGGATCGGGCGGGCCGTCGAATGGCGGCAGCCGCCCTGCCGGGCCGACCCACGACGCCACGCCCCGCAGGACGGGCCCGCGGCCGTGCGGACGGGCCGGATCGGTCCGATCCAGCTCGATTTCGACGGGGTCACCACCGGCGATCCGGCCGCTGCTGTACGCCCTCGCGCCTTTGATCGCCCACAGCTGATAGGCGTATTCAGCCGCGGTGGCCGGGTCGAGCATCCGTCGCCACGAGGCGACCACGCACTCCGCGTCGAGTGGTGTGCCGTCGGACCAGACCGCCTCGCGGAGCGTGAAGCTGTAACGCGTGGCGTCGTCGGAGACTTCCCACGACTCGGCCAAACCGGGAATCACCGCCAGGGAACGGGGATCCCACCGCACGAGCCGTTCGAAGAGCGCCGCGGCGAGCCGGCCCTCGGGCTGGCCGGTGATCAGCTGCGGGTCGAGGCTCTCCGGCTCCGTGCCGTTGATGAAGGCGAAGTCGGCCTCCCGCTCGGCGGGAAACCAGAGGCCCCAGCCCGCCACGAGAGCCAGCAGCCCCAGCAGCAGCCAGGGCAGGAAATCTCGAACTCGGCTGGGCATCATCTCTTGTCATCTCCGCAGCATGCGCGGGCCCGCCGACGTCACGGCCCGATCGCGTCCCGGACCGTCTGCTCGACATCCTCGTAGGTAAAGCCGCGGCCCAACCGCGTGGCGGCCATGTCGTCGTCATACCGCTCGAGCAGCTTCCCGTCGCGACCGTAGACGAACACCCCCGGCACGCTCACCAGCTCGAGCTTGTCGAGCATCGCGTCGGCCTCCTCGCCGGAGAGGAGGTTGGTGATGCGGGCATCGACCTTTTCGAGAAAGCCGCGGACGCGAGGGATCACCTCGTCGACCTCGCCGATCCCCTCGTAGTCGAG
>Ga0180436_10001324_pt1 | contig 24277 bp, 19 predicted proteins | sample SS_ome_2_FD_132434 | JGI IMG/M metagenome (GOLD analysis project Ga0180436, IMG submission 132434) | Hypersaline lake sediment archaeal communities from the Salton Sea, California, USA - SS_3_S_2 metaG | ecosystem: Environmental > Aquatic > Non-marine Saline and Alkaline > Hypersaline >... | reverse complement strand
CGCTCGTGACAGAGGGGGATCAGTCTGTCCAGGGGCTCACGCTCGACGATGTTCATCGGGATCAGGATCACCTCGAACTCGAAGCGCTCGAGGGCCTCGATCAGCACGTCACTGCGATGGCTGGTACAGCCAATGTGATACGTGAGCCCCTGATCACGCGCCTCGAGGAAGGCCTCCAGCGCACCGCCCGACCCCAGTCGCTGATGGATGTCCGCGGCGGAGCCCAGCGAGTGCAAGTGGAGGTTGTCCACGTGGTCGGTCTGCAGCCGTTCCAGCGATTCGTTGATCTCGCGCCAGGCGTCGTCGCGAGTCTTGGCGCCGGTCTTGGTGGAGATGACGACATCGTCGCGTTGACCGTCCAGGGCAAAGCCCAGCTTGACCTCCGCGTCGCCGTAGACGCGCGCCACGTCGAAGTAGGTGACGCCCAGGTCCAGGGCGCGTCGCACGATCTCGACGGCGACCTCGGTGCGCGACGAGGCGATCTGCACGCAGCCCATGCCGATGGCCGAGACCTCGAGTCCAGTGGTGCCCAACCTGCGGTAGTCCATGCCGGCTCCTTGTGCGCGTAGCGTAGCGTATCGGCAGGGATTGGTCAATCGGGGACCGGCCCGAAGCCCTTTTCCTGCTCTCCAGGGCTTTGGGCCACGCTGACGCTGGGGAGGACGGCTCAAAGCCCAGGGGAGTATGAGGAAGGGCTTTGAGCCGGAGAGCTACTCGGTGAAGACCAGGCCCCCAGCCGCAATGTCGACGTGGACCGTCGAGCCCGGACCGAAGCGGCCCTCGAGGACTGCCAACGAGAGCGGGTCCTGGAGATGGCGCTGGATGGCTCGCTTGAGCGGGCGTGCGCCATAGGCCGGATCGTAGCCCTCGTCGGCAAGGAAGACTTTGGCCGCCTCGGAGAGCTCCAGCGACATCTGCTGCTCGGCCAGGAGCCGGTCCAGGTTGCCCACCTGGATGTCCACGATGGCCTTGAGGTCCTCGCGACTCAGGCTGCCGAACAGGATCACCTCGTCGACCCGGTTGAGAAACTCCGGCCGGAAGGTCAGGTCCAGTTCGCGCATCACGTCGTCACGGGCGGCCTCGGCACCGCGCTCCTTGATCCAGCGGCTGCCGACGTTGCTGGTCATGATGACGATGGTGTTGGTGAAATCCACGGTTCGTCCGTGGCCATCGGTCATGCGGCCCTCGTCCAGTAGCTGGAGCAGCACATTGAAGACCTCGCTGTGGGCCTTCTCGATCTCGTCCAGAAGCAGGACGCTGTAGGGACGCCGTCGCACGGCCTCGGTCAGCTGGCCGCCTTCGTCGTAGCCGACGTAGCCGGGAGGCGCGCCGATGAGTCGCGAGACCGTGTGCTTCTCCTGGTACTCGCTCATGTCAATGCGCACCATTGCCTCCTCTGTGTCGAAGAGAAAGGCCGCCAAGGCTCGGGCCAGCTCGGTCTTCCCCACACCCGTCGGCCCCAGGAAGATGAAGGTGCCGATGGGCCGGTTGGGGTCCTGCAGACCGGCGCGCGACCGCCGCACGGCGTTGGAGACCGCGACCACGGCCTCATCCTGCCCGACGACGCGCTTGTGGAGTTCCTCTTCCATCCGCATCAGCTTGGCGCGCTCACCCTCCATCAGGCGCGAGACGGGAATCCCCGTCCACGCCGAGACGACGCGCGCGATCTCCTCGGGACCCACCTCGTAGTTGAGCATCGGGTGGTCACCCCGCACAGTCTGGAAAGCCTCCTCGGCCTCGGACAGCTCGCCCTGTAGCTCGGCTGTCCGTCCATAGCGAAGACGTCCAGCCTCTTTGTAGTCCTGCGCGCGCTCGGCCCGGTCCACCTGCACCTGGAGCTCCTCGATCTCTCTTTGCACGGCCTGAATGCGTTCGATCTGGGTCTTCTCCTGCTGCCACTGAGCGGTCAGACCGCGACTCTGCTCCTTGAGGTCCGCCATCTCCCTCTCGAGGTCCTCGAGACGCTGCCGGCTGGCCTTGTCGCGCTCTTTGGCCAGTGCCGCGCGCTCGATCTCAAGCTGAACGATGCGCCGGTCAAGCTGATCCAGGTCGGTGGGCTTGGAGTCGATCTCCAGCCGCAGCCTGGCGGCAGCCTCGTCCACCAGGTCGATCGCCTTGTCAGGCATGTTGCGGTCGGTGATGTAGCGGTCGGCCAGCATCGCCGCCGAGATCAGCGCGCCGTCCTGGATGCGCACGCCGTGATGCGTGTCGTAGCGCTCCTTGATACCGCGCAGGATGCTGATGGTGTCGGCAACGTCGGGCTCATCCACGAAGATGGGCTGAAAGCGGCGCTCCAGCGCGGCGTCCTTCTCGATGTACTGGCGGTACTCGTCCAGCGTGGTCGCGCCGATCATATGGAGCTCACCGCGTGCCAGCATCGGCTTGAGCAGATTGCCTGCATCCATCGCGCCCTCAGCCTTGCCGGCGCCCACCACGGTGTGCAGCTCATCAATGAAGAGGATCATCTTGCCCTCGGAGCCGGCGATCTCGTTCAGCACAGCCTTGAGCCGTTCCTCGAACTCGCCGCGGTACTTGGCGCCGGCGATGAGCGCGCCCATATCAAGCTGGAAGATCTCCTTCTCCTTGAGCCCCTCGGGCACGTCGCCCCGCACGATGCGCTGGGCCAGTCCCTCGGCGATGGCAGTCTTGCCCACGCCGGCCTCGCCCACGAGAACCGGGTTGTTCTTGGTGCGCCGTGAGAGGATCTGCATCACGCGCCGCACTTCCTCATCGCGGCCGATCACGGGGTCAAGCTTCGACTGGTGCGCGAGCTGCGTGAGGTTTCGCCCGTATTTCTCGAGCACGTTGTAGGTGTCCTCTGGAGAAGGCGACGTGACGCGTTGCGTGCCGCGGATGGAGGTCAGCGCCCGCAGCACGGCCTCACGGTTCACGCCCTGGGCGGCGAGGAAGCGTGCGATCTCGCCGGCGCTGGAGTCTGCCATCGCCAACAGCACGTGCTCGGTGCTGACATACTCATCGCTGAGCGATGACGCCTCGCGCTCGGCCGCCTGCAGGATACGCGCCACCGCCGGCGACAGGTCGATCTGTGCCATCGATCCATGGGCCTGGGGCCTGCGGCTGAGCGTCTGCTCGAGGTCCAGCCGCAGACGCTGCGGGTCAGTGCCCAGCGCCAGGATGGTGCGAGGCACGACACCATCGCTCTGCTCCAGCAACGCCAGAAGCAGGTGCTCGGGATCGATCTGCGGATGACCACGCTCGGACGCGATGCGCTGCGATCGCAGCAGTGCCTGTTGTGTCTTCTCTGTGTATCGGTTGTGTTCCATATGTTTCCTCCTGGTGACCGCTCGATAGTCGCAGGCACAGATCGCCCAGTGCCTGATGCGCAGCAGTCGCACTCTCAGTGTAGCGCCCGCGCATTGGAGCCGCGTTAGCGCTGTATTGGAGTGGGATAAGAGGTGGGCTCGCTCGTCGCGAGCCGCACCGGGACGAAGTCCCGATGCTACAGGCCGGCGCCCCATCAATGGGGCTTCCGGACGTGGGCAGGAGCGCGCCACCGTGCCGTTCTTGGATCTCGTGGCTGCCTACGGAGCCCCATGGGTCCGGTCAACGCCTATGCTGGTAGATCGGCCGCTCACACCAAGGCAACCCCGCCACATATGGTGACTAGGGCTCTGGCGATCCACCTTTCTCGATGGCAATCAACCACAACTTGCCCGGAAATGGCCCCGGGCGTACACTGGTTCGTGCCCCTATCACCTCAGCATCGCTCGCAGTCGCCCAGTCGCTGTCGTCACCGTCGGTTCGGAAGCGAAAGGAGAGCGCAATGCAGACCGCCCTCGGCGCCCATCGTGGTGCCCGCCCAGAGATCACGAGGCCGCGCTGGTCCCTCAATCGCCGTTGGATCCTGCTCGTCGTGCCGCTTCTGCTCGCGGGCCTGCTCGTACCAGGCAGTCCGGTGTGGAGCGTGGGGACGCCTGCCGGGGCACTGGCCCCGGTAGCTGTCTTCACCGTCAACCACACTGGCGATGGCTCAATCTGCACGCTCTCGGCGTGCTCGCTGCGCGGCGCGATCCTCGCTGCGCAGGCTCAGCCAGGTGACGACACCATTGCGTTCAACATCCCCACCGGCGATCCAGGCTACGATGCCGGCACGGGGCAGTGGACGTTGCAGCTCAGTGGAGCGCTGCCGGTCCTGGGCCAGAGCGACGGTCTGACCATCGACGCGACGACGCTGGTGACGGGTGCCTGCGAGAGCCCCTTCGTGATCGACGCGTCTGCCGTGGCCCATGCCATCGAGATCACCGGCACGAAGAAATCACTTCGCGGCCTGGTCTTGACCAACGCGGGGATTCACGGCCTGCTGATCCACTCCCCCACCGCGCACGGCAACAGCTTGACGTGCAGCCAGGTGGTCAGCAACACCGACGACGGCGTGCGCATCGGTGGTATGGCATCACGTAGCGAGATCGGCGTGACCGGCGACGCGGTGCCCAATCTGATCGCCTGGAACGGCGGCGACGGGGTCGAGATCACCAGTGGGGCATCTGACAACGCCGTGGCCAATAACCACATCGGTGTGACGCTTGCGGGCGATGCCGCGGCATCCAACGCAGGCTTCGGCGTGCGGGTGACCGCGGGCGCGATGACCAACACCGTCGGCGCCGTGACCAGCGGCTACAGCAACTTGATCAGCGCCAACGCAGAGGGTGGCGTGCTGATCGCGGGTCCGACGACCCGCGGCAACGAGCTGATGGCCAACCGCATCGGCATCGACGCCACAGGCACCTCGTCGCTGGGCATCCAGCCGAACGGTGTGGTGATCGATGCCGCGCCCGGCAACACGGTCGGCGCGGCGAATACTATCAGCGGGAACACACAAGACGGCGTGCGCATCGTGGGAGCGACGGCAACAGGCAACCTACTCATCAGCAATCGCATCGGCGTGGCCGCAACGGGGAGCACACGTGTCTCCAACTGCCGCTTTGGCGTGGTGCTGGCATCGGGCGCGCACGACAACCAGATCGGCACGCCCATCGGGACCAATTGGATCAGCGGAAACGGGTTCGGCGGGGAGTACACGCTCTATGGCGGCGTGGGCATCTTCGACGCCGACGACAACCTGCTGTGCAACAACCGCATCGGCACCGACCTGGCGGGGTCGCTGGCGCTGCCCAACGCCGGGTCCGGCGTCTGGATCAGCGACGGATCCGTGGACAATCGCGTCGGCACCGACGTAGCAGAGGACTGCACCAACCACATCGGCTGGAACCAGGGCTGTGGCGTGTGCGTCGAGGGCGACACCACGATCCGCAACACGGTCGGGCGCAGCAGCATCTTCAGCAACGACCTCCTGGGCATCGACAATACGAACGGCGGGAACCTGGAGCTCGTCCCGCCGGTGATCACGTCGGTGATGACGGCCTTCGGGCCCACTAACGTCGTGGCAGAGACCTGTCCCAACTGCAAGGTTCGCGTCTACTCCGACGCCGACGGCGAGGGCCGGATCTACGAGGACAGCGGCACCGCAACCGCCACGGGCGGGTTCTCCTGGAGTGGGACGCCCACCGAACTCGGGGTGACACTGTTGGCCATCGACGGGGACGGCAACACGTCGGAGTTCTCCGCCAGTCCGGCGGCGCTGACTCTCTCCATCGACGACGCCCTGCCCGACGTGATGGTCAACAAGTTCATCGGCGACGCAGACGGGCCGGCAGACAAGACCAAGATCGAGATCGTGGCCGAGGTGGTAAGCTGGGATGCCAGCCTGACGCAGGACATCTCCGTCACGGTGTCAGTACCGGGCAATCTCTTCGGCCCACCGGCGCACGTCTTCGCCCGTGACGACATGGGCGAACTGACCGGCACAGCTCTCCCGTGGTCCACGATGGGGGGCGGCGCCTACAGGGCCGACGCGGTTGATCTCAGCCCCGTGCGACCCGGCATCTGGCGGCGTCGCGTCGTCTTCCGGTTCGAGATCCCGCACTGGCTGTCCCCCCAGCAGATCACCGCCTCGGGCCTGATGGAGAAGGACTATCGGCCCATCCGCGACCCCGCGGACACCGCAGAGATCCAGCTGCTGGGCGAAGGGGACGTGGGCGCGCTGATCCTCACCAATCGCACATTGCTCTACGCGAAGCACACCGAGGCCGAGGTCACCGGCCTGCTGAACCAGCTCTACACAGAGGCGCAGGGCACCCCGGCGAGCCACTCGCCCCTCTCAGCCATCACCTACGTCGACGCCTACAGCCCGCAGGCTAGGAACTGGGACAACACCAGCATCGACTACAGCTCCGAGTCCACGGCTAACGAGGTGGCGCGCGCCATCGACGGCCTGCTGGAGGACTGGCAGGAGGATGGGATGGAGACGGTGATGGGCTTCATCCCGATCGCCTGGCCCACCTACCTGCTCATCGTGGGTGATGATGATGTCGTCCCATTCTGGCGCTACGATGACCCCAAGGACGATGAGGCGGGCTGGTCCAAGACCAGCTCGCTGAACCCAGCGGTCTACGCGACGGACCTGGACTACTTCTTCACCGACAACCCCTACGGCGACGTGTGGGGGACGGACTGGTCCGAGGGCAACCTGGAGGCGGCCGTCGGCCGGCTCCTGGGCGAGACCGCAGGCGATATGCTCGGTCTACTGATGGCGGGTGTCGATCCCGACAACGGGCAGCGCGGCGGCGCGGTGATGGCCAGCGTTAGCGGATGGGAGGTGGGTTACGAGCCGCACGACCCCAGCCACGGCGGCGTCGAGGACATAGCCGACGTGGCCGAGCTGTTCAGGGACTGGGGCTTCGAGGTGCGCAACGACGAGGTGCCCAACACCGAGATCCGCACCCTGGACCTGATCACGCTGACAACCGCCGCTGAACCCACGTGGAACGCGGCCTTCGTGGACGCAGCCAACGACCCCGGCGGGACGGATCTCTTCTACATCGGCGGCCACAACGGGCACGACCACGCCACGATCCCCGGCGACAACTTCACGCCCAACCGGACGTGCAGCTCGGGATGCAACTACGAGCGGTTCGACGACGATCACCCGGTCACGGTGATCATGGGCTGTCACGGGGGCTTGCCGGTGCCCGACATCGACCTTGACGGCGGTGCCGATCACAACATGGTCTTCGACGTGATCCGCGAGGGAGGCCGAGCCTACATCGGCGCCACCGGCTACAGCTACGGCACGATGGACTTCCTCCACAGCACCGAATGTGGGGAGCTGCTCACCCAGCACTTCTTCGACGAGCTGCTCTCACCGGTTGGATCGAACTCGATGACCATCGGCTACGCGCTGGCGCGCGCGAAGCGGGCGTACACCTTCGGCTACGTCAGCGACGCCGCCGACCGCAAGACGGTCTCGGAGTACCAGGTCTACGGCGTGCCGTGGGCGTTCCTGACCTACCCGACGCCCAGTGCTGCCGGCGCCAGTGTCGCGCCGCAGCTAGAATCCGACCGGCCCGCCGGGTACAGTGTGCAGATCTCGTCTGTCTCACCACTGGCGACGACAGGCACCTACACGCGCGGCTTCGTCGTGAACATGGCCGGCTATGACGTGGTGACACGGTCCGTCGGCGGGGCGGACTACCATCTGCTGCCGATCGCCGGCGGCAGCATGGCTGTCTCCGATGGATCCCCCGTGCTCCCGTATCTCAGGGCGTTCACGCTGACGCTTCCCGTGAGCGGGACGGTCAGCGGCGTCGACGTCACCGGCATCATCTCCCAGGTGGTGGGGCCCTACAACGTGCCCACGGCTGAGATGCGCCCCTTCACAGAGGGCGGCACCGCGTTCACATCGACGACGACGCTGACCGGTCTCTACCCCACCGAGCTGGTCGCGTGGCAGCGCATCGGCGACGACCTGCTCTTCACCGTCTACCCCATCCAGCACGACCCCGCCACCGGGGAGACAGTCTACCACAGCCAGGTCGCCGTCGAGGTGACCTACGAGACACCATCGGACCTCGCAGTGAGCGACGTCGCTGTCGACCGCGAGGTGGTGCATCCGGGTGATCCAGTCACCGTGCGCGCCATCGTGACCAACCTGTCGGACGCCCCGGTCTCTCTCACCGCCACGCTAGCGCTGAAGGGATCACTGGGGACCACCATCGGCGTGATCCCGGCGAACTTCGGCGTCCAGGCAGGGGCACGTGTGCCGTACAGCCAGACATTGCCGGCGCCAACGGAGGCTGGACCCTACCAGCTAGTGCTGACTGTCTGGCAGGACGGCGTCACCGTCGGTGGGGGTGCGGTCCGCTTCGGCGTCGTCGATGGCCGCGTGTGGCCTCTGGTGGTGCCCGAGACGGTGACCGCGGGGCGCCCGATGACCGTCGAGGTCGGCTTCGAGAACTACCGAACGTCGCCCGTCTCGGCGCAGGTGCGCGTCGTTCTGCGCGATGACCACGGGGTGCTTGTGGGTGAGCTGGGCCCGAAGCCGCTGGAGATACCCGGGTCCGCCACAGCATCTGTGCTCTTTCATTGGCTGCCGCCGCACTTGAGGGGACGAACCGTGGTCGCGACAGCCATCGTCACCGTCGGCGACCAGGCATATGGGCCTATGAGCCGCCCGATGACGGTGAACAGGTCGGTCTTCCTGCCAGTGGTGATGCGGGGGACCGAGTAGTGTGATCCGCTGGCGTGCTTGCGCAGGACAGCAGTCCTGCGCAAGCACGCGAAAGAGGACGTCCCCTGGATGCTCGAGGCACACCGCAGCCCGCCAGTCTGTTCTGTCCTGTGCTGCAGCCTGTGGGCATTAGGCCGGATTGCTCCTCTTTACCCCGTGAGTATAATCCCCGCATCATCTATGGCGCCGCCGTGCCCCAGGGCGGCCCACCAGCAGGAGGTCTCATCGTGGCCACAGTGCCTTCAGGCAAGTTGACCGTCGTCCCTGCCGAGACCAAGGCCGAGCTCAAGGAGTTCGTCCGGTTCCCTTGGCAGGTCTACAATGGCGATCCCTACTGGGTCCCGCCGCTGATCTCGGAGCGTGAAGACTTCGTCGATCGATCCAAGCACCCCTTCCACGAGCACGCCAAGGTCCAGTATTTCACGGCGCGGCGCGATGGCCAGATCGTCGGCACCATCGCCGCGATTGAGAACTTCAGGCACAACGAGATCTGGAATGACAAGGTCGGCTTCTTCGGCCTGTTCGAGGTTCTCCAGGACGAAGAGGCGGCACGCGCGCTGCTGCGGACCGCTGAGGCGGCGCTGCGCGAGGACGGCTTCAACGCCGCCCGCGGGCCCGCCAACTTCTCCCAAAACGAGGAGTGCGGTCTACTCGTGGACGGCTGGAACGGACCGCCGGTCGCGATGATGACCTATAACCCGAAGTATTACGTCCCCTACATCGAGGGTGCGGGCTACGCCAAGGCCCAGGACCTGCTGGCCTACCTGGCCAGCACCCGCCACGTGCAGCCCGACGGGACGGGCATCAACCCCAAGATGCGTCGGGTCGCCGAGCGCGCCCGAGAACGCTCCGGCGTCACGATCCGGCCCGTGAACATGCGTGACTTCGACACCGACGCGGAGTACTTCAAGCAAGTTTACAACCAGGCTTGGTCCAAGAACTGGGGCTTCGTTCCTTTCACCGACAAAGAGCTGGAGAACGAAGCCAAAGCGTTGAAGCCCATCATCGATCCCGCCACCGTCTTCTTCATGTTCAAGGATGGGCGTCCCGTAGCTGCCGGCCTGCCCCTGCCCGACGTGAACCAGGCCCTGCACCTGGCCTACCCACGGCCCGGGGTGCCCGACTGGTGGTCCCTGGCCAAGATGTTCTACTATTGGAAGGTCCGCAAGGTCGTCACCACAATCCGCGCCTTTGCCGGGGGCGTGGTCGAGGAGTACCGTGGACGGGGTCTGCACGCGGTGATGATCGTAGAGACGATGGCCCGATGTGTGCCGAAGTACACGGACATCGAGTACTCGTGGATCCTGGAATCGAACGATATGATGCGCGCCACGGCGCGGAACATGGGCGCGAAGCGCTACCGGACGTACAGGCTCTATCAGAAGGACCTGTAGGTAGGGCCGTCATTCGCTGAGGAGAGGCTCGGTATGACACCGGCCACAACAACCCGCACCGGACATTAGTCCGGTGCGAGCGGATGTAGAACAAGAAGAGAGCCGCCTGCTTCCGCAGGCGGCTCTCTCTGTGTCTAGCTGCGTCCGATCAATACTTGCGCACGATGGAGCGGTAGGCGGCCGGCTGGCGCGCCAGCATGACCTGCGACTCCTCACGCCGGTGGCGGACCTCGTCCAGGTCCATCCGCACCACAACGTAGCCCTCCTCGGGCTCCTCCAGCGCGGCGGTCACCGACCCACCGGGCGAGAGCACGGCGCTCTGACCCGCGAAGTCGTAGGATGGTTCCTCGCCAACGCGGTTGGCGGCGGCGATGAAGATGTCATTCTCGTACGCACGCGCGACCAGCAGCGTGCGCCACATATCGGCATCCTTGGTCTGCCAGGCCGCCGGTAACAGGATGATCTCGGCCCCGCTGAGCATCAGACTCCGCGCGACCTCGGGGAACGCCAGGTCCCAGCCCACCATCACGCCCAACGTACCGATCTCGGTCTCGAAAGGCTTGATCTGGTAACCGGGGCGGAAGACCAGCCGCTCCTCCGCGGGCAGGTGCACCTTGCGGTACTGGCCGGCTACCTCGCCATCGGGCGCGATCAGCACGGCGCCGTTGTACAGCACCGTCTCGACGTCCTCTTTGATTGCCATGCCGATCAGGATGTAGACGCCGAACTCGCTGGCCCGCTGACCGAGGATGTTGGTCACCGCACCGGGCACCCGCTGAGCCATCTGGGCAAAGCGCCCGCCACCTTCATAGCCGGTCACCGAGAGCTCAGGGAAGACGATCACGTCCACGGGCTGTTCGGTGGCGATCCGGGTGACGAACTGGGACATCGCGCCAACGTTGTCCTCCATCTTGCTCAGCTGGGGCGACATCTGCACCACGGCAACGTTCAGTTCACGCATGACAACTCCTTGTCTTTTCTATCGGGTTCAAAGGGACAGCAGGGTCGGGACGCTGTCGCTATCTGGGGCGACGCATGTACTGCAGCACAGAGAGCAGCTCCTGCGGTAGCGCAGAGTCGACCTTCATCTCCATGTCGGTCACGGGATGCCTGAGCGTTGTCTCGCTGAGATGAAGGAAGAGCCGGTCGGCCAGCAGCTCCTGCCGTCGAGCCCCGTACACGCGGTCGCCCACGATGGGGAAGCCGAACCAGGAGAGATGCACCCTGATCTGGTGCATCCGCGAGGTCTCCGGCCGCACGTAGACGAGCGTGTAATCCTTGTTATTGTACTTGTAGTGTTGCTGGGGACGGACATAGGTCTGGGCAGGCCGACCCTCACGGGCCACCGCCAGCCTGCGGCGCGTGTGCTTGTAGTTGCCGATGGGCTCGTCGATGGTGTATTCGGATCGAAGCCGGCCCTCCACGAGCGCGGTATAGGCCTCGACGACGTGGCGACGCTTCACCAGATGCCTCAGTCTGCGGTAGGCCTCCTCGGTCTTGCCCGCCAGCACCAGCCCTGACGCGTCCTCATCCACCGTGGTCACCACACCGGATCGGCCCACGCTGCCCACATTGGCCAGATCGGGCCGGAGTTGGGCGAGCAGTTGGGGCACGGTCGGAAGGCGTTGGGCCTGTGCCGATCCCCGCGGACGGCGCACGGCGATGCCCGCCGGCTTCTCGACCAAGAGAATGGCATCGTCCTCGTGGATCACGGCCAGGCGCGGACCAGGCAGCGGCGCGGAGGCAGGTGCCGTCACCGGAGCGGTGTAGGCGACGCGCACCTCATCACCAGGCTGAAGGCGTTGGCCCACGCTGAGAGCGGGCTGGCCGTTCACCTGGATATGCTCAGAGACGACCAATTGACGAATGCGCTCGCGGTCCAGGTCCCCCCACTTGGCGGCGACCACCTGATCCAGACGCGCGCTCGCATCGACGGTCAGCACGTGCCATTCAGTCATTGTTGGGGCTCTCCTCGAAGTCGGTGAGGAAGGTATCCAGCATCAGGATGGCGACGCCCACAACCACGGCGGAATCGGCGAGGTTGAAGACAGGCCAGTTCCTGAAGGGCCAGAAGTTGACGTCTAGGAAGTCCACCACGAAACCACGAACAAGCCGGTCGACCACATTGCCCACGGCGCCGCCAACGACGAGCCCAAGCGAGAGGTGGACCCACAGATCACCGGCGGGGAGTGAGCGACGGAAGAAAAAGACCGCGACGACCACGGCTAGGGGCAGCAGCGCATATGCGCGTCCCAGACCCTGCATAAGGCCGAAGGCCACACCCGTGTTCCTCACATACGTGAAGGAGAGGATGGGCGCCAGCCACGGGAAGGTATCGGTGGGATCGAACAACATAAGGTTGGCCGTGACCCACGCCTTGGTAAGCTGGTCCAGCACAAGGAGCAGACCGATCGCGCCGTAGAAGAGCAGGTGACGCCGGTACCCCGACGCTGTGTGACTCTCAGACGCCTCGACACTCACAACAGGGGAGCTGACCGTCATTGACGATTTTCGAGTCGTGTCTGGCACGCCATGCAGCAGCGTGCCTCGGGTACTACCTCCAACCGAGCGAGCTCGATCCGGGTGCCGCAGGACTCACAGATACCGTACGTGCCGTCGTCGAACTTCGCGAGCGCCATCTCCACTTCCGAGTGCGAGCGCTGCAGCTGCTTGAGCAAGCCCAGATCCAACTGCTGCTCAAAGACCTCGGTGCCGGCATCGGCCATATGGTTGCTGTAGCCGACACCCTCCTCGCGGACCTCGCGGTGCATCTCGTCGACCTGCGTCTTGAGGTCTTTCTCATTGGCCACGAGCCGGCGCTTCAGCTCGGCGTAGTTGACTGGCATCTTGTCCTCTTTCTATACCCTATGTAAGCCGATTCTACCCAATGACGGTCAGAGTGCAAGGTCCGTGGGCCACGGTGGTCACTCTTCTGTAATCACTCCGTAACCGCAGCCGGGCTGGGCACCGCTACAATGGGGGTGATGGGCATTGCCCTGGACTCACTTGTGCTATCTACGTGACGCGGATTCAGACACACAGAGGAGGCACCTCATGAATAGGAAGCATCGGTCGCTCGTCTTGGCCCTGGTAATCGCGCTTGGCGTGATGCCCCAGGCCGTCATGGCTCAAGCCCCCAACTACTACACGTCGGTGATCGTCAGTGACATCACCTCGGGTGCGGCAGTCGTGGGTTCGGTGTTCACCACAGACGTCAGCCTCTCCATCGTCAACAACGCCTCGCCCGCACAGGGCTTCATGGGTGCGGACGTTTGGATTTCCTTCGACGACTCCGTCCTGGACATCGACGATGCCGACGACAATCCGGCCAACGGCAAGCAGGTCTCGATCTCGACCCAGTTCTTCGGCAGCTCGGTCTTCGTGGCCGCCAACGAGGTCGCCCCCTGCCCCAACGGCGGCATGTGCGTCCACCTGGCGCTCTCCCACTCCGGCGCGCCGATCACCAACCGCACAGGCAAGATCGCGACCATCACGTGGGCCGCACTGGACACCGTGGTACCGCCGGTTCCCGCGGGCCTGGGCGTCGATCCCGACACAGTGCTCTCCGACATCGACGGTCAAGAGTTCCCCATCAACAGCACCTCGGTGCCCAGCATCACCGTCGTTGCACCCGGAATCATTTCCGGCAAGGTGCTCCGTCAGGGAACGCGCACCGATCACGCCAACTGTGACGTGACCGCCTACACGCCGGTGGCGGCGTCGTCGGTACAGCCGTCACGGATGCCCTCGGCGACTTCGATCTCGCGGTGCCGATGGGCGGTACCTATCTGGTGCAGGCGTGGTACAATGGCTATCTGAAGGCCCAGAAGAGCAATGTGTACGTGGTGGGTGCTCAGGTCAACCTGGGGACGGTAACCCTGCCCGGTGGCGATGTCAACAGTGACAACAACATCAACATCCTTGACATCGTCAGCATCATCAACCAGTACGGCACAGGCGGGTACGCGGCCACAGAGGCGGTTGACATCAATGACGACGGCGACGTCAACATCTTCGACCTGACCATCGCGGCCGGCAACTTCGGGACCTACGGTCCATTGGGATGGTAGCTGCTTTAGCCCTGGAGTGGGGAGTGATGAAGACTAAAATCCTACGCTTGCTGTCTCTCGTAGCCCTAATCGCCGCGATGTTCGGGGCACCTGGTAGCCTCGTCCTGGCAGCCGGTCCGGTTGTCAGCGTGAGCCCGGCCTCCAGCACCGTTGCGGTCGACCAGACCATCGTGGTCCAGGTCAACGTGGCCGACGTGACCGGTCTCTTTGGCGCGGAGTTCCACCTGACCTTTGACCCGGCCAAGGTCGAGGTCGTCGACGCTGACGCTGGAACCGATGGCATCCAGATCGGGATCGGTGACTTCCTGGCGGCCGACTTCGTCGCCCAGAACACCGGCGACAACGCGACCGGCAAGATCGACTTCGGTCTGTCGCAGATGGCGCCCCACGGTCCGGTGAGCGGAAGCGGCACGCTGGCGACCATCACGCTCAAGGGCAAGGCAGCCGGTTCGAGCAATCTATCCTTCACGGGCGTCCTGTTGGCGGACTCGGGCGGCGGCCAGATCGCGGCCACCGCACAGAACGGCAGCATCACCGTCGAGGGTGAGGCCACGGTCACACCCGAGCCGACGGCAGAGCCCACCGAGACGACAACGCCTGATCCCACGGCAGCACCGACGACGGTGCCCTCCACGTGTGACTTCCAGGGCTACCACGTCGTCAAGGCAGGCGAGACGCTCTACTCGATCGGGCGCGCCTACGCCACCAAGCCCACGTACATCGCATCGTGCAACGGCGTCGTCAACGCCAGCCGCATCTACGTCGGCACCAAGCTCGGCATCCCTGTGGCCCCCTGGTCACCGGTGCCTGCTGGCCCGACTGCGGTCAAGCAGTTCACGCCAGGCGACGATCCGGCGCCCACGCCCGGATGCCGCTACTATCACACGGTCGCTTATGGTGACACCCTGACGGCCATCGCGATCCGCTACGGATCCAGCGTGTGGTCCATCGGTTCCGCTAATTCCATCGTCAACCTCAACCTCATCTACGCGGGACAGGTCCTCTGTATACCGTAAGACATCCGCGGTCACGTAACGCAAACGGCGGCGCTGCCTAGGCAGCGCCGCCGTTGTCTTGACTCCCCCTTGAGCGCGTAGCCTACGCTGAGGGGTGGAGTCCGCGTCAGTCGTAGCGCCCGTACGTCCGCGCGGTCTCCACCATCGCGAAGAGATTCTCATCCGGCGTATCGCGCCCACACTGGTCCCCGGTCGAGAGGATAAAGCCGCCGCCTGCCGCGGCGTCGTCGATGGCCTGCTTGCTCGCGGCTACCACATCATCAACCGATCCCCTTAGCATCACCTCGGTAGTGTGCAGATTGCCCTTGAGGATGATCCTGTCGCCGTAGCGCCGCTTGAGCTCGGCGAGGTTGCAGTCGCCCATCGGCGGAATCTCCAGCGGATCGATGATCGTCAGGTGCGTCTCCTCCGCCGCTATCTTCACGAGCTCGGCCTCGGGACCACACGAGTGCACGTGCGTCGGGATGCCGAGCCCGTGCGCCAGCTCGGTGACGCGCTTGAGCACCGGCAGCGCCAGCTCGCGGAAGATTCTGGGCGACTGGAAGACTAGTGACCCTGAGGCACCACAGAGGAGGAAGTCCGGCATTGTGGCCAGCTGGGCGATCCGCGCCATTCGCCGGTCCACGAGATCCAGCATCTCCTCCCGGCGGTCGTAGAAGGGGCGGGGATCGTCGAAGTACTCGTAGATTTCGTCATCGTTGCGCACCAGCAACGTGGAGGCGCCGCTGGGCATCCCCAGCACGCCCTGGTCACCCAGCGCCTCACGGATCATCAGCCACAGATCCAGACCTGTCGGCCACTCCCGCACATCCTCGATCTCCTCCCAGTGCTCGGGGATCGGCGGCAGCCCCACCTGCGCCGGCCGCACGCCAGTCGCTGGTGGGTTGTCCGCCGTGTGGACGCGCACATACCGGCTCCAGTCGCCGGTCGCCTCGCAGAAGTCCTGGGTCACCAGTCGTCCGTCGTCATAGCGCTTCACGATCTTGGATTCGTAGGCCGGACCGATATCGCCGAACAGATCGCCGAAGTCGTAGAGCTCAAAGCCGCCGTCGATGTCGAAGTGCTTGAGGGCGGCGATGTGCGCCTTCCACAGCGGCGGGTCCTGGTGGAGGTAGATGCGCCAGAAGGGCTTGCCGGTCATCCGTGCCGGCACCATGTTGGAGATGTCGGGGCAGACCGGCACGCAGTCCGGTATCTCCCGGCGCATCACGGTCAAGAGTCTCTCTCTCGAGGTCATACGTGCTTCACTCATCTACACCTCTCACTTGTGGGAGGAAGGCACAGACACAGGAGACGTGTGCCAGGCCGCCAGCGACGCACCACATGCAGCGACGCCCACTTCCCTATCACGAGCATAGAGCACCACCTCCACACCGTGGAAACTGTACCTGGACACCTCGACGTGCTCCTCATCCATCCACGCCAGCACCAGCTCACGATCATCCCACTGCGCCGCCTCGGAGTAGATCAACCACACACGCTGATACCCCATCAGCAAACGCCGAAGCTCGCGAGCTACGTAATCCGTACCGACCCGGTAGCTCCCATCGGCCTCCCGCCAGTTCGTGTACGGGGCCTCGACCCAGTCCCCAAGCCCTATGCCCTGCCTGTCGGCATAATACGCAAAAACGTGGTGATTGTAGGGTATCTGGAAGAGCAGCACATCGCCATCCTCGCGCTGGGCCTCGACGGCAGACACAGCCGACGCGAAGTCCGGCTTGACTGGGGCCGTCGCCTGCGCGTCCCATCCGTGGCCGCTGACCAGCACCAACCCAGCAGCCACAACGGCACCAAGTGGCCGCCACAGCCGGCAAAGCGCCACCAGTCCCGTCGCCATCAGGATGTAGAACGCCGGGGCCGACCAGATGAGATAGCGGTCGGTGAAGATCGACCCACGCTGTGAGACCAACCACACGCCCAGCAGGGGCAAGACGGCCCACGTCGCCAGGCGCAGGGCCGCCCGCCACCTGCGCCCCCACCCAGCCCGCACAATCAGCGCCAGCGCGCCCGTCCCCGCCAGCACACCGGCTGCCGCCATAGCAGCCCACGTGAAGGTCGGCGTACCCCATGGACCCTGCGATATGCCCACGCTCCAGCCGTTCAGCAGCGTCGTAGCCATCTCGACGAGCGTGAAATCGGGGTACCCGGTCTGGCGAGTGACCGTCAGGAGCGGCGCCTGCCACGCCAGCAGCGGCAAGTAGGGCAGCGTCAGGCCGGCCAACACCATCAGACCCCCACCCCACGCTCTCGCGCCCCGGGCTGGGTGGATGACAAACCAGACAACGAGCACGGGGACCAATAGGGCCGCCAGGATGTGACTGTAGACGGCCAAAGAAGTCGCCACCAGCACGACACCGAACCAGATCAGCCTGGGCTGGCGACAGGCGCGATCCAGGGCGACGAGCGCCAGCACCGCCAGCATCGGCACCCAGGTGTACATCTTGACCTCCTGGGCGTACCAGATCAGGTAGGGGGAGAGCGCGATCAGCGCCCCCGAAACGCGAGCGACCCACCGGTCCCCGGTCAGGCGCCTGGCGAGCACCACGACCAGCGAGACCGTGGGCACGGCCCAGATCACCGAGAGGAAGCGCATTGCGAAGGCACTGCCGCCAGCCAGCTCGACCCAGGCGCGGAGCATCGGCGAGTAGAGCGGCCCGTTCCACCCGGGACGCGTGAAGTTGGCGACCAACTCCTTGAGGGGCTGGAAGGCGAAACGCAACTGGTCCACCTCGTCGCGCCAGAGGCCCTGCGACGCAAGCGTGGATGTACGCAGCGCGAAAGCCAGCCAGAGGACGAGCGCGTGCAACCACCACCACGATCTGGCAGACCCGCGCGAACTAGCGTGACCTTCGGATGTTGGCAGCGACATACCCGCCCACTATAATACTTCCGCGAGTGACGACAACGAGGAGGAAGCATGGCGGACCACGGACTCGAGGTCCTGGCGGAGATTCCCTACACACCTGCGCAGGCGGACCGAGGGTACACGGGCCGGACGCTCTACGTCAACGTCGGCGACGGCACCATGGTCGCCAAACCGGTCAGCGACGAGATGCGCCGCACCTTCATCGGCGGCAGGGGCTTCGACCTGTGGCTGTTGTGGAACGGCGTGCGCGACGACACGGTCTGGGACAGCGTGGAGAACGAGATCGTGATCGCGTCCGGTCCCTGCGGCGGCACCACGCAGTACCCGGGGTCGGGCAAGTCCATCGCCGCTACCATCTCCCCACTCACCGGCGTGCCCATCGACAGCAACGCCGGCGGACACTTTGGCCCATACCTGAAGTTCGCCGGCTGGGACGCCATCGAGGTGCAGGGCATCGCGGCGCGAGAGGTCATCGTACTGGTCGATGCAGCCTCAGGCGTGGTGCAGCTCCTGGCGGCGCCGGATGACTGCCCCACCGACACTCATCTCCTTGGCCATTGGATCAATCAGACCCTGGCACGGTGCGAGGACGACCGGCGACTGATGGCCTTCGTCACAGCCGGCCGCGGGTCGGAACACACGCTGATGGGCTGCCTCAACTTCAGCCTCTACGACCGCAAGCGCCAGGCGTTGCGCTACAAGCAGGCGGGCCGAGGCGGGATCGGCACCGTGCTGCGCCACAAGCACATCAAGGCTCTGGTCGTGCGCACGCTGCCTTTCGGCGGCAAGTCCAACCACCCGGCAGATCTCAAGCGCATCGCCAAGATCGGCGCGGAGATGAACCGAGAGGTCGCCAAGTGGGATCCGGTGCAGAACCGGATGCGCCATCGCGGCACATCCTACCTGGTCCAGACTATGGACGACTACGACCTCCTTCCGGTCAAGAACTTCCAGTACGGCTCGCACGCCGAGACCCCGGCGATCAACGGCGACGTCTGGGAGCGACACTACACACAGAACCTACCCGACGGATGCTGGTACGGCTGCACGGTAGCGTGTGCCCACGCTGTCGACAACTTCAAGCTCCAGACGGGGCCGTACGCGGGAAGCTGTGTGATCGTCGACGGGCCAGAGTATGAGACCATCGCCGGTGTCGGATCCAACTGCGGCATCTTTGACCCTGCCGCCATCCTAGAGATCAACTTCTACTGCGACACCTATGGCATCGACACTATCTCCTTCGGCACCAGCATGGCCTTCGCGATGGAGTGCTTTGAGGCGGCGTTGCTCACTGACGAGATCACCGGCGGTCTGGACCTCGCCTTCGGCAACGCGGAAAGCGCGCTGGCGGTCCTGCACCAGATGGCGACAGGAACCGGCTTCGGCAAAGTCTTGGGGCAGGGCATCCGCGGGATGAAGACCATCTTCGTCGCTCGGTACGGGCTCGACCGCGGCTTCCTGGAGGACATCGGCATGGAGGCCAAGGGGCTGGAGTACTCCGAGTACGTGACAAAGGAGTCACTGGCGCAGCAGGGCGGGTATGGACTTGCCAACAAGGGGCCCCAGCACGACGAGGCGTGGCTGATCTTCATGGATCAGGTCAACAACCAGCTCCCGACCTTCGAGGACAAGGCAGAGGCGCTGCACTACTTCCCCATGTGGCGCACGTGGTTCGGCCTGTGTGGCTTCTGCAAGCTGCCGTGGAACGACGTGATCGATCCCAAGAACGCCGAGACCGACGAGCCGGCCAAGATACCCTACCACGTGGCCAACTACGTGGAGATCTACAACGGCGTGACCGGCGCCGAGGTCACTGCCGACGACCTCATTGAGATGTCGGAGCGCGTCTACACCTTTCAGCGCATCTTCAACCTGCGGCTAGGCCACGGTCGGCGCGAGCACGACGCGATCCCCTACCGGTCGATGGGCCCTGTGACCGAGGCCGAGTATGCTTCCCGCGCGGAGCGCTACGACAGGCAGCTCGTCGACTGGCTGGGACTGGAGCCAGCGGCGATGCCGGTTGCGGAAAAGCTGGCTCGGCACCGCGCCTACCGCACCGGTCGGTACGAGCGCCTCATCGACGCCGTCTACGCGCGTCGCGGCTGGACCGACCAGGGCGTGCCGACCCTCGAGACGGTGCGCAGGCTGGGCATCGATTACGCCGAGGTTGTCGAGATCATCCAGAGGCGCACATGATCACGGTCAACCGGCGTGACGAGGTGGTCTGGCGGGAGGGGATGACGGTGACCGATCTTCTGGCAACGATGAAATACACGCACGCGCACATCATCGTCTCAATCGACGATGTCATGGTCCCCCACGATGCCTACGCGGAGACCCTGGTCGCCGACGGCGCCGATGTGCGCGCCATCCACATCCAGGCCGGCGGCTAGCGAGGATCGGTGCTCCTTCCCTGGGTCCACACCACGCTGCGGGTGGTCATCCTGATCGGGATGGTCATCACTTGGATCGGCACGATCGTGCCCATCTTCCCGGCGCCCACGATCATGCTGGCCTTCACGCTGGTCTACGGCATCACGGCCGGTTTCGAGACGCGGGGCTGGATCATATTCGCCGTCATCAGCGTGATCACGGTGATCTCGTGGCTGACGGACAACTTCTTCACCATCCGCGGGGCGCGCCAGGGCGGCGCGCGATGGGCATCGGTGGCCATCGCATCGGTCGCCGGGTTGGTAGCCAGCCTCTTCCTCACGCCGATCGTAGGCATCCTGGTCTCGGTGGGCGCGCTCTTCGCGGCAGAGTCCGCGCACAAGCACGATGCCGCGGAGGCGTGGGACGCCACCAAACTGTGGCTGCTGGGATGGGGGTGGGCCAGCGGGGTCCGGCTGGCGCTAGGCCTAGTGGTGCTGCTGCTCTGGGCGGTCTGGGCCTGGCTCTAGCTCTCCGACGCGTCGCCCGGTTTGGCTGAGGCCAGGCCGCCGCTGCGTGGGGCCAGCCGCTGCGCCAGGAAGGCGATTCGCGAGGCGGTGCCGGCAGCCCGCTTGCGCTCTGAGAGCATACGTGCCGCGCGCCGGGCCAGGTGCGGGCGGCGCGAAGCCACATAGGCCATCGCGGTCTCGACCACGGTGCGCGCCGTGGCGTCATCCACCCCGGCGGCCTCGCTCAGCTCGTCCACCAGCCTGTCCGCTCCCCGTGCCTTACGACCCATTGTCGTGCCTCTCTTGAGGGATGGCGCCGGCGATGCGCCGGCGCCATCCCTCAGCGTGACTACTTCTTGTTCAGGAGGCCGCCGAGGCCGGCGATCCCCTTGTCCAGGAGATCCGAAGCCTGGTCCATCACGGCGTCATTCTCGAGAACGTTGTCCAACTGGCTCGCGATGGGATCGGGCAGCTTCTTCTTCAAGAAACCCATGACCGTGTCCACAGCCTGCTTGGCCTGCCCCTTGCCCAGGCCCGTCTTCTCCATCACCAGATCGATCAGTTCGTCCACGATCACCCTCCGCTGTACTAGTGACCACAAGTGCCTCGTACGGCCATTGTAGCCGAAGTGAGCGGGATGCTCAAGTGCGGCGGGGCACAGCTTGAGGCCCTTGCCCTCCATCCCAGGGCTTTGAGTCGGCGATGGGTGCGGTATACTTGCGCCGCCATATGAAGACTCGGAAAGATGTCTCAGCCACGCGCTACGTCCTGGAGGCGGGCGCCGTCCTCTTGCTCGCGTCGCTGTTGGCGCTGGTGATCGCGCTCCACGTGACGCGACCCCCGGTCCAGTACGGCCGCGAGGAGATGACGGGCGCCACGACCACCGTGAGCGCGCGTGTCGAGGCGGTGATCGCCGAGACACACGGCACCGATGATGGCGGTCAGGCCACGGTGTCGCAGGACCTGGCGCTGCGCGTGCTCAGCGATGGGCCCTACCGGGGAGAGACCATCGACGCACAGTACAACGGCATGGGCCCATCAGTGGAGCTGGTTCGCTTCCGCGAGGGGAGTCGTGCGCTCGTGATGATCACCGAGGTGCCCGCCCTGCCCGCCGGCAACGGAGAGACCGCGCAGGGTCCCGAGGCGACGCGCGTGCTGTACCAGGTTGCCGACCACATCCGCCTCACCCCGCTGGCAATTATCACGGCGGCGTTCGCGTTGGTCACCGTCGCTGTCGGGCGCTGGCAGGGGGTGCGGGCGCTCATTGGGCTGGCGCTGAGCGGTGTGTTCGTCGGGGGGTTCATCCTACCCCAGATACTGGCGCACCGAGATCCGGTGCTGGTCACGCTCATCGGTGCTGGGCTGCTCGTCGGTGCTACCCTCTACCTGATCCAGGGCTGGAACGTCATCGGTCACACGGCCCTGATCGGCATGCTGATCAGTCTGGCGGTCACCGGGCTCCTGGCGGTCGTCCTGACGCGGATGACCTTTCTGACAGGCTTTGGCTCTGAGGAGACGCTCTTCCTGCAGGCAGCGGGCGTGCGCATCGACATGCGCGGGCTGTTGTTGGCGGGGATCATCCTGGGCACAGCCGGCGTGCTCGATGACGTGGTGCTGGCGCAGGCCGTCACGGTCTTCGAGCTGGCATCGGCCCGTCCGCGGGCGTCGTTCCGGGACCTGATGACCAGTGGGATGCGCATCGGGGTCTCCCACCTCTCCTCGATGGTCAACACCCTCATCCTGGCCTATGCCAGCACGGCACTCCCGCTCTTCATCCTCTTCTACCTCTTCCCGGAACCGTGGTACTTGACCGTCAACCGGGCGTTGATCGCGGAGGAGATCCTCCGCACACTGGTGGGCAGCACCGGGCTGATGCTGGCAGTGCCCCTCACGACGGCCATCGCGGCCTGGATGGCGCCCCAGCTGAACGACCCCCGCCCCGGACCTTCGTAGGGGCGCCCCTACGTAACGGTTGCCGGGAAGCGTAGGCACCCGCCGACGGCTACGCGAGCGCCCTGGTCATCGCCCCGATCACGGTCTCCACGTCCTCGTCGGTGATCCACACGTGCGTCACCAGGCGGAACGCACGCGGGCCCCGGTTGGGGAGCAAGACTCCCTGCGCCTGGAGCGCCGAGGAGAGGGCCGCACCGTCCAATGGGCAGGCCTCGGTCACTGAGAAGTAGAAGATGTTGGTGTGAACCGGGCCGACCTCGACCTCCGGGAGAGCCGCGAAGGCCTTGGCCAGGCGCCGGGCTCTCGCGTGGTCCTCGCCGAGGCGCAGCGACATCTTCTCAATGGGCAGGATGCCCGCCGCTGCGATGATCCCGGCCTGCCGCATCCCGCCACCCAGTACCTTGCGCGCACGGTGAGCACGAGCGATGAAGTCGGCATCACCGCAGATCATCGCGCCCACAGGTGCCGACAGCCCCTTGGAGAGACAGAAGGTCACCGAGTCGACATCGGCCACGAGCTCCTGGACTTCGACGTTCAGCGCGGTCGCCGCGTTGAAGATGCGGGCGCCGTCCACGTGGACCTTGAGACCACGACTGCGCGCCAGGTCAGCCACCTCGCGGACGTAGTCGGGCGGCAGCGGCGTCCCGTTGCATGCATTGTGGGTGTTCTCCAGGCAGACCAAGCGTGTGACGGGTGCGTGAGAATCATCAGGGCGGATCGCAGCCTCGATGTCGGCCAGCCTCAGCGTGCCGTCGGGCTGGTTGGGAATCGTGTGCGGCACAATGCCCCCCAACGCCGCCAGTCCGCCCTGTTCGTGTTGGAAGGTGTGCGCCTTGTCGCCCATGATGGCCTCATCGCCACGTCCACAATGGGCCAGCAGGGAGGCCAGGTTGCCCATCGTGCCACTGGGCACGAAGAGACCGGCCTCTTTGCCCGTGCGCTCAGCGGCCAGCGCCTGCAGCCGGTTGACCGTAGGGTCGTCACCGTAGACATCATCCCCGACCGGTGCCTTGGCCATCGCCTCGCGCATCTCGGGTGTGGGCACGGTCACGGTATCACTGCGCAGATCGATCAATCCCATATTCGCCTCCTTGGCTACTGACAGCACCAACCGAGAGCTCGCGCTCTCGGCTGGTGAATGAAGACCCCTACTCGGCTAGTCGCCGAAGCTGGTTCCCACCAGCCGCGCACTCTGAATCCAAGCGTGATCCAGCGGGACCACCTTTCGGTTGCCGGCTACCTCCGCAATAGGCACGGGCACGCACTGCCCACCCTGGGATCCCACCATCACGCCGTAGCGCCCCTCGGAGATGTAGCGGGCACACGTCGTCCCCAGCTGTGTGGCCAGCAGTCGGTCGGTGGGCGAGGGCCCCCCGCCTCGCTGCAGGTGCCCCAGCGATGTCACGCGCGACTCCAGGCCGGTCAACTCCTCCAGGCGTCGAGCAAGTCGCAGGCTGACACTCTCCTGGATCTGACCCTCCGGAATCTCGTCGTCATCATCATCATCGTGGT
>Ga0180436_10001323_pt1 | contig 24292 bp, 26 predicted proteins | sample SS_ome_2_FD_132434 | JGI IMG/M metagenome (GOLD analysis project Ga0180436, IMG submission 132434) | Hypersaline lake sediment archaeal communities from the Salton Sea, California, USA - SS_3_S_2 metaG | ecosystem: Environmental > Aquatic > Non-marine Saline and Alkaline > Hypersaline >... | reverse complement strand
TGTTTTAAAAGTCCTACTGCGTTTTCGAGCCTGTCAGAGCGCAGTGAGTTGCTGCATACCAGCTCTGCAAAACCTTTTTCGGAATGAGCCGGTGTTTTCTTTTCCGGTTTCATCTCAAAAAGGTTTACCGTTATTCCTCTATTTGCAATCTGCCATGCGGCCTCGCAACCTGCAAGACCGGCACCAATTATGTTAATACTATTCATCTTTGGTTTTTTTCTTATTCGTGACACATTCCGTATTAGAGCATTTCTTATAATCCCCTAATTTCACTCTTTTCTTAAGAACCAGATGCTCACCGCATTCTTTACATTTTTCATCCAAAGGCATATCCCAAGAAACGAAATCACAATCAGGATACTTTTCGCATCCATAGAAAATCTTTCTAGTTTTATTTGATTTCTTCTCGACAACTCTGTTTCCGCATTTCGGACATGGTGTATCGATATATTTTACAATAGCTTTAGTATTCTTACATTCAGGATAATTCGGACATGCTAGGAATTCGCCGAATCTTCCTTCTTTTATGACCATATTAGCTCCGCATTTTTCGCAAATCTCATCCGTTGTGATTACCGGGAGCTGAACACGTTCAATACTGTCTGCGTTGTCCAGAAGTTTTTCGAAAGGACCGTAAAAATCAGCAAGCAGTTCTTTCCAGTTCTTATCTCCGTTTTCGATATTGTCGAGTTTGTCCTCCATCTCGGCAGTAAAAGCGATATCTATAATATTTGTAAAATGCTTTTTCAGAAGATTGGTGACCGCTTCACCGAGAAAAGTGGGTTTTAGAACCCTGTCCTCTCGGATAACATATTTTCTGTCGATAATCGTGGAGATAATCGGAGAGTATGTACTCGGCCTTCCGATACCCTTTTCTTCCAAAGCACGAACGAGTGAAGCTTCGTTATACCTCGCAGGCGGCTGTGTGAAGTTCTGTTTCGGTTCGGCTTTTTTAAGCGTACAGACATCTTTCTCTCTCAACGGAGGCAAAAGCTTATTCTTGTCCTCTGTCTCATTTTCTCCATAATTCTTGTATACTGCTAAGAACCCTTTAAAACGTAATCTTTGACCGTTTGCTTTAAAAGTATATCCGCCGGATTCAATATCTGCTGAAACTGAATCGAACTCGGCAGGAGTCATCTGTGAAGCTACAAATCTGTTGTAGATCAGACTATACAGTTTATATTGGTCGGCAGTCAGCTCTGCCTTTATTTTTTCGGGAGTAAGCTCAAGCTGAGTAGGACGTATCGCTTCATGAGCATCCTGTGCGCCTTTTTTTGACTTATACGCATTTGGTTTATCAGGCAGATATTCTTTTCCATAAGTATTAAGAATCGTATCTCTCACTGCCGATAATGCATCGTTTGAAACTCTAGTAGTGTCTGTTCTAATATAGGTCACAAGTCCGGTTGTACCGATACCCTTTATATCAACACCTTCATATAATTGCTGTGCAATAACCATTGTTTTTCTGGTTGAATATCTGAGCTTTCTCGAAGCATCCTGCTGCAGTGTCGATGTAGAGAAAGGAGCGGACGGTCTTCTTTTCCTGATGCTCTCTTTTACTTTTTTGATTATAAAATCATTCTTTTTTATTGCATCAAGAACTTCCTTAGCATCTTTCTCATCGTCAAGCTCGAGTTTCTTTCCGTCCTTACCATAGAACTTTGCTTCAAAAAGCTTTCCTTCCGGCGTTGAAAGTTCGACGGTAATCGTCCAAAACTCTTTAGGGATAAAATTCCTGATCTCCTCTTCCCTATCGCATATAATCCTAACAGCAACGGATTGCACTCTTCCTGCACTGAGACCGCGTTTTACTTTATACCACAAAATCGGGCTGATTTTATATCCGACTAATCTGTCGAGCAATCTTCTCGCCTGCTGTGCATTTACGAGATCCATATCGATTTTTCTTGGTTCTTTAATCGCATTTTGGATCGCAGTCTTTGTTATCTCATTAAACTCGATACGACAAACACTGTTGTCTTCGATTCCCAATATATTTGCAATATGCCACGATATCGCTTCACCTTCTCTGTCCGGATCTGTCGCAAGATAAACGCTTTTCGCTTTGTTTGCTTCTGATTTTAATCCTTTAATCAAATCGCCTTTACCGCGTATATTGATATATTGAGGCTCAAAATTATCCTCGATTTCTATCCCCATTTTAGATTTTGGAAGGTCTCTAATATGACCATTGGAAGCCTTTACAAAATAATTCTTTCCCAAAAACTTACTGATAGTCTTCGCCTTTGCCGGTGACTCCACAATAACTAAAGTTTTATCCTTATTCGCATTTGTTTTTGCCTGACTTGTTGCCATATATACCGCCTTTCGATCTATGCGTAAATTTTTTTATCGACTAACTTATACCGAAAACATTCCCGGGAAGCCTTTTAATAATTCCCTTCATTTCCATCATCGTTAAGCTTGAGTACAATGCTGAAACATCGATTTCGGTCTTTATTTCAATCTCTTCGATACTAAAATCTCCTTGCAAGAGCAAATTATATATTCGCTGCTCGAAAAAATCAAGCTGAAAATTTATTTTTTTTTCTTTTTTATCACGTTTTTTGTGATTTCCCCATCCATACTCATCGAGAATATCCTTTGCACTCTCGACTAAAACACCGCCGTTTTTGATGATAAAATTCGGAAGCTCTGAGTTTTTGTCGTACGGAGCACCGGGCACTGCCATGATATCTCTTCCCTGATCCGTTGCATACTTCATGGTTATATTCGCTCCGCCCTTGAACTTCGATTCAACGATTACGGTCGCTTTCGCAAGACCGCATATTATCCTGTTTCTCATAGGAAAATTCATAGTCAACGGAGGCGTTTCCGGAACATATTCTGAGATAATAGCACCATCCTCCTGTATGTCATAGTACAGCTTATCGTTCTCCTTGGGGTATATAACATCAGCACCACAGCCAAGAACAGCAAACGTTCTGCCCCCTGCTTTTAATGCTCCTGTATGTGATGCAGTATCTATTCCTCTTGCCATGCCGGAGACTATACACACATCGCTAGTACATAATTCCTCTGCAATTTCACAAGTATAATCGAAGGCCTTTCTGCTGCATCTTCTCGTCCCTACGATCGCAATGGATTTATGCGTAAGATTCTCGATTTTACCTTTTACATATATCACAGGCGGTGGTGAGTTTATTTCAGCAAGCAAAGAAGGATATTCATTATCAAGCCTTGTAATCGGCCTGATCTTGTTTTTATCGCATTTTTTCAGCAATTCGTCTATATATGCTTCGCTATGAAATTTGTACATACAGTCGACTTTTTTTTCGTCCAAAAATGAAAAAGCTTTGCTGCTAAGCTTAACAGCCTCCCATACATTTTTTGCATCTTCAAATTTTGCAATTATGTCATAAAAAGTTTTAGGACCTATTTTTTCGAGTGAACTGAGCCATATCCAATATCTCGTGTGTTCGTTTATATCCATAGTGTCTAGCCCCAATACTTTCTGTCAAGTGTTCTGAATTGAATCGCTTGAGCTATATGATTTGCTCCGATCTTTTCCTGCATATCCATATCCGCTATAGTTCGTGCGACTTTTAAAATCCTGTTATACGATCTTGCACTTATGTCGAGTTTTGAAAATGCAGCTTTTATCAGCTCTTCTCCGCTGCTGTCGATTTCGCAAAATTTCTTCACTTGTGAGCTTGAAAGCTGCGCATTAGTATATGCGTTTAGACCTTTATATCGTCTTTGCTGTGTTGTTCTTGCCAAGTTTACTCTTTTCTTTATTGTTTCAGAATTTTCATCTACGATTTTCGATGAAATCTCATTATAAGTCACTTCGGATAATTCGATATGCATATCGATTCTGTCGAGCAGCGGACCGCTGATTCGTCCCAGATATCCGTTGATCTGCCTTGGTGAGCATCTGCACTCCCGTACTTTAGAACCATAATTTCCGCAAGGACATGGGTTCATCGCAGCAACCAGCATGAAATCGGCTGGATATATAGCTTTTGCGTTAACCCTTGCGACAGAAACAACACCGTCTTCCAAAGGCTGGCGCAAGGCCTCTAATGCTTCTCGTTTGAATTCCGGCAGCTCATCTAAAAACAGCACGCCGAAATGTGCAAGGCTTATTTCACCGGGGGATACTTTTGTTCCTCCTCCTGCCAAAGCCGCTGTACTGGTCGTGTGATGCGGACTTCTGAAAGGTCGTGTTTTTATTATTCCCTGCTCATCTAGTCTGCCTGATATGGAGTGTATTTTCGTTATCTCCAAAGCCTCTTCAAAGCACAGGTCCGGCAATATCCCGGGCAGGCTTTTAGCGAGCATGGATTTTCCTGCTCCAGGCGGTCCGATAAGAAGAATATTATGCCCTCCTGCCGCTGCGATCTCCATTGCACGCTTTGCAAACGTCTGTCCCTTTATCTCGGAAAAATCCACATACTCCTTGTTTATATAGATTATATTTTCAAAAGTCTTATGCTCAATCGGTAAGATTTGTGTACTGCCGTTTAAGTGATTTACCACATCCAAAAGAGTTTTCGCAGGATATATCTTGATTTTCTCCAAGCATTCCACTTCTGCAGCATTCTCAGCAGGAATAACTGCAGAATCGAAACCGAAGTTAACAGCTTCGATAAGCATAGGTAAAATTCCGTTAACTTTACGTACCTTGCCGTCCAAAGCGAGCTCGTCAAAAAAAACACAATTCTTCGGAATTCTCGAAACCTGGTCGCTTGCTGAAAGTAGACCCAGCGCAATCGGCAAATCGTAGATTGGACCTTCTTTACGTATATCGGCAGGAGCGAGATTTACGGTTATTCGTTTCGTTGGATACTTTAAAAAAGAGTTTTTTATCGCAGAGCGAACTCTCTCCTTGGATTCCTTAACGGCTGCGCCAGGCAGCCCAACTGTCTCATAGGCAGGCAATCCATCGTAAATATCGGTTTCTATCGTGACTCTAAAACCCTTTAAACCCTCTAATGTGATGCTCTCAACTTTAGCAAACATATCGACCCTAACCTTTTAAATTTATGTATAACTGTTTTTCTAATAGAACGGCCATGTCTCCAGCCACCTTAAACCTTCCACATAAGATCTTGAAAAAGGTATACCTGTAATAACTGGATAAAAAGCTATAAACATACCGATAGCAGCAAGCAGAAAGGTCAGAACAAGGAATTTACCGTACTTAGTCCTATCCCATATAAACTTACATGCCATAGTTATTATCAAGAACACAAATGGCAATGACGCAAAATAGTGATATATATACGTCTCTCTAGAGATAAATATCCAAGGTACAAACTCCGCCAAACCCGCAACAGCAACGAATCCCAAAGCTCCTTCATAGTCTTGATCATAGAATTTCGCAATTAGAATAATTATTATCGAAGGAATCAGTGCCCACCATATTATCGGGTTTCCAAATGTCGAAAGCGAAGAAATCATATCTTTCGCATATCCCTTGCCTTGGAACAGATAGACTGGGCGAATATTTAAAATCCAAGTTGACCACCTTGAAGCGAACGGATGAGGACTCGCTGCCGTGTCAAGAGTTGAATGGTAGTTCCACATATATTTTTGATTCTCTAAAATCATTTTGAATGTATACGGATTGCTTTCCGCTTTCATATAGGGAGTATAAGAAAGATAGTAGATAAGCGCAGGAATTATTATAAATATAATTATACAGAAAATCAAAGTCATTACGGTCTTATAATAATAGGATTTCACCACTCTGGTATAAAACTCTTTATGCCTGCATCCATCTTCATTCATATATATTTTTGCAGCATAGTATTCTCTGAATCTTTGGATCATCGAGTAGAAAAATATTATAGCAAGTCCGACACCAGCATAAAGACAAAGCCATTTTGTTGCAGCGCCGAGCCCGAAAGCGACACCGCTCAAGCCCAAAGGCAAAAATGTCTTATACAGCTTATCTCTATTATAGTTCATCTTATAATATTCAAACATGAACAAGAACATCAGCATTATGAAAAACACGCTGTAGCTGTCTATCGTCGCCATTCTTGTCTGTGCGAAATGCATGAAATCGAACATGAGGAGACAAGTCGCCACAAAAGCAAATGTTGTTCTTCTCATCAATCTCTTTGCAAAGATATACATAAGCGGCAGCATCAAAACACCGAACAGAGTGCCCATAAATCTCCAGCCAAAAGGATTCATACCGAAAATTCGAATCCCTATCGAAAGAATACTTTTCCCCAATGGCGGATGCGTAATCTCGTATGGATTTCTGTGCTCAATATGCTCCAAAGCCGTTCTGGCATGATAAATTTCGTCGAAATACATGCCCTGTTTATAGGATATTACATCTGGGATTAAAGCCTGCTCGTCATAAACTTCTATAACATCCGAATTGACTTCAGAATAAATATTTTTTATAGGTATAATATTCCCGTTTGTGTCTGTAAAACCGATCTCACGAACATCTATATTAGCATTACCGAATTCCAACCCTATATATTTAGCCTTAAATCCAGCCTCAATAAAGTTCCACCGATACATGTATGCTGGTTTATGTGATATTACAAAATAATTCTCCTCTTTGCTCGGTAAAGATATATCGGAGAATATTTCACCATCATCAGACTTCGTAATATCTATATCCGTCCTTCCTAAACCAAAATAATATTTTATTTCTGATATATCCGAACTCTCTTCGAGCTCTACAACAATTCTCTCATTACTCTGCACAGGACTCCACGAACTGTCCGGAATCTTAAAAGAACCTAAGTTGATAAAAGCGATCACCGCATAAACAACGGTCATGGATATTATCAGAATTCTATCGATTTTATCGATTTTAGCTCTTTCATACTTCTTATGAAGTTTATGAGCAGGCTTTCTGTTTATTTTCCCGATAATCTTCTTTGTCTGTTCGCTGCTTTTTCTTTTAATCTCATCCGGTCTGGATTTTTCTAAGCCTTTTATGACCGTACCGCTTTTTATAAGAAGAATGAAAACCACATAAATCAAATATCCAAAGCAGATCATGCTGAATATGGACATCAAAATCACGATTGTATTGTAGAAAGACTCTCCGAAAAGATATAGTACAGCCATTTGGCTGAAAAGAGCAAAAACGGTATACAGTATCGCCGCATTTATTATACGCCTGTCCTTTAAGTATATATAAGCAAAGAAAAGCAAAATCGGAAGAGGGAGTATATATCTTTCATGCATGCCATGACCAAAAGTAAACACCGCAGCGATCATGAAACCAGCAATCAAAAACAGTGCTTGTTTTTTTCTGTTCATGAAAACCAAAAAAACAGAAATCAGACTTGAAAGAATAATAAAAATATAACCCCAAGTCTGGTAAGTCATAAACATGAATTTGTCGGCAAACCGCGAGTAGTTTCCTCCGAAAAGAGTGTAGAAGTTAAAGGCGTTCATCGAAGTATAATCATACGTTCCGGCAGAAGCTCCGACTTTTTTAATAGACCAGAATATGCCGTTGTCTCCCATAAACGGAATCGAGAGAACTATAAAAGTCGCAGCAGCGATTAGGATGCTTATGAAAAACACACGCAGATTGATTTTTACATCCTTATCCCTTAAGAAAATTATAAGATAATAAGCTCCAAACACAGGCAAAAACAGTATCGACTGTGCTTTTATCAAAACGGAAGCTGCAAAAACAGCCGCACCGAAATAGTATTTCTCCTCTTGCAGAAAATAGAAGGTCAGAACAATAAACATAATAAATACAGCGTCTATCTGACCCCAGGCAGATGTGTTTATCAATACTGCAGGATTTAAAAGAACAATAAATGAGAATATCAGCCCATTTTTATCACCTAAATATTTTTTCGCTATTTTATATGCAATAAACGCTGTGATAACTTCCGCCAAAATCACCGGAGTTTTTAGCATTAGATTGTATTCCAACGAATTAAAAGGTACCGCAAAAGCTTTTCCAATAAACCCGATAAAGTACAGCACATACATATATCCGCACGGATAGTTGCATTTCGTATTAGTATAGAAATATCTCAGGCCGTGTTCGTTTAACTTGCCCGACCATCTTATAAAAGCACCAATATCACTCGGCAAATCCGTACCCATTGCAGACACAACGTATTTGTAGAAAACGATCAATACAATACCAACTATTAAATATACATTGGTCATCGTTTTGCTCATGCTTTCAACGGAATAAATTGCCCTCGCTTTTGAGGAATACCACGTTATTAAAAGCATAAAAAGAACAGTGCAAAAAAGCAAGAGTATAATCGACAATTTTTCTTTTTGTGAAAATATCGGATTAATCCTAGTCGTCGGTTCAATAGGTTTTTGTGTTTCTTCTATGTCAACATCCGGATTTATTATTGTAAGTCCTGCATTATTCGGGACATTTTTGTTTTCTATTATATAAACATCATCGACGATTAAAGTTCCTGTATTGGGTACTAAGAAGCTGCCTAGTCCGATTTCTAAGCTCGTATAAATATCAGTACCTAAAGTCGTAACGAAAAAGCTTACATCCTGCCATTCGGAAATCGTACCATTGATCTGCGGCGATTGTCCTTGCTCATCCTCAAGACGTAAATATCCGCCATAACCACTAGCGGCGATGTTTTCAGACATTACTTTCGCACCGATTTCATATGTAGTGTTGGCTTTTAGAAAAACGGACTGCTTAATACTCACATAATTCGGGTTTTGACTACCCAGTCTAAGTACAACATTTTCGTCAATTTTGACGAATTCTAAGGTCGTGTTCAGCAGGGATTCATCATCAATATAAGTTTCCCAGTCGGAGCTAACGTTTTCAAAATCCTCAAAGCCTCCGTTGACTATGTTGTTTTTCGGCGCACCAAAAGCTGTGCTTGGAATAAGCAAAGCGAGCATTATCAAAACCAAAAACAGAATTATTCTTTTCATTCCCATACCCTTTTAATTATCAATAACTTCTTCGAATGCATTTTCTATATGATTTATACTATTCCCTTCCGGCCTAAGAAAAACTTCTATAACGTCAAATCTAAATGAAACATCATAGAGGTTTTTCTTCATTGTATAATCCTGAGCAGTTAAAGTCATCTTTCTTTGCTTTGTTCTGGAAACCGCTTCTGCCGGTGTGCCATATTGTGCGCTTGACCTGGTCTTTACCTCAACAAAGATGATTTCGCCGCTCCGGCTTGCGACTATATCTATTTCGCCATATCTTGAATAATAGTTATAACTTAAAATATTATAACCTTTTTTGACAAGATACTTGAGTGCTTGCTTTTCTCCGAACCTGCCTTTTTCTTTTCGATCCAAGTTTAATGCACCGACCTTTATAAAATGTTCTTTAAAAAACTCAATCTGTGTACTCTGCAAGCACCAAATCGCTTTATCGCTTCGATATGAGCCTTTGTTCCGTATCCTTTGTGCCTTGAAAATCCGTACTCTGGAAATTCTTCGTCATATTCACGCATTATTCTGTCTCTTGTGACTTTGGCGACAATGGATGCTGCAGCTATTGAATAAGAAACAGAGTCCCCTTTTTTAATCGCTCTGTATCCTTCGATTTCCAGTCCGGTGATATAATCCGTTAAAACTATTTCAGGCTTAACACTTGATTCTCTATAGGCTTTTTCAAAAGCAAGTCTGGCAGCATTTAGAATATTAATTCTATCGATTTCATCATTTTCGATTATTCCGATTCCTATAGATACGGCTTCACTGACTATTATCTCAAAAAGCTCTTCTCTTTTCTTTTCTGATATTTTTTTTGAATCATCGATACCGTATATAAAATTATCGTTTTGCATAACGACTCCTGCTGCAACAACTGGTCCTGCGAGCGGTCCCCTGCCGGATTCGTCCATGCCGAGAATCATGTATCCCTTGCTCCAAAACTCATAATCAAATGCTGTCAGTTCATCAAGTCTTTCAAACACGCTTCTCTTTTCAGCCATTTTTTAAGCCTCATCCAAATCGCTTGATTTCTCAAGAGAAATTCTTCCGAGTTTACCGCTTTGGAATTCATCTATAATCATATTTGCTGCTCTTTCAAGGTCGAGGATTCCGCCTTTAAGCAAAAAACCTCTGTTTTCACATATCTGCGTCAATACCTCATCTTCGGTTTTATCCTTCAAATTTGAAACGCTATAGCGTTCGCCAATTCTTTCCGGATATTTCTCTTTAAAGAATTTAACCAGTCCGAAAGCTAACTCCTCTGTATTCAATATATCCTCATTTATGGATTTCAAAAGGGCTATATTGAGTGCCGTTCTTTGATTTTCAATTTTAGGCCAAAGCAGTCCAGGCGAGTCCAAAAGCTCAATATTATTGTTCAGCTTAAGCCATTGCAGACCTCGTGTAACACCTGGTTTATTGCCTTCCTTGAGTTTCTTACTGCCGGCAATCCTGTTTAGAATCGCTGATTTCCCGACATTCGGTATACCCGCTGCAATACATCTGAGAGTTTTATTCATACCTTTGCTCCTATATTTTTCGATTATCGGAGCAAGTTCTTTATTTATAATTTTAACGAGACCGGAGGGATTATCCTTTAAAGCACAAAAATCCAAACTTGTGATTCCTTTAGCGGTAAAAAACTCAATCCACTGTTTTGTCGTTTCAGGCTCTGCCAAGTCTTTTTTATTGAGCAGCAGGATTCGTTTCTTCTGACCGAAAAGCGCGTCAAAATCCGGATTTTTGGTCGAAAACGGTGCTCTGGCATCGACGATCTCGATAACCATATCTATAATCTTTAATTTTTCCGAAATCAACCTGCGGCTCTTTGCCATATGTCCCGGATACCATTGAATATTCAAATCTCTTCTCCAAATCTTAAAATTACAAAAGGGGCTCTAAAAAAGCCCCCCTTATAACTTATATACTACTTCTTTTTTGGTTTGATTTTAGCTGCTTTACCTACTCTGTCACGAAGGTAATATAGCTTAGATCTTCTTACATGACCTTCTCTTATTTTTTCGATATGGTCAATTTTTGGAGAGTTAATCGGGAAAGTTCTTTCAACACCGATTCCGTAAGTAACTCTTCGCACTTTTATCATCTCGCTGATACCGCCGCCGGATCTGGCAATAACATATCCTTCAAAACCCTGAAGCCTCTCTCGAGTACCCTCAACAACTTTAGAATATACTTTAACCGTATCGCCAACTTTTATATCAGGCAGATCAGTACGTATCTGCTCTTTATCTATTGATTTAATAATATCTTGCATTTTTATAATACTCCTTTCGATTAATATTATACAAAACTTTTCATTCCTAAAACCCTTGAAGAATTATAGCATATCTGCGAAGTTCCTGGCAAGAACTATCAAAAATGCTATTTACTTTTTTCATCTTTTAAAATATCAGGTCTTTGCTTATTAGTAATCTCTTTTGCTTTTTCTTTGCGCCATTTTTCAATGTTCTCATGATGACCGGAAAGCAATACTTCCGGCACTTTTCGACCATTGTAATCCGCAGGTCTAGTATAGTGCGGATATTCCAGCAGGCCGTCAGAAAATGATTCATCATGAACAGAGGTTTCGTTGCCGAGAACATCCGGTATGAATCGCATGACTGCATCCGCAAAAACCATCGCTGCGAGTTCGCCTCCTGTGAGCACATAATCACCTATCGATATTTCATGGTCGATTAGTTCATCTATAACCCGTTGATCCACGCCTTCATAATGTCCGCAAAGAATGTTTATCTCATCATATGAAGCAAATTTCTTGACTATACTTTCATCCAGCCGTTTTCCCTTTGGTGACATATAGACGTTGACTTTTCTTTCTCCGCTGTTTTTTTTAAAAACATCTTTAAAACAATCGAATATGGGCTGCGGGGTCATCACCATACCTGCTCCGCCGCCAAAAGGATAATCATCCACCCTTTTGTGTTTGTCTACGGTATAATCTCTGATGTTATAGAGATTAAATTCGACCAAGCCCGCTTCCTTTGCTCTTTTAGCGATGCTGTGTTCCGTAAGACTCAAAAACATCTCCGGAAACAAGCTTAGAAAGTTAAACGTCATATACGGAAACCTCACTTAATGCTTTCGCATCCACATGAATCGTTTTTTCTTCAATATCGACTTTTATTATCACTCTTTTCAAAGCCGGAAACATAAAGCCATTATCAATCGATTTAACACAATAGACATCCACTGCACCATGCTGCAAAATCTCGGACAATACTCCAAGCTCTTTCTCCTTTTCGTTCAAAACCTTTGAGCCTATAAGGTCACGAATCAAAAACCTGTTCTCAGGCAGATCAGATATAGCGGATTTTTCAACATACAGTAGTCTTCCTCTCAGCGAATCCGCTTCATTTCTCGTGTTGATGCCTTCGAGCAATAGATATACATGCGTGTTGTCCGCTCTTGATTCCAGAACTTTCTTTTCCGAAAACACGTTCTTTTCCTTGAAATATACTTTTTCAAATCCCAAAAAATCTTTCGAGTTATCGCAAAAATGCTGTGCTTTGATTTCGCCCCTTATGCCATGCGGTTTTAAAATTCGTGCAATTTCGATTACTTCCATAGTCTAAACTATTTCAACCAGATATTTTTTCTTTTCTCTTCCGGATGCAGCTTTAACAACTGCTCTGATAGCTTTAGCTATCCTGCCCTGTTTACCGATTACTTTTCCCATATCATCCGGAGCAACACTCAGCTCAATAACGATAGCTCTGTCGCTTTCGGTAACCTTGGTTTTGACTTCGTCCGGATTATCAACCAATGATTTAGCAATGTATTTTACCAATTCTTCCATCAGTTCTCCTCTACTTCCTTAAGTACTTTTAAAGACCTATTTCGCTTCGCTGTTCTTCTTGATTAAGAATCTCACTGTATCCGTAGGCTGGGCACCTTTGCTGATCCAGTCAGAAGCTTTTTCACCATCCAGCTTTAGGTCCTTTGTGCGGGGATCATAGTATCCGATCTCTTCGATGCAACGACCGTCTCTCGGCGATCTCGAATCTGCAACAACTATACGATAGAATGGATTCTTTTTTGCTCCTGCACGTCTAAGTCTAATCTTTACTGACATTTACTTTCCTCCTCATAAAATTTTCACCCCGATACTCATGTAAAGTTACGCGATGTTATTGTCTATATTTACCGATTATTGAAAGGGCATCCCGGGCATCTTACCCATCTGTCCTTTTTTACCGGAAAATTGCTTCATCATCTTTTTCATCGAATTGAATTGGTTCAAAAGCCTATTCACATCCGATACACTAGTTCCGCTGCCGTATGCAATCCTTTTTCTTCTGCTTCCGTTCAAAACCTGCGGATTAGTTCTCTCTTCTTTGGTCATGGATTTTATGATGGCTTCTGTCCTAGCCATCTGCCTTTCGTCGACATCTCCGACATCGATTTTGCTTCCTCCCGGCATCATAGAAAGTATATCGCCGAGAGACCCCATACCTTTTATCTGCTCCATCTGATCCAAAAAATCTTCAAGAGTAAAACTATCCTTTACAAGCTTCTTGCTCAGTTCTTTTGCTTTTTCCTCATCTATTGCCTGCTCAGCTTTTTCTATCAAAGTGATCATATCACCCATGCCGAGAATTCTCGAGGCGATTCTGTCGGGGTGGAAAACTTCTATATCGTCGAGTTTTTCGCCAATACCGGCGAACATAATCGGCTTACCAGTGACTGCCCGTACCGAAAGCGCCGCTCCGCCTCTCGAATCACCGTCCATTTTAGTGAGAACAACTCCCGTTATATCGAGTGTATCACCGAATGTCTTCGCTATGCTCACAGCATCTTGACCTGTCATAGCATCTACGACCAACAGCTTATCATTAGGTTTAACGCTGCTATTCAGCGCGGAAAGCTCCCCCATCATCTCATCATCAATGTGTAGTCGTCCTGCGGTGTCGAATATCACCATATCGACAAAAGTTTTTTCCGCATGTTTAAGAGCATTTTTGGCGATTATTTCGGGTTTTGAATCGCTTTCGAAATAATATTCTGCTTTGGTTTTTTCCGCTAAAATCTCAAGCTGCTTCGCTGCCGCCGGTCTGTATATATCACACGCTGCGAGCAAAACTTTCTTTCCCTGCTTTACATACATTTTTGCAAGTTTACCGCAGAAAGTCGTTTTACCTGTACCCTGCAGCCCGAAAACCATAATCTTAGTAGGAGGATTAGGTGCAAGTGTAAGCTTTGCTGCGTTTTTACCGAGTAGTGAAACCATCTCCTCATTTACTATCTTTATAACTTGCTGACCTGGGGTTAAGCTTTTCATGACCTGCTCACCAAGGGATTTTTCGGATACGGATTTTATGAAATCCTTGACGATTTTAAAGTTTACATCCGCTTCCAATAGAGCAAGCTTAACTTCTCGCATAGCGGATTTTATATCCGCTTCTGACAGTTTGCCCCTGCTTTTGAGTTTTGAAAATGCTTTATTGAGTTTTTCTGTTAAACCCTCAAACGCCATCTTTATCCTCCCAGATTTTCAGTGCGTTGTCTATTTTTTCGGCGAGCTTTATTTCACCATTTTCCTTTATATAATCTCGGCTTTGTTCAAGAGCCTCCGACACAACTCCAAACTTTTGTTTCAATCCAAGTTCTTCTTCCATTCTTTTCAGCTTTGAAGAACCTCTTTTTATAAAGTCCAGTGCTGCCTGTCTTGTTATACCGTATTCCTTTGCAATTTCCGCCAAAGAAAAATCCTCATTATAATACATGTCTAAAACACCAATCTGTTTTTTGGTTAGACTGAAAGAATAAAAATCCAAAAGTAAACCGTACTCTAAATCTTTAGACAATGTTATCTCCTTATAAAAAAGTGTAAAGCAATATTGCTTTACACTAGTACTATTATAAACATAATTTTCTTGATGTCAAGTCTTTTTTCTTTACACTCTACCCTTCCTCTTCTTCAAAGTATATATCCTTAAAAACAGACCAAGCTTCCTCCATCTCAATTTCGTTCACTATGGGAAGATAGACATCATCCACACCTTTTTCTTCTTTAATCCTAAAGATATAAACTCCGCTTTCTTCTTCCTCACCGGTGGCATCGGCAAAAGCGATATAATGCTTTCCCTCATGTTCATAAGTTAGCAGATGTTCAACTACGGTTTTGTTACCGTCATCATCCAATAGTTCTACTGTTTTTATAGTTTCCATATCGTTTAATCAGCAGCCACAAAGCTGCAACTCCTTTTAAGTTTAGTTGGTGTCTAGCAGTTCGCGTCCATATAACTCTGCAGAATCCGCATAGCAGCAAGCATATCAGTAACTTTCCTTCGTTTTTCTCTTGATACATCAGCATCGATCATTATTCGTTCGACTTCCATAGAAGTAAGTCTTTCATCCCAATACGCAATCGGGATACCTAATTCACTTGAAAGCTTGTCCCCGAAAGCATGCACCTTTTCTGCCTGTGGACCGAAACTGCCATTCATATTCAAAGGATTACCGCATACGATTAAACTCACGTTTTTCTCTTTAATAATCTCGGCGAAATACTCGAAATCTGCCTGCTCTGTTTCTTTGCGATTATAGTTTTCTAAACCCTGCGCTGTGATCTTAAGCGGGTCTGATACCGCGATACCTATTCTCTTTTCTCCGACATCCAACCCTAATAGTCTGTCCAAATTATATCTCCTATATTATCTTTATTGCTAGTTCCTTGCATGCAGTACTGCAGTATGAGCATAACACGCATTTTTGCTTATCTATAACAATTTTATCGTTCACTATATTCAAAGCACCCTGCGCACATCTTTTTATGCAATCTTCGCAAAGCACGCACCAGTCATGATGTATAAAAAGTTCCCTCGCTTGTTCTTTCGTTTTTTGCTCCAATGCTTCAGACGGAGTATTTCCCGAAAATACACTCTCATCATATAATAGTTCGTCTTTATTCTGTATTCCAATTGCAACTGAATCGATATACCTCTGATCGAGAACAAAATTCAGAGATTCAATTCTATCACTTATTAGATGTCCGCCGCCGAGCGGTTTCATAGTATATATTCCTTTGCCTAAGTTTTTAGAAACTTCTATCTGCTCTAGCATATCCTCGACATTCCCATCAACAATACCTACACCAGTTTTATTAAGCACTGTATGGATTATATCAATTTCTTCGTGCATATTAGCGGATTTTATTCCTTCGATATGATGAGTGGATATACCGAAGGCCCCGATTATGCCTTCCTGTTTCTTTTTCAAAAAAAAGTCGATAGCTTCCCTATGCCCTTTTAAGGTGAGTTCGCTCTCCTGTTCATGCAATAGGAAGATATCGATAGTTTCTCTATCTAGCTCTTTTCGCGCTTTTTCAAGGCTTTTTCTTGCGCTTTTTAAATCATATGAATAGGACTTTGTCGCAATAGTTATGTCATATGTATTATTAAAAGCTTTTTTCAAATATTCATAGTTTTCATATATCTCTGCAGTATCGAAAAAATCTATACCTATTTCATATGCCATCCTAAGAAGACCAGCACCTTCAGAGATGCTCAGGTTTTTTTGAATCGGTGACATCGTAAGCGTACCAAAGCATAGTTTCGATACTTCTATACCGGTATTACCTAATTTTACGTAATCCAATAAAAGTCAGTCTACTTTCCGAGCTCTTCGATATATTGACCGATAAATTCCTCAAGTAATTCATCGCGCTCAATTCTCTTGATAATTGATCTTGCGTTCTTATGACTCGTTATGTACGTTGGATCTCCGGAAATAATATATCCGACAATTTGGTTTATCGGATCATATCCCTTTTCCTCCATAGCTTCGCATACTTGCCATATGATCTCTCTGGCAGGATTTGCAACCTCATCCTTATCCATTGTGAATTGCATTGTGTCATCAATCTTTGCCATCTACTGCACCTCCAATACTAATGAAAAATATATATCCAACCTATCTTAGAGTATATAATACAAATATGTCCTTTTCAAATGTTTTAGCATAATTTTCTTTTAATTTAACATTTGAAACATATTCATAAAAAAAGACCGAAAACTTATATCAAATTACCGGTCTAAAACTGTTTAATAGTTTTATAAACTCGCCATCTTATCCATCTGCTGATCAATGGCTCGTTTCCCTTTTCTTATGGCTTTTCTCATTTCCGGCTGTAAATACGGAAGCGCAATCAGAGCAGCTGTAGCACCTATAACACCGCCGGCTACCATGCCGAAAATCATCGATCCTCTCATCATAATTACTCCTTTAAGCATATTTTATATAATTATGATATGCAAAAAATAAGTGTTTATAAGTGGTATAAAATTCTTTAAAATAATTTTATTTCTTTTCTTCGTATGATTTAATCGCACCCACAATACCATCAACCGCTAGAAGCGAACAATGTATCTTTCTTTCAGGCAATCCACCGAGTTTTTCCACAACATCGTTTTTTGAGATTTTTTTTGCTTCATCAAGTTTTTTACCCTTAACCATCTCTGTTGCAATACTCGAAGAAGCAATTGCCGCACAGCATCCGTACGTCTGAAATCTGATATCTTCAATTTTTTCGTCTTTAACTTTTATAAAGACTTTCATCGTATCGCCGCATTCCTGGCTTCCGACTTCCGCTACACTATCAGCATCTTCAAGCTCTCCGACATTTCTCGGATTTTGAAAATGATCCATCACTACATCGTTATACATGTCTTAATCCTCCTTAAATCATCTATCAAACTTTAAATGTAATCATTCTTAATCTATCCATGGTTTTCTTTAGAGCATCAATAACCATGTCTATCTCTTTTTCCGTAGTCTTAGCTCCTAGGCTGAACCTTACAGAGCCGTTTGTCCACCTATACTCCATCCCCAGCGCCTGAAGTACATAGGATGGGCCGGTGCAGGCAGAAGTGCATGCAGAACCGGTCGAACAACATATTCCCATCAAGTCCAAATTGATTAAAATCGCCTCTCCATCAACATTTTTAAAAGAAAAATTGACGTTATTCGGCAGGCGTTTTGTTCTGTGCCCATTCAACTTGGATTCTTCAATTTCGGACAACACAGTATCTATCAGCTTATCTCTAAGTGCTGTAATTCTTTTTGTTTCCCTTTCCATGTCTCTTTTGGATATTTCAACAGCTTTTGCAAAACCCACTATCGAAGCGATGTTTTCAGTACCCGCTCTTCTTGTTCTCTCCTGTGCTCCGCCGTGAATCAAATTATCAAGCTCAACTCCGTTACGTATATACAGCGCACCGACGCCATTTGGAGCATATAGTTTATGTCCGGAGAGGCTCAAAAGATCGATGCTTGAGTTTGCCATATCCAAAGGCAGTTGACCTGCCGCTTGTACAGCATCAGTATGGAACAAAACTCCTTTTTCCTTTGCAATATTTGCCGCTTCCTCAACAGGCAAAATCGTACCAATCTCATTGTTCGCATACATTATCGATATAAGAACTGTATCCTCACGAATCGCATTTTTTAGTTCGTCCAAATCTATAAGTCCGTCTTCATCAACAGTTAAATAAGTTATATCGAAACCGAATTTTTCAAGGTATTCACAAGTGTCAAGCACAGCATGATGCTCAATCGCAGACGTTATTATATGCTTTCCATTTTCCATATTGTCAAAAGCTATGCCTTTTATTGCCCAGTTATTGCTTTCCGATCCTCCCGAAGTGAAATAAATCTCCTCCGGTGAAGCACCGATAACTTCTGCTATCGTTTTTCTTGATTGTTCCAGAGCCTTTTTTGCCTCTCTACCAACAGCATGAACGCTTGAGCCATTCCCAAAAACATTTGAAAAATACGGCATCATTGCTTCCAAAACTTCATCCTTTACATAAGTTGTTGCCGCATGATCTAAATAAATCTTGTCCATTGTCTTTTAACACCTGCCATCCTCTTTGTTATTTTTGATATTTTCATTATAGTCGTTAAGCATATCACCTAAAGAAAGTGAATCAACAACGTTGTTAATCCCGTCATAAATCGACTTCCACATAGACCGCGTGGTACAGCATTCAATATTTTTGCAGCAATCGTATTCCTCAACCACACATTCCGACGGAGCAAGAGGACCTTCCAAAGCTCTTATGATTTCTCCGATAGAAATATCACTCGGCTCCGCGCTGAGCGTATACCCGCCTTTTTGTCCTCTTATACTCTTTATAAGTTCCGCATGTTTAAGCTTAGAAAACAATTGTTCAAGATATTGTTCGCTTATATCCTGGTCTGTTGCTATATATTTGATACTAGTCGGCTCGCCGTTTTCATATCTCTTAGCAAGAACAAACATCGCTCTGACGCCATATCTTCCCTTTGTAGAAATAATCAAGGTTATGCGCCTCCAATCAATTCATACTATATTACTATGTTATTGTGTGAATACTAACATATCATAGTAATATTGTCAACTTTAAAATCACTATTATTCTCTAATTAATATTTCTTTAAGAGCCAGTTCACAATTTGATCAAATAAAAAAAATCACCGGTACTAAACCGATGATATTGATATATAAAAAACTATCTTTCACTCACCCTTTGACTTCTCATATTTACGTTCAGAACAAGTCCGAAAGCCGCCATGGTTGTCAGCATATTCGACCCTCCATAACTCATCATAGGAAGCGGAATACCGGTAATCGGCATCGCACCCATGGTCATGCCCATGTTTTCAAAGACATGGAACATAAACATAGAAATAACTCCAATTATTATATATGTGCCGAAATGATCCTTCGCTCTTACTGCAAGATATAAACATCTGAAAATTACAGCCATGTACAATCCAATAAGAATCATACCTCCGATAAACCCTATAGCTTCAATGGTTACTGAGAATATAAAATCCGTATGTTTCTCCGGAACATAATTAAGCTGACTCATATTCCCCGGAGAGAACAATCCTTTACCGGTAAACCTGCCAGAACCAATAGCAATCATCGACTGCTCAAGATTATACTTTGCTCCTTCTTCTGCTAAATCAGGATTAAAAAAGGCTAAAAGTCTGCTCACTTGATAGTCTTCCAAAAATCCTGAAATAATTATAATGAATACCGCAACAGCCCCGATTCCAAAGAGTATTCCCAGTAGTTTAAAACTCGTATTTGAGACTATCAATATCCCAAGAAGTATAAATGCATACACCGATGCGGTACCCATATCCGGCTGTATAACGATCAAAGCAAAAGGTACAACGAAATATAACAGTACAGGTACAATCTCTCGTATAGTCGTTATTCTTCCCTTATTCTGTGTGATATTTGATACAACTTTTGCTAAAGTGATTATAATCGCTATTTTTGCGACCTCACTGGGTTGAAATCCACGCTCGCCGAACCTGAACCAGGCTTGAATACCTCTCGTTTCGCTCGAAGCCAAGAAAACCACGATAAGAAGTAGAGTATTAATAGCATAAATCCATTTATAAAAGTCACCAAGGGCATGGTAATCGGGTACAGTTACAAATATCATAGCAACCAGACCGATCAAAAACCAATAGACCTGCAGCCTAATCGTGCTCGTGTCGAGTTTAGCTACAATTTCGGAAATCGAAGATTCCTCTCCGGTAAAAGTCGCGGAAGTAGCATTTGCAACAGCAATTATGCCCATCGCTGCGATTCCGCACAGGAGAAGAATAGTGGACCAATCCAGATATTTAAAAAGTTTAAAATCAACGAATCTGTTTTTCATATATCAATAGAATTCCTAAAGCTCAAATCTAAAACCAAAACGAGAGAACGCCATAAAATGCAAAAGCATATCGGTTTCTCTCGATTATATCACAATTATTTTGAAATAATAGCTTATCACAGAATGTTTACATATTCTAAAAGCTGTCTCTCCCACCCTGTTTGATTTTCTTTATTGGTATATTCGCGACCAGTTTTGATTCGTAAGTATTATTAGGCTTCGGAACTTTGGTAATCTCCACTTCGAAGTTATCAACATCGATTTCAACATAACTGCTTATTACATCTATTATATCTTTCTTTATCATAGAAATTATATTGCTGTTTGGACTCGTACCCATTCTATCATGTATCAAAACAAGCTTTAATCTCTCTATAGCAATATCACTTGTCGTTTTCTTTCTGAATCTTGACATATTCACACCTTTTAAAGCAGTATACTTTTAGTCGGACTAAATCTCCTTATATACCCCGATATCCTTTCTTTTGTACGTCACTATTTCCCCTGGAATAACCTGCCGAACAATCCTTTCACCTTCAAATCCAAATATTCTACGTCTTCACCTAGTATTCTCTTAGATATGTTCTTGAAAGCTTTCCCTGCCATGGACTTCTTATCAATCAAAGCAGGCTCTCCGAGATTGCTAGATCTCAGTATATGCTCATCTTCCGGCACAACACCGATAAGATCTATTCCTAAAATATCCAAAGTGTCATCGATAGCGAGCATATCACCTTTTTTCACCAAATCAGGACGTATCCTGTTTATTATAAGTGCAACATCGTCTATTCCGGTGGAGTTTAGCAGACCGATTATTCTATCAGCATCTCTAACAGAGGAAACTTCCGGAACTGTCACAATCAAAGCAGATTTTGCGCCTGCAACGGCGTTTTTAAAACCCTGCTCTATACCGGCCGGGCAATCTATCAAAACATAGTCCATCTCTTTTTCGAGTTCTGCAACCACATCACGCATCTGTGCCGGAGACACTGCCATCTTATCCCTCGTCTGTGCTGCAGGCAAAAGAAAAAGACCTGGATACCTTTTATCCTTTATGAGCGCCTGCTGTAATCTGCAAGTTCCTTCGACAACATCTACCAAGTCGAAAACTATTCTGTTTTCCAGCCCTAACACAACGTCCAGATTACGAAGACCTATATCGGTGTCTATCAATGCCACTTTTTTACCCTCAAGCGCAAGACCTGCACCGAGGTTCGCAACAGTGGTCGTCTTTCCAACCCCGCCTTTTCCGGATGTTACAACTATCGTATTTTCCATCGAGTAAGTATTCCTCCAAATATATTATGTATATTAAATTCCGTTTCTTCCGTTTAGCGGAGAAACCACTATTTTCCCGTCTTGCACTCTTGCTACCTCTGCACTTTCAGCCTCCTGATTATCAGGAAAGACTGCAATTTTCTTCCCGATCCGAAGCTGTTTTGGGGTGAGCTTCATTGCGGCTACAACCGCATCAGTTTTGCCGTCAGATCCGGCATGCACCAGTCCGCGCAGAATTCCCAATACTGCAATGCTTCCTGTCGCAAAAATCTCGGCACCGTCATTTACGTCACCGAGTATTGTAACATCTCCGTCTACCTCTATCCTCTGACCGTTTCTTATAGTATTATATATAAAAGTTGAGCCTTCTATGATATTGGATTTTTTACCTCTCACTCTCTTCTCTTCTTCCATTTCCGCTTCAAAGGCATCTCTCTGTTCTGGAAAGGAGCCCTGCATCAAATCGCTTACTTTTTTTATTATTTTAGGATTCGGCTCATCGATCTCACTTGAACTGATGAGTTCCATCTCATCCACATCGAGTTCATCTTCAAACTTCACATTGGTTATATCATAATCCATAGAAAGCAAATTTCGAATATCCCATTTTTGGGCCTTGTTCATATCTCTGCCCCATATTATGACCTTTGGATTAGAACCATGCAAAAAAGACTTCGAACTCTTAAGCTTCTCGACAAACCCCTCACGAATTTGCTGATATGCGATGTCTTTAGCAAATCGAATCTCAATAAGTCCGCTGCCTCTTCCCTTTATAGAAACAACATTTGTCTCCAAAAGTTTTACCCCCAAATTTACCAAATTTCCTACCTAGATTTTACACTTAAAAGCCAATATAAGCAAGTGCAAACATGACTATTGGATAATGTTACCAACAATTATTTTGCATAAAAAAGACAATTGCATATAAACATAAATTGTCTTATAAAAATAGAATTAATCTAGCTAGGAAACACGTTCATTGATTTCAGGAATATTCTCCGGCGCTGCTTCTTTCTTTTTGTCGAGATAGAATTGTACTATATCCTTTGCGACCAAAGACGACATAGCACCCTTGTATCCGTTGGGTACGAATACTACGATGGCGATTTCCGGTTTTTCATACGGTGCAAACGCAACAAACCACGCACTGTTTTCAAGATCGATTTCAGAGACTTCCGCTGTTCCTGTTTTACCGCCCATCTGATTGATATACTCGAAATCCAAGAAATATTGACTCGCTGTACCTGCATCCTCAGGTGAAACAACCTCTTTCATTCCAAGCTTGATCTCATCCAAAAACTCCTGAGGAACATCATCCAACTCGTTATAAATAGATGGCTCAATTTCTTCGATAATTTCACCTTCCGGGGAAAGTATTTTATCCACTAAATGCACATTATACACAGTACCGCCATTCACAACAGCCGCTACGTATCTTGCCAGTGCAAGCGGTGTTACAGCGGAAACACCTTGTCCGATTCCCGTTCTTAAAGTCATATTAGGATTCCACTGCAGTTCTGTCAATATACTTGCAATCTCTCTGTCCCACAGCCTTTGTCTAGCCATCGTTTCTGAGATATCCATTTCTTCACTCAATATTTTTCTTATAGCAGGACCGGTTTGTGTATTTCCTGTTCCGGCGACTTTTAGAAGCTTTGAAGCGGTATCAAATATAACTTCATCCGAATATTCCACATTTCTGTAATCCGCCATCTCAATAAGCTGCGACCTTAACAATCTGTGTACCAAGTAAGGTATCGATGTTGATTGGTTATAAACTGATTTTGTATTATCATAAAGAACCTTTTGGTTGCCGATCTGTCCTTTCGGCTCCCCGACAAGCTCAATACCCGTTCTGGCTGTAAGCCCGAGCTGGTTGCTCCAAAAATTCAACTGATCGATTCCCTGTTCGTCTGCCAGAGTGAAGAAGAAATAGTTGCAGCTGTTCTTCAATCCGTCACTTATGTCTTGATTAGTATGCAAATGGAAATGCGGGCGTACCCAGCATGATACAGATTTACCCCTTACGACGTATTTTGAATAATAACCTAAATCATCTATTCTGGTATCCAAAGTAATACCGCTTTCCGGGGTCATCAACGCACCGAGTGCAGTTGCAAGCTTAAAAATCGAACCCGGTGTTGCTTTAGTATAGACAGCTTTGTTAAAAAGCGGCGTTGCCGTGTCTTCGCTCAAAATGCGGTAGTTTTCATCACTAATACCACCTGTAAACAGGTTCAAGTCATAGCTAGGATAGCTGGCTATCGCTAAGACATCTCCAGTATTAACATCCAACACAACAGCAGCGCCGGAGTCAGCAAGCTCTATTTCTTTGTCTTCACCCGGCTTTTCTTCTGCTAATCTCGTATATCTGGCTATATGTCTTTCGTATATGATCTCCTGTTCTTTTCGTA
>Ga0180436_10001322_pt1 | contig 24320 bp, 14 predicted proteins | sample SS_ome_2_FD_132434 | JGI IMG/M metagenome (GOLD analysis project Ga0180436, IMG submission 132434) | Hypersaline lake sediment archaeal communities from the Salton Sea, California, USA - SS_3_S_2 metaG | ecosystem: Environmental > Aquatic > Non-marine Saline and Alkaline > Hypersaline >... | reverse complement strand
GCGAAAAGTCTTGTCTCTTTCTGCTAAAATCGAACTCGTTGCTGGCAATGGTTGTCAGCATGCCGAGCCGACCGGCCCGGCAAGAACGGCCTGAGCGGTAGATTTGTTTGTGCCGCTCGCCTTGGCGACGCATCGTCCGCTACTACGGGGCGTTTTCCAATGACAAATTGCGAGGAAATCTCCTCTGTTTAGGTAGCCTTGTCGTTGTACAGCCGGCACGACTCCCCGGAGAATCCGGTCATCCGACTCGATCGGATACCGGGAGGCCCAGAAGCTAAGCTGTTCCATTGGGAAAGTCAAACGAAACTGGGGTAAAGATTTCCTCGGCACAGGCTGGCTGGAAGCAGGGTTCATGACAGATTGTGACTCCGGTCCCATTCGAGGTTGTTCCTGCGGCACATCAGTCACCGCCGGCCGAGATGAAGCGGATCGGTGATTGGAGTATTGCGTTCACCCCAACGGGGTCCACAAGGCGACGCTGAAGCATCGATACTACGATGGGGGCGGGCAGACACTCGGAGAACTTGACTCCCTCGATGGCCCGCTCGTCAACTTCGGGCTGCTCCTGGCTCACGTCTTGCTGCTGTAGCTCCTCTATGTCCCGCTCGATGTCGCCGAGCTTCACGCGGGGCTCGAAGGTCAGTGCGAAGCTGTTGTGCTCAACCTTGGAGTGGGTAGCCCGGGCCAGGGCGCTGGCGAAGGTAGCGTTCGCACCGGCTCCGGCAAAAGTCCACCACCGTGCAACCTCATTCGGGATGGCGACCACCGCCGTGCTGCCGTGGTCGAGCCATGGGTAGTCCTGGCGTACCGAGGCGATCTGGTCCACTGCCCGCCTGGACCAGCAGTCGCGCTGATCGTCGCCCGCCAGCACGTGCTTGATCGACTGGCTAAGGGGAAAGCTCAGGCCCCGACTCTCGCCCTGCCAGCGGGTCCGACCGCGCTCGTCGGAGACTTCGACGTGAGCAACCTTCCGTTGCCAGTCGATATGCCGGACCCGCCATGCCCGGCCGCCCAGGAGCAGCACACGGGGTCCCTCCTGCTTGCCGAGGAAGGTCAGCTCGTCCACGAAGCCCACCTCCTGGCGGCCGTGGACAACTGTGAAGAGCGGCGGGGAAAGGAACACGGAGAGTAGCTCCAAGAAATGCCGCCGTCCGAACGTCTCCTCACCCTTGCGGCCGATCCCCAGGATGCCCTCCTCTTCCCAGAGGATGTCCTGGTGGAACATCCAGTCGACGATCTCCTGGATTGACTGTGAGGGCATCTGGGCGAACGCCGGTACGCCCCGCACCCACTCCAGCCATGTGCTCCTGCCGACCCCGCTCTCCTGAAGCACCAAGGCCATCAACTGCTGCGCGAGAACGTGATATGGTTCCGGGGGCGGGGTCACCGGCTCCACGTAGCCCTCCGACCAAAGGTCGATCAGGCCGGCCGCCTGGATAAGGGCTTCTTCCCGGGTCTCCAGGAAAAGGCAATTCCGTGAGGTACCTGTCCGCCGACCTGTCCGGCCCATACGCTGCAAAAAGCTCGACACGGTGGGCGGGCTGTCGATCTGGATCACCCGGTCCAGGTCGCCCACGTCGACGCCCAGCTCCAGCACGCTCGTGGCCACGATTGCGCAGTCGTCGCGGGAGGCGAAGGCGTCCTCCGCCTGCCGGCGTTGATCTTGACTCAGCGAGCTGTGGGTCACGAAGGCCGTCACACCGAGTTGTCGCAGTTCGGACCCTAGCTGCTCAGCCCGGGCGCGGCTGTCGACAAAGACCAGCCGCTTCTCCCCGCGGTGAAGCCGCGAGATGACCACAGCAGCGTTGGTCAACGAGCCGACGTAATCGAGTTGGACGTCGGCCTGGTCGCCGACGATTCCCTCCGGCTTGTAGACAATCCGTTCGCCCGTGCAGGAACCGGCAAGCCAGTCGAGCAGGGCATCCGGGTTGCCGACCGTCGCCGAGAGCCCGATCCGTTGAAGCTCCCGGCCGGCCAGCCGTGTGATCCGCTCCAGCACGGAGAGGAGGTGCCACCCCCGATCGTCACCGGCGAAGGCGTGGATCTCGTCGACGACGACCACGCGAAGCTCCGAGAACAGGGCCCGGGCGTCGACGTTGGGGGACACCAGCATCAGCTCCAACGACTCGGGCGTTGTCAGCAGGCAATCCGGCGGGTCTCGCAGGATGTGGCGTCGTGCCGTGGTGGTCACGTCGCCATGCCACAGGGTCGAACGCCGGCCGAGCAGTGTGCAATACCGCTGGAGCCGGATGTCGAGGTTGTTGAGCAGGGCCTTGATCGGGCAGATGTAGAGCACGCTCAGCCCTCGCCAGTCCTCGGACAGCATCCGGGAGGCGATCGGCAGGAAGGCGGCCTCCGTCTTCCCGCCCGCCGTGGGCGCCAACACGATGATGTGCTTGCCATCGAGGATCGAGGGGATCACCTCTTCCTGGAATGGGCGCAGCTGCCGCCAACCGAGGCTGTTCACCACGTGGTGCTGGACGGCGGGATGGAGTTGCTCGAAGTGGCTCACAGTTCCAACTCGATGTCATCGACGTTCGACGCCCCCATCGCCTGCCGCTCCACGGGCGTCAGCTCCGTCTCGGCGATGCTCAGGGCATAGTGCTGCCGCGGGTCGAAGTCGGGGAACTGCTCGACCCGATCCAGGACGTCGGCGACGAGCTTCTTCAGGAAGATGCGGGGCGCCACGCCGACCTTCCCGCCCAGCTTCCCGGTGACGGCCTCGGCCAACTCTTGCACGTAGGTGTCGTCGCAGGTGGTGGAGATGCGGTCCGAGGCCTTGGCGTGCTGCTGGAAGATGTCGCGGACCTTGCAGCCGACCTGACAGAGTCGGTCGAGGCTGAAGCCCGACAGGCGGAGTTGGACCGCCCGGGGGTTGTCGAAGCGGGCATCGGTCTGGAAATCGACGTGCAGCCGTTGGGTTAGAGGCTCCAGCCGTTGCGCGCCTTGGGGACCGTCGTAGAAGGCCGGGGTCCCGGTAATCAGGACGTAGAGTCCCGGGAAACGCCCCGAGTCGACCTCGTCGATCAGTTGCCGTAGGGCGTTGAGGCTCTTGTCGCGGACATCCCCGCGGACCCGCTGGATGGTCTCGACCTCGTCTAGGATCAGGAGCATCCCGGGATGCCCGGAGTCACGTAGAACGATCAGCACGCCCTGGAGGAAGCTCAGGGCACCGAAGTGGTCGATGTTGCCCTTCACGCCGGCCGCTCGTTTGGCCGACGCTGCGACGTTGGGCTGGCCCGCCAGCCAGGCCAGAATCCCCTCGGCGGCCGCCTTGTCGCTGCGGGCCTGGGCTTCTCGGTAGCCCCGTAGGGCGGCGCTGAAGGTCGGGGCCGTGCTGGTGACCTTCATTAACCGCTGCTCCAGCAGCTCGCCCGTGCGACGGACGAGGGCCTGCTGGTTGTCGGCGTTGACCGTGCCCTCTGCCAGCACGTCCTCCTCCAGGGCGTAGAACCAGCCGTCCACGATGTTGCGCAAGGCGCCCTGCGGTGTGTCGGCCGTGGAGAGCCGCTCCATGAGCCGGCGGTAGACCGTCTCCAAGCGGTGCAGCGGTGTCTCTGTCTCCGAGATTTGCACCTCGGAGGTAGCAAAACCCTGCTTGCGAGCCCGGTCGGCCAGCCAGCGAGCGAAGAATGTCTTGCCGCATCCGTACTCGCCCCGCACGGCCTTGAACACGCTGCCACCGCCGGCGACCTTGCGAAGGTCTTCCTCGACGGCCTGCTCGAATCGCTCCAACCCCACGGCGAAAGCGTCGAGGCTGTTGCGGGGCACCGTTCCCCGCCGCAGGGCATCAATGATCTCTTCTCGGCGCTGGGGACTAATCATCATACAACTCACTTTCGTCTTCGGCGTCTCCTGGTGGTGGCATCGGCAGATCGCTAGTGCCACCACTAAGCGGAAGGAACCGCGGATTTGGTTCGTCGTCCCAATCTGCATAGGCGATCGGAAAGAATTCCCGTTCCGCATAGCCAAGCATTCGCACATACCATCCCGCGTAGTCCCAGTCGTCGCCCTTACCGGCCTCCACAATCTCCCCGAAACGCTCGGCAAACTTCTCCGCAAGTTCTTGCACCTTGTCGTGCTTGGCGTCCTTCCAACCGAAATACTCGTTGTCTTGACCGCTGGAGTAACGCGCGACCAGACGTTCGGAATCTCGAACCCTTGCCCCGTGCGAACGGAGTATGTTCGACTTTGGAGTGATCGCGCAGCGCCAATAGCAACCAGATGATGACATGCCGGGAGCAATCCGGAGCAACTGGTAGCCACGTTTGTGAAACTCGTGGACCATCCGAAGGACTCGCAGCGCACGTCGATAGTGTGCTTCCATGTCAGCCCTCTTCCACCAAGTCAAACTGCCTCAAGAGCAGTTCCCGATTGAGTTCCACGGTATCCGATGCGTCGTCCCGGCTGAGGACGGCGTACCCGTCGATGTTGAGCACCCGCTGTACCTTGGCCAGGAGGCCCGGCAGGCGCAGGGCCGGGAACTCCAACGCCCGGGCAAGGGCCACCGACGTCATCTTGCCTCCCTTCTCGTCCAGCGTGCTGAGGAGCTTCGAGAACACCTCATCGCCCGGCAGGCCTCGCCCACCGAGCTGCTTCTGCTGCATGAAGACGGCAGACGCCAGAAGGCGCTGGACCCACACGGGGCTTGGTTCGCCCTCTTGCATCGGCTCCTCGGGAGATTCCTCGGCGCCGTGGATGTCAAACAACATGCCCGGCTCCGGCTCGCTCGGCTTGAGCTTCGGAGGCGGCTGCGGCGCCACGGGCTCGGCCGGTGAGGGCTCGTCCCACCAAGTCGGGATATCCACCGGTTGTTCGTGCCAGCCGGCAGGATACTTGTCGTCGCCAGCGAGGACGACTACCGGTATGACCATTTCTTGGGGCGTTAGCCCGCCGTGGTAGCCGTTTTTCATTCCGCCGTAGCGGACCCGTTCGGTCCAAGGGGCGATCAATCGCCGACCCTCGACCAGGACCCGCCGGCCTTCGACTTGAAGCTCATCGTCCGCCGGTTCGCCGCGCGCTTCCCTCCAGCGCTCCCCCCCTTCGCCCGGTCTCAACTCCGTGTGGCTGTCCAGCACATGACCGTGGTCGCTCACAAGCACGACCACGCGGCGTGCCATGCGAGCTTCGTGCAGCAGGGCCGGGAGCACACGGATTTCATCCCGTGTCCACTGTGTGTCCATCTGGCCGCCTTTCAGCAGGTTGTCGTCCACGGCATTCACCACCACGCCCACGATTTTGCGATGGGCCGAGGCGATCTCCTTCCGCACATCGGCGGCGAGCACGGCGTCCTCGTTCTCTTGCAGGGTCGGCTTGTGGAACAGTACGGGGGGATAGCCGCTGCGGCAACAGCCGACCAGAGCAGGGTGTTCGGCGAAGCCCGCGCGCTCATCGGCGGCGGCTCCGGGCCGCAAATTCCCGGTGAGCAGACTGGTGCGTGAGAACTCGGTCACCGAAGGAATTGTCGCGATCCCTGGCCGGACGTAGTCCCTCCCTTCCTCGCAGAGGGGTACCCATTCGTATCGATCAAGGTCAGCTAGGAGTTCCCGGCAGACGGCGGCACTCATCCCGTCCATCACAATCAGCAACACGGGGTTCTTCGCCGCCAACGGAGCAACGACCTCCTCCAAGACGTGCTCCACCGGCACCACCTCCTCGGCCAGCGAGTCCGCCGCCGTCCAGTCCGTTAGCAGCCTGGCGAAGCGTTGCGCATCGGATTCGCGGATTTCGGTGACGACCTCAAAGAGCTTCGCGTACGCCTCGGACAATACCCGCACGGCATCGCCGGAGCGAAGACAAAGCCGAGCCCAATCCACGAACCCGCCTTCGCGAAGATGCACCACCGCTGCTTCAGCAAGTGAGCCGGACTGGCTACCGGTCTGCCCGCTACGTTCGCCCAGCCATCGCACCAGCCGAACTGCCATCTCCGCGCGTTGGAGCCGCCGCGTCTCCTTGGCCGACTGGTCATGACCGCGGATCGCCCGCTGCGCTTCCGCCAAGTTGTCCAGTTCCTTCCACGCCTTCCTGTCCAAGACATCGCTCAGGCGTTCTCCGAAGTGTGTCAGGCGCTGATTGAAGCCTACGGGTAAGACATCGCTCAGGTAGGCGAACCCCTCGGCCTGCACTTCGGCGAGGATTTCGTCGGCGCGTTGCAGGGTTTGCCGTTGAACGCGCTGATCCGTATGTTGCAGGGAGCGAGCTACCTCCGTTGCCGCGATTGCCCAACGCTGAATCAGCGAAACCTCCGGCGGCTTTGCGCGGCCGAAAAATCGCTCTTCGAGCTTGCCAGCGGCCCGTTCCAGCTTCCCGGTGGCGGCCTCGTGATAGACCACGCCGGCCGCCAATCCCAAAGGAACAGCATCCGGACGCTCCAGCCGAGCAACGCACGACAGGACAAGCTCAGCGATCGGCCCGACCCTCGCCGCGAGCCACGTGGATGCCGCCTCGTAAAACGCGTCGCCCATTGCCCGCAACCGGCCCGACGCCTCCGGTTGCAGGGACCATTTCAATAGGGTCGTCGGATCGGGTGTCCCCGCGGGAAGGCCTAGACCGTAGTGCAGCAGCAGCGGCCAGACCGTCTCGGCGTCCAGGAAGCCACCCTTCGCGGCTGGATATCCCTCCGGTGGCAGTAGATCGACGAGCATCGACGCCAGCCAGCCCTGACTGGCGATCGCCGGATCGACCGTCTGAGCCTGAAACAGGGAGCGAACCGTCTGCCACGAGTCCAGAGGAATTACTCGCCGTTTCGCCAGCCGCAGGAGGATATCCTCGCTCAGTTCCTTATCCTCCAGCGGCGTCACCAGAATCGTCGTCGTATCATCGGCGTCGGGTACCTCGCGAAGCGCCTGCCGCATCGCCAGCGGGGAATCACACTGATAGATCAAGTAGGCTCGCTCACCATCGCGCTTCTCCCGGTCGCCTGTCCAGCGCCCCGATGCATGGATGCCGAATACGCGGGCGTGCGGCACTTTCTGGTGAATCGCCGCCGCCTGGGCCTTGAGTTGACCGAATGTGGGACTCGCTGTACTCATGTGGCATCCTCCTCCACGACCCAGTTCACACTGACCCGCGCGGTCCGGTTGGCACTCACCTTTCGTCCCACCTCTTCCAATGTCTGCTTCGCCTCTGCCAGGGAAAGGTCCTGCTTCGTACCCCGATCCACGACCCGCTTGCCCTTCGCCATCGGAGGCTCGACGGGCGGCTTCGGACGATCGACAGGTTCCTCCGGTGACTTTACCTGTTTCACCAGCAGCCGCACAGCCGCGGCATGCGCCCCCTTTAGCGCCGGAGCCAGTGCCGTGACATGTTCATCGGCGGCCAAGGCCTGTCGCACCCCAGAGAGGGTCTCCTCGGCGGCCGGTTTGCGGTCGTCATCCAGTTCGCCGAGCGCCTGGAAAACCTCCCAGCCGGCCGTCTCCAGGTTGCCCTCCAACTCCGCGGCCTTGCCCACGCACTCCCCCATGGCGGCGTCACTCGTGGCGATCTCCGCACGGGCTAGCACCTCGACAACATTTGCCGGCTCGGCCGCTGTCAGCAGGGTCACGAGCTTTTGGGTAGTACGGGCGGTTTTCATCCGATCGGCTTCGTCCGGAGCGATCCCGAGGCAGGCTAGGCGATCACGGAGGTTCCTACTATAAGCCTCGCAGGCACGGCCCACCTGCTCGGCCTTCTTCTTCACCTCGGTCGACAGGCTGTTCACGTTCCCGGCGCTGAGCAGCCGGTGCCCGGCCACGCCAAAAATACTGCCGGCCCGCTGGACGGCCGGTTCCCACTCCTCGGTCGGCGGCAACTTCACCTTCCGCAACTCACAGTCGTTGGGAAGCGACTGCAGCGTCGGCTCGTAGGGCCCACCAAGACGGAAGAAGACGTAGTCGGCCTGGGACGCGAAGAGCAGAATCACCAGATTCTGGGCCTCCGGCGGCAACCCCATCGGCTGCGGCTCGTCAATCCATCGCCGGAGAGTCTGCACCAACAACGGACCACCGGTCTCCGCCTGTTTTCGGGCGAAGTGCGTCGGCCAGTGCTGACCCAGGACGAAATACGTGGCATCGACGCCCATCTCCCCCAGCCGAAGCGGGTTGGCGATCTTCCGTAGCAAGGGTCGATGGCTGCTCTCGATCAGCACTCGCCCGTCAGCAGTCTCCGTCGCCGGCGAAACCAATTCGCACACCTTTTTTAACGCGCCGGATTTGACCTCCGCCTCGAAGTACGGCGCGGCCGGAAAGTCATGGCTCAACGCCTGGTCTAGCATCTTCTGCATCGCATCCGCCAGGTTGGCGGCCACTGGCGGCCGCGGCACAAACCCCGGGCAAAGCGAACAGAACTGCTCACCTGGTTCCAGCGCATGCACCGTATCGAGCGAACCCTTCGCCACCGCCTCCAGGCCGTAGGCGGCGTCCAGATGATTCTTCACCCGCTGCTGCAGGACGCTCCGCTGGTTCTCCAGCAATGACTTGGCCGCCTGCCGATCCTGCGGCGAAAGGTGGTTGGCGTACTGGATGAACCGCTCGCCGGTGAGGACGTGCTCCAAAATGACGAGTGTTCCCAGGTCCTTCTGGGCGTCTTCACTAAGAAAAGAGGGCACCCAGCACAGTGTTCGTGCCCCATCCGGGTTCGCATCCATGAACTCTTGGATCCTGCTCACGTCGTCCCGCGGCCCACGGCCGGCATCGTCGAACGGGTAGTCGATCACCACCTTCCAGTCCGCATCGGCGTTCTCCAAAGCGGAGAAGGGCAATTCCCGGATATTCCGGAAGACCACCGTGCAGTTGCGCTTCGTGTTTCGCCACCAGAACTCATGGTACTGCTCGAACTCGCCCTCGCCCTGGATGCCAAAGTGTTCGAAGAGCATCTGCCGCACCCGGCGAATCCGATTGCCCTGGTTGTCCTCCCGGCAGGCCTGCTCGATGATGCTCTCCGTGTCGACGCCCGAGAGCTGCACGGCGATCGTCGGGTTGACCTCCTCGCCGATGCGGATCTCCCCCACGCTGGCCGCCCAGTTCCGGCAACGGCTCAAGACCTCCTGGGCTTCGCGGCCGGGGATTGGTGTGCGGATCGTGCCGTGATTCAGCGCCGCCAGCTTTTCGGCATTGAGGCCTCGCAGCGACTCGACCTCGGGCACCAGCGCCGAAAGCAGCAGCGTCTTCACCAGCCGGTCATCATTGCGAAAGGCGGCGCGCCGCGGGTCGTCGTGCGATAGCTCCTCGATCTCTTCGCGCCGCCCGTGTTTCTTCTCGAGCACCGGCAGCAGCTTCTGGTGATAGAGCCGCTTGGCATTGTCGAAGTGGATCGCCATGTCCTGGCTGAAGGCCTCGTCGCCATGGGCCACCACGTCGAACAGGTCGCCCACCGGCACCACGTCGCCCACGGCCAGTGTGTCGCGGTGGTCGACCAGAAGCTGCATCATCACCTTCAGTGCGGTTCGCTCCCGCTGCAACACGCTGGAGACGGCAATCAGCGTCTGCACCAGCGCCGGGCTGAACGGATAGACCTGGCGGAACATGTCCCGGTTGCCCTCGTGCGTGAGCAGGATGTTCATCACGCTGTCATTCATCCGCGCCACTTGCTCGAAGGCGGCGTCCAGTTCATCCCGAGCCGTGCGATTCTTGCACCGCAACACCCGCTTCTCGGCGATCGCCGGCAGGTTGCGGTCCTCCAGGGTGATCGTGTCGAACCGCCCCTGCTGATAGTCGGGCGAGTCGCCAAAGCTCAGCCGTTGGGCGCCGGGGACGTGATCTCCGACCAGCTCCCGCAGATCCCGCTGCCGGGCGACGAAGCTGACCAGCGGCACCGGCCGATCCACCGACTGGGCCTCGACCAGGTTGGTCAGCTTGCCGGCCTGACGATTGACGAACCCCAGATCAGCGGAATTCATCGCTAGCCAGAGAATCAACTCATCGAGGAACAGAATCAGGGCGTCGTAGCCCAGGCTCTCTGCATGCTGACTGATGATTGACAGTCCCTTGTCGAAGCGCACGAAGTTCCCACCTCGGTGGCTGATCACCTCGACATGCGAGGTGGCAATCGTCTTCAGCAGCTTGCTCACGAGCCGTAGATGCTCCTCCGAGTCGGGCGGGGCCGTCGCGGCCGCCTCGAACGACGCCGCATCCCAGCCCGCGCCCAGCTCGCCCCAACCCTCGTCGCTACCATCGCCGGCGTTGAGCCGTTTGAAGAATGCCTCGTCGCCATAGTTGGCCCGCTCCGCCTCCGCCTGCTCGATGATCGTCGCCGACATGTACACCGGCGGGATCGGCTTGTCCGGGTGCTTGGCGCGCATGAAGTCCACGTACCCGCCCAGAATGCCCGACTCCATGTCGTGAGAGTTCAGCATGTGGTAGGGCACCAGCAGGAATCGCTTGCCGTCCAGCCAATCGTTGTGCTTCTTAATAACCGCCGCCAGCTCGGGGATCGCCCGGGCCTCCGGATGCCCCTGGAGAATCAGGTGCAACACTGCCATGAAGTGGCTCTTACCGCTGCCGAAGCTGCCGTGCAGGTAGGTCGCCTTGCTGGTCCGACCCTGGACCGCACTGCGAATGAACGTCAGCGCGGCGTCGAAGTTCCGGGCCAGCTCCGGCGTGACCACGTAGTCCTTCAGCACCACGTCCGGCCGTTGGATGTCCTCCGACAGCTTCAGGACGAAGTCGCCCTTCTGCACGCGGTCGGGAATGTCGATGAGATCTTTGATTAGGGTCATGGGTGCGTCCCTTGGAAGTGCCGTTAACGCCTTTGTTAACACCTGTGTCGTCGCAACTCATTGTGTAGTAATGACTTTCGTCCCGCCATACCCGGAACCTCCCGGCGCAACACCGTCCGTTAACATGGTCCTATGGGGGGGGTGCCTCGCTCGGCAAGTATCGGACTTTGGGCGGCACCCCCTCGCGGCGCAGGAACCCCTCCGCGCCGCACCATCGGCGCAGGAGTCGGGAAGTTTCCGCTCGGGCCGACTTCGATTCGCCGAGCCCCAACAACTCCCGGCACTCTTGAGGAGTGATGGAACCGTGGTCTTGTACGAAGGCGCGGACCATCTCGGCATACCGCACGGTGTCGACGCCCCTTGTCCTGGTGTACGCTGCCTTTCCCAACAGATCCTTGGCAACGGCTTTCGTGAGGTGGTAGGTGGCCGCCCGGGTGCGGCCTTTGCGCTCCAGGATGCCCGTTTGGGGCTGGGCCAACTGATCGAGGATACCCCGAGCGGCGTTGCTCGGAACCTGGAGCAGATCGGCGCCACTGACCACCTCGATGAAGGCGTGTCCTGTCAAGTAGCTCAGTACGAGTAGCGCGTCGAGGTCAATCTCGCGCCCTTCGCCACGCCATTTCGCTACCAGCTTCGCCATCCGCTCATCGAAAGTCCCGTCAAAAACGCGAAGCGTGACCCGGCTCGCCTCGCCCTCATACTCGGGTACTCGCTTCCCGAGGGATAGCGTCGGGATGAAGATCCGTCGCCGTCCCATGCCGGCCCGCTCGACCAGTCCCAGCTTCTCGAACGCCTCGGCCAGCGTCCGGTTGCGGGCAATCGGCTCATGCCGGAGGATGTTTTGCGGCGTGATGCCGGCCAGGAAACCGCCGGGGTTGGTGATCACCAGCTCTCGGGCCGTGTGACGCATCAGCACCTCGCCCGGATCGGTGTAGTCCCGGTGCGTCACGGCATTGAGCAGCGCCTCGCGCACGACTTCGATCGGGAACGCTGGTATCCGCATCTTGAACAGCCCCACGCTCACCTCGCGCTCCGGGTTTGCCGGTCCGGTGAACGCCTGCTCGATCCGCTCCAGGATATTCAGCAATCCATCCTGGAATGAATCGTTCCGTAGGACGTCCATCTCTTGGTATAGAACATAATGCACCTGATGCTGCGGGCAGAGGCGGCTTAGCAATGCCTCGTTCCCGAACAGTAGCAACCCCGCGCGCGTCACCCGACCACCCCGCACGGCCCCGACGCCCACGAGCAGCTCCCCGTCGTCGACGTTGAGCAACTCCGACTGCGGCTTGAACCGCCGCAAGACATTTCTGGCTCGGGCGATCTCCACCGGGTCCAGATCGCCGACCTCGACGCCCTCGGCCGGCAGCCCGCTCCAGTCGACGATGCCGGCGGCGGCCTGCGTTCGCGCGAAGGCCTGCGGGTCCATCGGCATGCAGTTCTTTCCGACCCGCTGCTTGAACAGTCCCTGCATTGTCCCATAGGGTGGGTTGGGGCCTTTGGGTACCCGCACCACGAGCAGCCAGCCGGTCCCCTCGGGCACCGTCAACTCCTCGACCTCGGCGGTCAGGTTAGGTCGCGTGGCGTCGAAGATGCCCCGCCGCCACGTGTCCAAGTTGTAGCCTCTTGCACCGTGAATGGCTGCCGCTCGGCCACGCGTCTTATCATCCACGCCGAACACCACGACGCCGCCGGCCGCGTTCGCGAAGCAGACGGCGTACTCCACGGCGATCTTCATGTCCGACTTCGGACCGTTCCATGGCTTGAAGTCCAGCCACTGCGTTTCGAGATCGTCAGCGATGCCCGAATCCAGCCGGTCGAGCAAGGCGAGAATCTCCGAGTTGGTCGGGATGCTCATGTCCGTCGCCTCCTCTTCCGTCCCCCGCTCTTCTTCTCTGGCTCCCAGGCCTGGATCTCCGGTAGCGTCTTGCCCAGTTGCCGGGCTTCTTCCTGGACGAAGCCCTCGAAGTAGTCGCCCATGCGCATGCCGTCGAAGTTGGCGTCGGGGTCGTTGTGCCACTGCTTCAGCCACGGTAACAGCTCGATCAGGCCGGCCAACAGGGGGACCAGCCGCGGGTCGTCGCGGCCGCCCAGGCGTTCTTGCACCTCGACGTAGTAGGCGCTCACCGCCTGGGCGAGTTGCAGGTGGTCGTAGCCGGCCCAGGCGATCATCAGCGTGCCGTCCGGGCCTTCGCAGTGGGGGAAGCTGATCCAACGTTCCTTGGGCACGTCGAGCTTGCCACGGAGCCGCCAGTAGTGGGTCTTCTGGAAGTCGCTGCTCTTGTACTTCGGCGGGACGGGGATGTCGAACCGCGGAGGCGCCGAGCCGCTGAGAGAAGAATCGCTGGGCTGCTCCGCGTCTCCGCATCTCTGCGGTTCATTTGCCCTGTCTTCTTCGCGCTGCAGCTTCCAGGTCTTCTCCCACTCGGCCCGTTTGCGTAGCCCCGCGGGTTTGTAGCGGAGGACGGGCAGCAGGGGGACGCTCTCGGCGGCGACCAGTTCCTCGACCAGGCGCTGGACTTCGAAGGCCTTGTCGTCGCGGTAGACTTCGCCCACCTCCATTAACTGCGGGTCCCGGCTGGCGACATCGGCCAGGCGGGCGATGGAAACGAACCGCGGAGACGCAGAGTCGCTGAGAACGCCCTGGAGTGAATCGGTCTCCCCCGTCTTCTCCGCGTCTTTGCGTCTCTGCGGTTCCTCGCCTTCCCCCATCCGGCCGTCGAAGTCGAAGTACGACTCCAGGCGGTCGAGGAGCCAATCCCGCAGCGCCCGGTCAAGCTGCGACTCCCACGGCTCGGTGTTCCAGCGGCGTTTGTACTCGGGCTGCTCGATCAGGCCGATGTTGCGATCCTTCTCGATCAACTCGATGCGCCGCTCGACCAGGGGCCGGTAGTCGTCCGGCCAGTCGTCGGGCAGGTCGGTAATCGGCGTGGTGCCGTGGCGTTTGAACCAGGTTGTTTGGGCCTCGCCCCGAGCCATCTTGCGGGCCAGCACAATCTCGAACGCCCGCTCACCCTGCTGGACGGCTGGAATGGACCGCGGAGCCGCGGAGCCGCCGAGGGGTGAGCTGCCGTGCTCCTCCGCTTCTCCGCTCCTCGGCGGTTCAATCAGGCCATACAACTCGTAACATTGCCAGTCGAGTTCCTCTTGCAGGGCGATCATTTGCCCGCGGAGTTCTTCGAATCGGCGCCGCGCCGCGGTCAGGGCCTCACGCAAAGGCGCCAAGGCGCCAAGGTCTGGGTTCTCGCGATGCTTCGTTGCGTCTTCGCCCCTTTGCGCGAGAATCGCGTCTGGAGTTTGTGCCTGAAGCTGCTGGGCCAGGGCGTCCAACCGGCGGGCAAGTTCGGTGGGCCGGGCTTCGGGCAGGGGGAACTTCTGCAATCCCGTGCCCGTGAACTCGCGGAAGTTTTCGAACGCGACCGTTGTCTGCCGCGCGCCATGACTATCGACGCTGCTCCCTTTGTCGTGAAACACCTGCTTCATCCAGAAGCAGGCGGTGGAGCTGTTCAGCAGGCCGAGCAGGGCGAGGTGGTCGTCCTCGGTGGCCTCGGGCGGCAGCTTGATGACCGGGGCCGACTGTTTGAACACCTTGCCGCCCCGGTCCAGCACGAAATGGTTGTGCGTGGCCACGAAGGCGAAGACGATGGATAACGGCGTGCGGAGCTTGTCGCAATAGACTTCGCGAAGCGCCCACCAACTGATTCCCTTTTCCTCGACGGGGATTCCAAATGCCTTACGGTTTTTGAGCGAGGTCCGATATTGCCACAAAAAGCGCAGGTGCTCTAGGACGTCGTCTTCCGCGAGCTGACCGCCTTTGTCATCATTGGGCCACAAGGTGACAAGCTCTACGTCGATCGCCCAATCGCGTACAACATCGCCATCGCCAAGAGGGCGGAGTTTGCGTAAGCCAACTCTTCGAGCAGGTGGCTCTGGAAGAAGCAGGCAGTTATCCTCGCCTGTGATCACCATGAAACCGATCGTTTCAGCGTCGTCGGCAAGCACCTGCTGCGAGGATTTATCCAGCCGCTCCTTCAACTCCGCTGCCCCGCCGCCGCCGATCGACCACGGGTGCTTGTGGTACAACTCGCGCGGTGAGTCGCCCGCGCTGACGAACTCGCTCTCGGAGCCGGGCTGGTCGATCTGATTGAGGATGGCGGTCCACACGAGCCCCCGGGCCGGATCTTCGGGCGTGCTTGGCTCGCCGCGGATGCCCATCACGGCGCGCACTGTCTTCGCAACAGGCCTGCGGTTGCGGCCAAACAGGATGACGGTGGGCGTACCATGACCCGGGATGTAGGCCCCGCTGGTATCGATGATGTGCGTAAGGTCCACACCGGGAGCACCGCCCTCACCAGCGAAGAACTTCTCGATCAGCTTCTTGCCGAACTCCCGCTTCATGAAGCTATTGGCGGTGATTTGCCCGACGAAGCCCCCCGTCTGCTTATTGAGAAAACCTTCCTGGGCGAGCTGGAATAGCCGCTGCATGAAGGGCACGGCGAGCGAATACTGCCGATGACACGTCGAATACCGCTCGCGGTAGGCGTCGTTCAGCGCCTTGTCCTTGGGCGTGATGTAGGGCGGGTTGGCCACCACGGCGTGGTAGCGCCCAGGCTGGAGGATGCGGAGCAGGGCGTCGTGGTCCTCGGCCTGATAGACGTGATCGTAGTCGTCCCAGCCGAACGAGCCCGGCGCGCCGGTGCCGTGCAGGAGCGAGTCGCCGCAGGCGAGATGGAAGCGGTAGGCCGGGGCGTCGGACAGCCGCGTGACCCCCTCGGCCCGCATCGCCGCGAGCAACAACCGGAAGCGGGCGATGGCGACGGCGTAGGGATTGATGTCCACCCCGTGGATGCTGTCGAGGGCGCGCTGTACCAGTACGCGGGTGCCGGCGCCGGGCTCCTCTTTCTGCCAGCGGTCGAGGATGCGGCGGAAGCTACCCAGCAGGAAGTGCCCGCTGCCGCAGGCGGGGTCGATCATTTTGAAGCCGTCGAGACTGAACTCGTCGATGGCCGGCTCCAGGGTCCGCTCCAGGATGAACTCCTCGACGAACTCGGGTGTTTGCAGCAGGGCGTAGCGCTTGCGGGCCGCCTCGGACAGGTCCTGGTACAGATCGCCCAGGAATCGGGTCTGCCAGTCCGGGTCGGTGAAGTCGTGGACCAGCCTGCCCGTGTCGGCGTCGATCCGCTGGAAGAACGTAAGCAACTCCCGGGCACCGTCGCCGGAGAGCCAGTTGGGTAGTTCCCGGACCGGGTTGTGCCGGCCGAAGATGTCGCCCGCGCCCGGTAGCCGAGCCAACTCGTCGAAGACGCTCAGCAGGTAGTCGCGCTCGTTGGGCTTCTGGGCTTGTCCGAGGTAGAGCTGCCACTCGTCGCGGGCCTGCTGGAGCCGCTTGCCCGGGCCGGCGATCTTCGGCGGGTCGATGAGCCGGTTGTCCTCCAGGAACCGCACGAACACGCAGGAGAGCACCCAGGCTGCGGCCGCCTGGGTGATCGTGGCGCTCCGCCAGTCCTCATAGTTCTGCGCCGTCCGCTCGGCCGTTGTTGCCCGGTCGTATTCCTCGCGCAGCCGCTGGCCCACCTCCGGCACTTCGTCCGAATCGCTGCGCGCGAGCAGATCGTCTTCGAGCCGCCCAAGGAGCGATTGGAGGTCGGCGAGTAAGGTTGAGCGGTCGATCATGGGAGGATTATTCACCGCGGAGGCGCGGAGACGCAGAGGATTCGGGGAAGTTGTGGACGATGCGTTTCAGGCCGTCTCGCAGCAGGGGGACGTTGAAGTTGATGAGTAGACCGACAGTGCGATGCGAGAGTTTGAGGTAGGTAAGCAGTTGAGCCTCGTGGATCGCAAGCAGTTTCTCGACCGCCTTCAGTTCTACGACCACCAGTTCGTCGACCACCACGTCCATCCGATACCCGCAGTCCAGCTTGATTCCCTTATACTCGACCGGCAGCTCAACCTGGCGACGGAACCGAAGCCCTCGCAGCGTCAACTCGTGGCACAAACACTCCTCATAAGCTGATTCCAACAACCCAGGTCCCAACTCCCGATGAACCTCGATTGCGGCGCCGATGACCTGCTCGGTAATCTGGTTTTCACTCAGCGTCTCAGCGGCTCTGCGGTTCACTTCCCAACTCCTCTGTTGCTGCGGTGTCGATTCTCGATCCAGCCCTCCGGGATCAAGGCCCGCTGGCCGGGGCCAAGCAGCGGCACGGCCTTGCCGTCGATGATCGCCTGAGTGCTGCCGGGCAGCAGCAACCACAGGCCGGGGATACCGTCGTCGCGCCCGATCTTCTCCGCCACCCGGCTGAGCAGATCCATCTGGTCGTAGCGGGCCAGCAGGCCGGGGTAGATCAGCACGATCGTACGCTCGGCTTTCAGTAGGCGTTCCTCGACCAGCGGCATGGCCCGGGCTACGAGGATCATCAGCTTGTCCCAATCGCCACGGTTCGGCGTGGCGTCGGTCTTGAGCACGAGCTCCCAGTCGATACCTGCCTTGCCGGCGACGGCCTGTAGGGCATCGAGGAAGACGCCTTCCAGGTCGATCAACTCGACGGGGAAGCGGCGACAGATCTCGGCTCGGGCGCGATCATGGTAACGGGGGGCGACCACGAGGCAGAGGAATGCTCCCTCCTTGGCGGCACGCTGGAGTCGCTCCTCGAACTGGCGGGCGTCGGCCTCTTCCGGGGTGACCTCGCCGGCTTCGGGGGTTCCGGGTAGGGTCGGGTAGCGCGGTGGTGGCTCCGTGCCGCTGGTGACCGAGTAGGCGTCGCGCACGTTGCTGATATAACAGCCCGCGCCGGCGTTGCCGGCCGGATCCCAGGTGAAGTCGAACCCGGCCTCGCGAAGAAGGTCGTCGAGGGCGGGGCGGTCGGGCAGAGGAGCAGCTTCGGGATAGCGTCCGGCAACCCGCTCGCGGATCTGGGCGACGGTGAGCATCCGCAGGCCGTTGAGCGCTCCGTGCGAGAGCCTGACGGCCCGATCGGCTGGCATGCCGCGGGGATATAGTTCTTGTCGGCTGGACAGCGCGGCGTGCCGGGATGTTTGGGAGCCCAGGCGAACGAGGCGAGCATCGGAGAGGTTGGCCGAAGGGGACGACGGGATCTCTCGCAGCCGCTGCACAACCCGCGTCGGTGCGACCAGAGGGTCTTCGTCGGCGAGACGGTCGGCCATCTCACCCAGACGCTGGGCGTACGCAGCCAGGTCGGCATCCTGCGTGATCAGCACGCAGTCTCCATCGCGCCGCATGATCAGTCGCGGTTCACCCATGGCGCGTTCCACCTCCACGGCGGCGCGCACCACGGCGGCGGCACGCCGGCTGCGCAGCGGCTCGTCCTGGGAGGAGCCGCGGGCGATTAGCACCGCTTCGGTCAATTCCTCCACGGTCGCCACGCCCCCTTGACCGGCGACGATTTCCACCAGATCGCTCCGGAGTTGGGTGAGGGCCGGTTCCTTCGACCAGCGGTCCTGGAGCTTGCCGACGATCTGGCCGACACGGGCCCGGGTCACGTCGAGCACTCGGGCGACCTCCGCCTGGCTGGGCCAGGGGGCGGTGATCTCCGGATCGAGGCCCAAGAGCAGGCTGACGGCACGTTGGATCGTTTCGCCCTCGCGGGAGCCGGTTCGCTGGATGCGCCCGGCCAGCAGATCGACGCTGATGGTGGCGATGTTGCCTGCCTCCGGCTCCGCTTCTTCCTGCTCGGAACTGGGAGCCTCGCTGGACGGCGTTCCCAGCCGCTCGCGGAGGATCTTGACGACCGGGGTGATCTCCCGCCGGGTGAGGTTGCCTACACCACGGAGTCGAAGCAATCTTCGCATGGAGAACGTGAGTAGATCCTCCACGGTCAGGATGTTGGCGCGGTCGAGTGCGTTCGTGGCCCGGGTACCCAGGCCCAGCTCGGCGATCGACGTATCGAGGGTCGCGGTTGCCAGCCGCTCGCGGAGCTCGTCCTCGTCGGCCTGATCGGAGATCGTGCCGGGCCTGTCGATGTCTTTGAAGCAGTCGCGCCAGGCCGAGAGCATCTGTTCGGCGTTGTCGAACCGCTGGGCGACGTCGCGGCGGAAGGCCCTCTGGAAGAACTCGGTGAGCGCTTCGCGCAGGCCGGGGTCGAAGGCCTCGGCGTTGATCGTGATCTCGGTGTCCGGTGGGAGGTGCGAGGGATCGGTCGCCCCGTCGCCCCACTGCGGCAGCGTGCCCGTGGCCAGCTCGTGGAGCGTCATGGCGGCGGCGTACCGCTCGGCGTGCAGGTCCCAGCGGGGTGGTTTGCGCAGGGGCAGCAGCGGGTCGAGGTAGCCGGTGGTGCCGGCGCGGGTGTTGTCGGCCGGGGTGCGGGAGAGGGAGAAGTCGAACAGCACGACGTGCAGCTTGTCGCCCCGGCCAACCTTACCTACGGCGATGTTGTCCGGCTTGATGTCGCGGTGCGAGATACCCTGCTCTTCGAGGTGATTGACCACGCCCAGCAGGTCCTCGCCGAATCGCTGCAAGAGGTCGATGTGCAGGCGGCCTTCCTTGCGCCGCCGCTGGCCGAGGGTCTCGATGATTCGCTTGTCGCGGTCGGCGAAGACGGGCCAGGTGAGGAAGCCGAAGTGGTCGCCAACCTGTGCGTTCCCGACGAACTCGATGATATGCGGGTGGCGGAGCTTGTCGAGTACGTCGGCCTCGTCCTTCAGCCGGGCGTTGTGCTCGGTGTCGCTGGCCACCTTGAGCACGTACTCCTTGCCGTCGCGCTCGACCAACAGCACGATGGAGCAGGCGCCCTGGCCGATGCGGCGGATGACCCTGTAGTCGCCCGGGATCAGGTCGCCGGGCTTGGCCTGGGCTGGATCTTCGACGAACTCCTGGTCGGGGGTGGTCAGTTCGTTTTCCACCTCGTCCAACTCGCCGAGGAATTCGACGACCGTGCCGGTGCGTGGACCGACTTCGGGGTGGGTACTCCACTGAATCAGATATTGCAAGGCCTCGACGGCTCCGTTCAGCACCGAACTGATCTGGAGCCCTTTGGTCTCGCGGAGCTTGTCGCTCAACTCCAGGCCATTGGCCGCTGGCGACAGCCCGGAGAAGACGTGGTAGGCGATCGCCCCGAGGGAGAAGACGTCGAGGTGTTCACCCAGGCTGTCATCGGTTAGGGCTTCCGGTGCCATGTACGCCGTGGTGGCATCGTCCACCAAGCGATCGACGTGAGATGTGGCGGTGACCATCCGGGACAGGACCGTGGAGCCCGTCGGCTGACGATAGCCGACCTGCCAATTGAAGACCTTAACGCGGGGGCGCTCGCTGCCGGGATGGATAACCAGGATACTCTGGGGTGACAGGCCGCGGTGGACAATGTTCTTCTCGTGAGCGTAGCGGATCACTTCGGCGACCTGCCGAACCAAATCGATCCTTGCATCGATACTCAGGTGATCCTGCTGCTGTTGCAGGTAGTGGTCCAACCGGATAGCTCGCGGATCGTGCTCAAGGATCAGTGCCGGGCCCAGCTCGTGCTGCGTGAAGTTATGGGCCTTCAGGACCGCGGGGTGCTGCAGGGTTTCCAGCAGCTTGAATTCTCGCATCGCGGCCCGCTCGATCACGTCGCGGTCCTCGGCCGTCGCACCCGTGTGGACCAGGTACAGCCGTATCCGTCGCAGTGAATCCTCGACGTGGACATGGGCAGCCTGCCAGTCCTGGTAGCCGGGGCCCTCCCCGATCAGCTGCTTCAGCGCGTAGTCGCCGACCCTCCGTTGCCGCTGAGAAGCCCGGATTCCGGCCTGCTCCAGCGCCTGGGCCACCACGCGAGCCATGGGACGATCGTGGGTTCCCTTGGGTTTGGACGTCAGTCCGGGACACTCACGGCGGGTGAAGGCAGCAATAACACCAGGGCGAGCGGCATTGCCCTCCGAGGCGTCTTGATCTCGCAGGCAGACGCGCAGCCTCGCGTTGCCCTGCAACTCGCACTGGAGGTCGGGTGCCGAGCAAAACACCAGGGCCTCGATGAAAGGGATGCGTCCCTTCTTCTTGCACGCCTTCTGCCGCTGCAGCAGGGAGGCGAGCTTCTTCGCCTTGAGGTTGGCTAAGAGCAGCGGGTTGTCGCCCGTAAAAAGCCTTCCCTCGTTTTCCCAGGTCCAGGTGCCAGCGTCGCCGGAAAGCCGGCCCGGCCGGCTCTTGATTTCCACCAGGAAGAACCCTTGTGGAGTGAAGACCAGGAAGTCGACCTCGTTGATACTGCCATCGTCGGCGATGAACTCGAAATTCGACCAAGCTCTATAGGGCTCGTGGGCGGGGAAGCGGCTGCGGACGAAGTCGAGCGCTTCCCGCTCCCAGGGGAAGGCCGACTGCGTGACGCTCACCCAGTTCTTCGCACTCGCCATGCCCGTCCTCGATTGGGTCTTCGATCGCCGAGCGATGTGTTTACTTCGGCCGCTTCGGGGCCGGCCCCATCGGCTCCACCATTTCCGACATCAACTCTTCCAATTCTTCGCGGTTGTAGAGCCTGTATTTGTTGACAGGGTGCCGGTGCTCCGGGATCTTGCCACTTGCGCCCCAGGCGCGGATCGTGTTGGGGCACACGCCGAGCAACTCAGCCGCTTCTTTCACCAGAATGAAGCCCCGGTCTCGCAACATCGGTGTCCCCGCCTTGGAAGGGTATAAGCCTACCATCGCCAAGAACCTTACCAGCCGTTGCAGAGGTTCGCAATCCCCCCACCTGCCGAAACGGGCAGCCGTGCCGCTGACTTTGGGGGTCGAGTAGCTTTTGCCGGACGGCGACCCTTGACGACGTATTTGTGTGTTTGGGGCGGAACCGGCACCGACTCGATTATTCGACCGTGAACACCCGTTCGACCCTCGGCCTGCCGTACTCCGCCGGACCGGTCAGCACGCGGAGATTCTCCAGTGGCTGCATCTCGCCCCCGCCGTGGGTGTGGCCGCAAAGGACGAGGACCTGGCAATCGGGATGCGACCTTGCCGTGTCCAGCAGCACGTCGCCCACCGCCTTGCAGGAGAAGAACGGCAGGTAGTCGTCGCCAGAGGGCCGACCCTCATGCCAAGCGGCTTCGCGGAGGGGCGGGACATGAGTCGCGACGATCACCTGGGGATACTTCGCTGCCGCCACAGGCAGCAAGCCACGAAGGTGCTCAGCCGCCGCGTCGCCCAGCTTCTGTAGGATGGTGCGCAGGACCGGCTTGTCCAGCGCGTGCCGGTCCCGCCAATGCCGTAGCTCGTCGATCAGCAGGAAGTCGTTGAGAATAACGTCCGAGCCGTCCAGGTCGCCCAGGCGGCCGTCGGCCCAGCCGTCGTGGCCCATGAGGCAGGTGTTGGGTGTCAGTTCCACCACGCCGGCCTGGCTCAGGTGGGTCAGCTTGTCCGAGCCGCGGATCATCTTTGCCACCGCTGCCCGTGTGTCGGCGATGGAACCGCGATAGAAGTCATGGTTGCCCAGGACGAAGTAGATGGGCATGTGGAGCACGCTGCTCATCTGCCGGAGGATCTCGCCCAGGCTTATTACTCTCGGCAATGTCGCCGGTGACGACCAAGGCGTCAGCCTGCCCGTTGATCGACTCCAGAAACCGCTGCCGCCCGCGGCGGCTGAGGAAATTCAGGTGGATGTCGGTCGCCCAGGCCAGGTGCATGGTTCGCCCTCACGATGGAATGAAGACAGTCATTCTATCACCTTCGTCTTGGCAGGGCAGGAAGGGGCGCCAACGGCATAAGGGTGAACCGTGTTTGCTTCGCTCCGTGGGATCGCGAATCAGGCGAAACTTGGATAACACGAGGGCCGATCAGATGCGATTCTGCCGGCCCCTCGATCCGAAACAGCTTAAGAAACGGGCTTTTGGGGGCATATCTAAGTGATGAAAACGACTTAGCCATCGCGACTGCCGTTTCCACTCTGCGAGCTTGCTGATCGACCGTCTCAGTAGACCGGCGGGCTGACTTCGTTTCGCGTTTCATCGTGCCTCGCATGGTGCGGGGCGGTACACGTTTCACCACGTGGCCGCCCCGCCGGGCGGCCCAAGATCCAGAAAGGTCGCCTTATGAGTACACGCCCACAGCCTACGCGTTCACCGCTCTCGCCCGAGCACCAAGAGTTGTTCCTGCGGATGCTACCCGGCATCCGCCGCTTTGCTCGGCAGCGATTCTCGCATCTCGACCCGGACGCAAAGCAAGAAGCCGTTGCCGAAGTCATCGCCGCCGCCTTGGTGATGTTCGTCCATCTAGCCCACGCTGGCCGAGAATCGCTGGCCTACCCCACGGTCCTGGCAAGGTACGGCGTCCGTCGCTATCGATCCGGCCGGAAGGTCGCCGGCTCGCAGGGTTCCCGAGATGTCATGAGCCACGTTTGCAGGCTAGCCAACGGCGTCACCGTAGAACGGCTCTCGCGGCCCAGCGACGACAGCAAGAGCTGGGAGGAAATCGTCGTCGAAGACCGCAACGCCGGCCCGGCCGAAGTTGCCGCCACCCGCATGGATTTCTCCGCTTGGCTCAAGTCGCTGTCGAAGCGGGATCGGAAGATCGCCGAGACGCTGGCCTTGGGCGAATCGACCGGCACAACGGCAAAGAAATTCGATGTGTCGGCCGCCCGGGTGAGCCAACTCAGACGGGAGCTGAAGCATTCGTGGCAGGAGTTCGTGGATGAACTGCCGGAGATCTCGCCGGCTGCCGTGGCGGCGTAGGTGATGTGCCCTGGTGTTTGAAAGCGTATTCAAAACTCCAGTCCCCGCCGGCCAACAAGCAACTCGCCGGGCAGCGCCGGCCGCGGGCCGCTGTTGGCCCGAGCCGGCGCTGCCCGGCACTCATCCGCGGCCCCTGCCACGGTATGGATCATGTTTAGCTATCCGAACTCCAATTCCCTATTTCAAACAAGGAGGAACCCCATGCCCATGACATTGAACGTGGGCCTATCGAAGAAGATTGGCTTGCCCGATTACGGCTCACTCGGCGCCTCATGCAACGTCACAGTCGAGCTCGACGAGACCCTGCTGCGCGAGGACCTCGATGGCTTCCACGCCCAAGTCCGCAAGGCCTACACAGCCTGCCGTCAGGCCGTCCAGGACGAGCTCTCACGCCATCAAACAAACGGGGTGCCCCAGCAGCCCGTCGCTAACCACCACGCGTCAACGGGCCGCACAGGCCGTCACAACGGCAACGGTCATTCCGCAACCAGCAACGGCAATGGCGCACACTCAGCCTCGCAGAAGCAACTCGACTACATCAACCAGCTCGCCCGGCAGATCCGCGGCCTGGGCGTTCGGCGCGTCGAGTCGCTGGCCCAGAAAATGTTCGGCAAGCCGCTCGCCGGCCTCACCAGCCTCGATGCCTCAGGGCTGATCGACACCTTGAAGGCGGTGAAGGCCGGCGATGTCGACCTGAACGATGTGCTGGAGGATGTCGCCCCCAGGTCGCCCCGGTGACGGGCTGCCACCGACCAACCCCCAATACTTGGAGGAATATCGTGGAAGGATTGCTTGTTCTGTGCGTCATCGTCTGGGCAGTCGGCTATTGCATTTATCGCTCCGGCAAACGTGAAGGGTCTCGCAAGGGCTACAACGCGGGCCGTGCTCGTGGCCGACGGCGACGACGCTGATCGGAATCTTCTTCGCCGAAGCCGGGCGTCCTCCGGGGCGCCCGGCCGGGGTGTTTCCTTTTAGCCGTTGGCCG
>Ga0180436_10001321_pt1 | contig 24326 bp, 21 predicted proteins | sample SS_ome_2_FD_132434 | JGI IMG/M metagenome (GOLD analysis project Ga0180436, IMG submission 132434) | Hypersaline lake sediment archaeal communities from the Salton Sea, California, USA - SS_3_S_2 metaG | ecosystem: Environmental > Aquatic > Non-marine Saline and Alkaline > Hypersaline >... | reverse complement strand
GTGGGCGGAGGCGCATCCGCTGGTTGTCGAGGAGGACAAGGCTTCGGCGGAGGCCGGAGCCTACGTCCACCCGGAGCTTTACAATCAGCCCGCATCCAAGTCCGTCGGCAGAGTGCGCCGGATAGAGCAAGGGGAGAGGGACTGATGAGTATCAAGACGGCTCGGTTGGTCGGCCTGGTGGTCGTCCTTGGTGGTCTGGCAGCTGGGGCGGGCTTTGCATTTGCCCAGGATGGCGGGTATGAAATCAATTGGTGGACGGTCGACGGTGGCGGTGGCATCAGCCAGGGGGGAGACTACGTAATGAGGGGGACCTTGGGACAGGCCGACGCAGATACGGTGTCGGGCGGCGACTACGGCCTGACGGGAGGGTTCTGGGGCGGCGCACTTGTATTGCCCTACGATGTCTACATCCCCTTGGTGGTCAAGGAGGTATCGGGCTGAAGCTGAGACTTGATCGCGTTTCCGTCAGCGGCGAGGCTCGGTCCTCACGCGTAGGCAGCCACCCCCATGTGGATTGCGGACCAGGCGCGAGTGGACGGTTCGCCGCGGAACTCCCTGGCGGCCAATGCTCGACGGTGTTCGGCGACGAGTCGGCCAGCCTCGCACGAGCGAGCGAGATACTAGAGAAAAGGGGATCTGTCGTCGATTCGCACGAGTGATATCGACTGCGACGGCGACGGCAACCGGGAAGAGGGCGTGTCAGGGGAGATCGCGACGTTGAGGGAGCGTTTGTACGGAGCGGTGCTGGACTACGCGGCTCAGGTGGTGGGGACGCCGCTGGCCTACGCGGATCGGTTCCCGTACTACGTCGTGGACAAGAACGAGAATGGAGAAGCGGATTCAGACGAGCTGAGTGGCGATAACGAGTATGAGACCTGGACGCCGCGTCTGCTCCGCGTCGCCTACACCTATCATTTCTCGCGGCAGGACCGCGGGAAGCACGCCCATCACGCGCGCTACGTGATCCAGCTGCTCTACGACAGTCTGGAGGATCTGGAAGAGCTGGAGTCGGTGGACCTGGGCTCAGCGACGCGGCCGTCAGTCCGGTGAGCGGAAGGGGAGGCGGTGCAGAGAGCGCTCGAGAGCAAACGGGGCATCGGACTCTGTCTGGTGTTGTTGTCGGCGCTACCGATTCTGGCGTTGGCGACCGCGACGCCTCCGGGGCCGGGATTCGGGCGCGAGTGGGCGAGGGGGCGCGCGCAGGCGGCTGTTGCATCGTCGCCATAGAGCCCGTCGGGGAGGACGGTATTCTTTGCAGGGCCGAACGTAGGGAGGAGATGTGGGCATGAGACGAATTATAATCCGCTTGACAATTCTGCTCGGACTGGTAGTCGCAGTGGCCTGTGCGCCGCCCGAGCTGACGCCTTCGGTGACGCCTTCGGTGACGCCTTCGGTGACCGAAAATGGGCCGGTTGCGGCGACGGACGCGCCGCCAGGGGAGGCTACCGAGGCGCCGACCTCAACCAAGGAGCCAACGATGGATGCTGCCACGGCGACGGTGTCTCCGACGCAGACCAAGCCAACGTCGGAGCCGACGGAGCCGCCCTTCGAGCCCCGGGTTAGGCTGGAATTGGTCGCGGAGGGATTGACGGCGCCGGTGAGCCTGAAGACGGCGGGGGATGGAAGCGGCCGGGTCTTTGTCGTGGATCAGGCGGGGCTGATTCGGGTCATCACGAACGAGGGAGAGCTGCTTGAGGATCCGTTCCTGGATATTCGGGACCGGATGGTGGCGATCAATCCGGGCTACGACGAGCGGGGGCTGCTGGGCCTGGCGTTCGCCCCGAACTACGAGGAGAGCGGCCTCTTCGCCGTCTACTACAGCGCCCCGTTGATTGGGGAATCCCATCCTGGCTGGAATCACACAGGTCAGGTCTCCTGGTTTACGGTTTCAGAGGACGATGGGAACGTCGCCGATCCGGACTCGGAGCTCTCCATCTTGCGTGTGGATCAGCCGCAGGGAAACCATAACGGTGGGGAGATCGCCTTCGGACCAGATGGGTATCTGTACATAGCCCTGGGGGACGGGGGAGGGGCGAATGACGTCGGGACGGGGCACGCCGAGGATTGGTATGACGTAAATGCCGGAGGGAATGGGCAGGATGTCTCGCAGAATCTCTTGGGCAGTATCCTCCGCATCGATGTCGAGACCCCCGGAGGGTATCTCGTCCCCGAGAGCAACCCGTTCATTGGGGAGGGCGAGCAGGGGCTGGCCGAGATATGGGCGTACGGGCTGCGGAACCCTTACCGCTTCTCCTTCGACGCGGGGGGTGAGGGCGAGTTGTTTGTGGCAGACGTGGGGCAGAATCTCTGGGAAGAGGTCAACGTCGCGACGGCGGGCGGCAACTACGGGTGGAACGTCAAGGAGGGCGCGCAGTGCTTCAGCGCCTCGGCGCCCAACCAGCCGCCCGAGGACTGTCCGGATGCTGAACCCGATGGGACACTCCTCGTCGACCCTATCCTGGAGTACGAGAATGCCAATGAACCGGGCGGCCTAGGATTGGCCGTGGTGGGCGGGTACGTGTACCGAGGGGAGGCGCTCCCCGGCTTCGAGGGGCGCTACGTCTTCGGAGACTGGAGCACGAGCTTCGGCGTGCCCGACGGGACGCTGTTCGTTGCCACGCGACCTGAGGAGGAGGGCGCGATGTGGCCCTTCGAGGAGCTGGAGATGGCGGGGCGCGAGGGCGGGGCCCTGGATGCCTTCCTACTGGGCCTAGGTCAAGGACCGGGAGACGAGCTGTACGTTCTTACGTCCCAGAATCCGGGGCCGCAGGGGAGCACGGGCAGAGTCTGGAGGATCGTAGCGGCCGAGTGATGGTGGTCTAGGCATGGATGGGGAGCGGGCGAGCGTTGTGAAGGAGTGTGACGCGATGCTGGGTGATCTCCAGCGTGAGACGTTCCAGTATTTCGTCCACGAGACGAACCGCGAGAACGGCTTGATTCGGGATCGGACGGCGGAGGGATCGCCGGCGAGCATCGCTGCGGTCGGGCTCGGCTTGGCCTCCTACGTCGTAGGGGTGGAGCGCGGGTTGATGTCTCGGGATGAGGCGGTGGCGCGGACGCTGACCACGCTCCGTTTCCTCTGGGATGCCCCGCAGGGAAGCGAGGCGGATGCCACGGGGTACCGGGGGTTCGTCTATCACTTTCTCGACATGCACTCAGGGCGGCGCGCGATTGGGTCCGAGGTGTCGACGATCGACACGGCCTTTCTGGTCATAGGGGCGCTGGTCGCCGGCGGATACTACAACGGTTCATCGGAGGATGAGGCGGAGATCCGAGAACTGGCCGAGAAGCTGTATCGAAGGGTCGACTGGGCATGGGCGCTCAACCGGGGTACCACGCTCTCCCACGGCTGGCGGCCCGAAAGGGGTTTCATTCCGTACCGCTGGGACGGCTACAGCGAGGCGCTTATCCTCTACGCGCTCGCGCTTGGCTCTCCGACGCACCCAGTTCCCAAGGAGACCTATGATGCGTGGACGAAGGGCTTCGAATGGAGGCGCATCTATGATCGGGAGTACGTTCATGCGGGACCGCTCTTCATCCATCAGCTCTCGCACGTCTGGCTCGATCTCAAAGGTATTCAAGACGACGTGATGCGGCCGGCGGGCATAGACTACTTCGAGAACAGCCGCCGGGCCACGTACGTCCAGCAGGCGTATGCCGTGCGGAATCCGGGTCAATTCCGTGAGTATGGAGAGCGGACGTGGGGTATCACGGCAAGCGCCGGTCCCGGCGACCACGTATGCGAGGTCGATGGTCAGGAGCGGCGGTTCTACGGCTACGTGGCGCGGGGAGTGCCGGACGGCCCCGACGACGGCACGTTGTCGCCCTGGGCGGTGGTGGCCTCCCTGCCGTTCGCCCCAGAGATCGTCCTACCCACGATTGGGCACTACGACGAGGCTTATCCAGAGATGCGGCACGCCTACGGGTTTCGCTGCAGCTTCAATCCAACCTTCCCGACGGAAGCGTCGGGCCGTGTTGGATGGGTCTCCAACGGCTACTACGGGCTGAATCAGGGTCCGATCGTGTTGATGATAGAGAACTATTGGAGCGGTCTGATCTGGTCTCTGGTTAAGCGGTGTCCACATGTGGTTCGAGGGCTCCATCGGGCTGGATTCAGGGGAGGCTGGCTGTCGCGTGCAGATTTGGGAGGGCCGGAGAACGGCCGAGGAGGGGAGGCATGAGGACCAGGACGAAGATTGTGTGCACCATTGGTCCGTCGAGCCGGGAGCCGAGCACGCTAAGGGAGATGATGGATGCGGGCATGGACGTGGCGCGCCTCAACTTCTCGCACGGCGACCCAGAGACCCACGCCGAGAACGTCGCGCGGGTGCGGGCGGCCGCCAAGGCTGCGGGAAGGCCGGTGGCGATTCAGGTGGACCTGCAGGGCCCAAAGTTTCGGGTGGGACAAGTCGTGGAGGCAGGGATCGCCCTCGTCGAGGGCGAGGATGTGACGCTCGTCGTGGAGGATTTAATTGGGAGGACGCCGAAGGCGATCCCGGTGCAGAACGAGGAGCTGCCCGAGATTGTCGAGCCGGGCGATAAGATCCTGTTGGCCGATGGGACGATGGAACTGGAGGTGACCTCGAAGACGGATAGGGAGGTAGCCTGCCAGGTGCTGGTGGGGGGACGGCTGACGAGCAACAAGGGCATCAACCTCCCGGGGGTCGCGGCCGATCTCCCGACGATTACGGAGAAGGATCGACGGGATCTGGCGCACGCGGTCGAGTGGGATATCGACTGGGTGGCGCTCTCCTTCGTGCGCTCAGCGAAGGGTATCCTCGAGCTGAAGAATTTGATTCGGGAACTCAAGGGGGAGGCGGGCGGCCTGCCTGTCATGGCGAAGATTGAGAAGCCTCAGGCGCTCAACAACCTGGGGGCCATCATCGAGGCGGCTGACGCAGTCATGGTGGCGAGGGGGGACCTGGGGATCGAGATCCCGCCGGAAGAGGTCCCCATGGCGCAGAAGCGCATCATCGAGGCGTGTAACGAGGCGGGTATGCCGGTGGTGACGGCGACGCAGATGTTGGACTCGATGATCCGGAACCCACGGCCCACCCGGGCGGAGGCTTCTGACGTGGCGAACGCAATTCTGGACGGCACGGACGCTGTGATGCTCTCCGGTGAGACCTCCATCGGCGACTACGCCGTCGAATCGGTGCGAACGATGCGGAGGATCATCAAGGAGGTGGAGTCGACGGGGTCTGAGATGCCGGCGCGAGCCTTTCGCCCGTCGGGCGGGGAGAAGAAGCTCTCGACGGCCGACGCGGTAGGCTGCGCGGCACGGGAGGCCGCAGAGAATGTGGGTGCGGTTGCCCTGATCACCCCGACGGTCTCGGGGTATACCGCGAGAGTGATGTCTCGCTATCGCCCACGGATGCCCATCATAGCTGTAGCCCCGGATGGAAAGGTCCAGTGCCGGCTGATGCTCTATTGGGGCGTCATCCCGCTGCTCGCGCCTCGCGCGGATAACTCAGACGAGATGATCGAGCACGCGGTGGAGGCGGCGCGGGCGGAGGGGCTGGTTGAGGAGGGAGATACATTGGTGATCACCGCCGGGGCCGCGCGGTCCGAACCAGGCACGACGAACCTGATGCGCATTTATGCGGTGGGTGAGGAGGATGGACGAGAGGACGCATCGTGAACTCTGAGCCACGGCCCCTCTTCGCTCATACAGCCAAGGATGCGGGAGTGGTCGAGGTCGCAGCTAGGGAAGTACAACCACGAGAGCCAAGGAGGTTTAGGACAATGGTAGAGAAGGAGATCAGTTCTCCGGCGCAGATGAAGGGAAGACGGTGCCCGTTCAACTACTCCATCGATGAGTTGCAGGACGTTGCTTACCGGTTGAGCCGCGACATCATCGAGATGACGACCCAGGCGGGATCGGGCCATCCGTCGAGCTCGCTATCAGCGATCGACGTTATGACGGCCCTCTACTTCGGCGGCGTTATGTGTTACAAGCCCGAGGAGCCCGACTGGCCCGACCGGGACCGGTTTGTCCTGAGCAAAGGGCACGGCTGCCCGGCGCTCTACGCGGTGCTGGCTGAGGCAGGGTATTTCGATCCGGCGCTGCTCGAGACGCTGCGCGATCTCGAGAGCCCTCTAGAGGGACATCCGAACAAGCGGATACTCCCGGGCGTGGAGGCTTCGACGGGGTCTCTTGGACAGGGCCTTTCCATCGGCCTTGGGCACGCCCTGGCCGGCAAGGTGGACGGGCGACCCTACCAGGTTTACGTGATGATCGGCGACGGTGAGTCCGACGAGGGGCAGATCTGGGAGGCGGCTATGTCGGCGGCAAAGTATCAGGCCGGCAACCTGACCGCGATTTTGGACTACAACCTGTTCCAGCAGTCTGGACCGGTGCGCGAGGTGATGCCGACGCTGGAACCCCTGGTAGACAAGTGGATGGCGTTTGGCTGGGACGTTCGGGAGGTCGACGGGCACGACATGGAGAAGGTGATGCAGGCGCTCCACGACATCCGGAGGATCGAGGAGCAGCCCCAGATGATCATCGCCCACACGCTGAAGGGACGCGGGCTCTCCGTCTTCGAGAAGAATGAGGTCAACCGGAAGCACGGTGTCCCGTTGACGGAGGAGGAGGCGGAGAAGGCGCTGGAGGAGCTTCACGAGAAGAAGTTCATCAGCGCCTACGCGGAGGCCCATTTCGAGCCGGAGCTGACGCCTGAGAACAGACACGGGGAGATCTAGCCATGGATATCGGAAAGAGCATTGGACTGGAGTACGGACTGCCGATTCGGAACGCCTTTGGGGAGACCCTGCGCGAGATGGGGGATGAGAACCCGAACCTGGTGGTACTGGACGGTGACGTGGGGAATTCGACGCGCACCAACATCTTCCGGGACGAGTATCCCGGGCGGTTCTTCAACTTCGGCATTGCCGAGAGCAATCTGGTGGGTGTGGCCAGCGGCATGGCGGCTTCGGGGAAGACGGTCTTGGCGGCCAGCTTCGCCTGTTTCCTGCTCTGCAACGCGTACGATCAGATCCGCATGTCGATCGCCTTCCCGCGGGAGAACGTCAAGCTCGTGGGATCGCACAGCGGCATCAGCATTGGCGAGGACGGGCCCAGCCAGATGGGCATCGAGGATATTGCCCTGGCGTCGTCGCTGCCGCACTTCACGGTGGTGGCGCCGGCGGATGAGCCGTCGATGCGCGCCGCCACGCGCGCGATTCTGGAGCATGAGGGACCGGTCTATCTGCGGAGCGGTCGTCCACGGGTGCCCATCGTCTATGACAACGGCCCGGCCTTTGAGCTGGGCAAGGCCAACCAGCTGCGGGACGGCGGGGATGTGACGATCATTGCGTACGGGCTGATGGTGGCGGCGGCGCTGGAGGCAGCGGCTGAGCTGAGCGAGGAAGGCATTGAGGCACGGGTCCTGGACATGCACACCATCAAGCCACTCGACGCGGATGCGGTCGAGGCGGCGGCGAAAGAGTCGGGTGCCGTCGTCACGGCTGAGGAACACCTTCTGAATGGCGGGCTGGGCGGCGAGGTCGCCCGCGTCGTCGGTGAGCGGTACCCGGTCCCGATGGGGTTCGTCGGCATCGACAACACTTATGCCGAATCGGGCGAGCCCCAGGAGCTGCTGGCGAAGTACGAGCTCATGCCCAGCGACATCAAGAATGCGGTGAATCAGACGCTGGTGCGCAAGTAGCTGGGCCGGATCTGGCTTGGGACGACCGACGGCGGTCCGGGGCCGAAGCGGGTGGGAGATCGGGCGGCGGAAGGCGTACGTCCGGGCACCCGACGGAGTCGACCCCATCGGGTGCCCGACCTCAGAGAAGCTCTCGCGGGCAAAGAACTGGATGGGGAGGTAAAGATGGATAGGCGGCTGTTTCTGGCAGGAGATGATGGGTTGACCGTTCTCGAGCAGAGCTCGGAAGGGTGGGAGAAGGTGGGTCGAGTTCTGGAGGGGCAGCCGGTCACAACCGTCTCGGCCAGCAAGTACGCCGTTCTCGCGGGAACCCGGGAGGGAGTTTTCGTCTCGCGAGATGAGGGGAGATCGTGGGAGCCGAGGAATCGAGGTCTGGCGGAGACCCACGTACGCTGGCTGTCGTACCACGTGGACGATCCCTGGCTGGCCTTCGCGGGCACGGAGCCGGCGGCTATTTTCGTCTCCGAGGACGGGGCAGAGTCTTGGCGGGCGTGTCCGGAGGTCGCTGAGCTGCGCGATGGGAACGGCTGGTACCTGCCGTACTCGCCGGAGGCGGGCTGTGTGCGGGGATTCGCCTTCCACGGACTGCGAGGGTATGCCGCTGTCGAGCAGGGCGGCCTGCTGCGCACTGACGACGGCGGTCTCTCCTGGCACCTGGCCGGCGGAAGCACGGGCGACCCCGAGGCGCCGGTGCTAGAGGGCAGAATTCACACGGATGTCCACTCGGTCACAACTCACCCCTCATCGCCGGACCTGGTGCTGGCTCCCACGGGCGGCGGGCTCTATTGGTCAGAGGACGGTGGACAGACCTGGACGGAGCTCTACGACTGCTACTGCAGGGCCGCGTGGATCGATCCGCAAAATGCGCAACACATCGTCTTCGGCCCCGCCGAGGGCGTGGACTCAAAGGGCCGCATCATGCGGAGCACCGACGGCGGCGAAACCTGGGAGGATGCATCCTCGGGATTGAGCGTGCCCTGGCCGCAGCACATGGTCGAGCGCGTGACACAGATCGGCGATGAACTATGGGCGGTGTTGTCGAATGGCGATGTGGTGGCTGCACCGGTGGAGAGCCTGGAGTGGCGGCCGGCCTTCCCCAAGGTGGGGCGCCTGGCGGCCGTGGCAGCGCTCGGGGCCTAGGCGCCCGCCGGCCGATCTGTCCGTCCGTGCGCAAAGCGCCGGTCGCGTCACGGGTCTAGCTGCGCCGGCTTGAGGCGGCCCTTGCGGCATACGCCGAACCATGGTTGTTGTTCGCGAGCATGGAGTCAAACTAGATTCCAACTCTCAGCAACCCAACCCAAAGGGAACTCGAACCGACGCCGTAACGTGCTGCCGCTGTAACGTGCTATACTGGAGATGTGGCCGGTACCCAGGAAATGGGATGTGCCTGTGGGTGTGTGGGGCTGCCTGGGGTTGGCCGACAATGGCATGGTCGAGCGCGCTGCAGCGGTGCGGGGGATGGCTGGTCGATTCGGTGTCGAACCGGGGACAATGAGATCGGGTGGGGCACGTGTGCCGGACCGGATTCTGGGCATGACGGTTGCTCGACGGCAGTCTGTTGGGAACGCATTGAGGGGGGAGATATGGCTACTAGAGGGAATGGAAGATGGATCATCGCGGCGGCTGTCGTGGTGCTGGCAGGCCTGGTGTTAGTGAGCTGCGGCCCGGGTACGATGACGCCGGGCCAAGAGGCGACGGAGGTGCCGGCGGAGGACGGCGGGACGGCAGCGCCGGGGGAGATGCCCGCAGCAGACCGGCAGGGTACCCTGCGCGTTAGCGCGTTTCCTATCGCGCAGACGGATCCAGCGCAGATCTCTTCGGACGCCGAGGTGCTGATCGCGAACCACATCTATGACTATCTGGTGGACGTGGATGCGGACAACGAGGTCGTGCCGCGGCTGGCGACGGAATGGACGCGAGGCGAGGAGGGCCTGACGTATGAGTTCACGCTGGCCGAGGGGGTGGTATTCCACGACGGCACGCCCTTCACGGCGGATGACGTCGTCTACACGTTCCGTAGGCTGCGGGACACCGAGGGGCTGCCCACGGCCGATCTCTACAGCAACATCACGAGCATCGAGGCCGCGGGGGAGCTGGCGGTGACGTTCACGCTGTCCGACACGAACCCTTTCTTCCTCTACGATCTATCGGACAATCACGCGCTCATCGTCAAGGACGGCAGCGAAGACGGTGGCGCCGGTGGTGCTGGCTCCGCTGGAGCTAACGATTTCAATGGTACTGGACCGTTCGTGGTGCAGGACTACGAGCCGGGCAACCGGATGGTGCTGGAGGCGAACGAGGACTACTTCGTCGAGGGTCAGCCGCATCTGGCGGGGCTGGAGATCATCTTCTTCAACGATCAGTCGGCGTCGGCCGACGCCCTGCGGGGCGGGCAGATCGATCTGACGATGGACCTCTCGACGCCGCTTTACGAGAGCCTGCGGCAGCGGGACGGACTGATCGCCCAGGACATCGCCACCAATCAGTTCGCCAACGTGCGCCTGCGGGTCGACCAGCCGCCGGGTGACGATCCCATGGTGGTGGAGGCGCTGAAGCTGGCGACGAATCGGGAGGAGATCTTCCAATTGGTTCAGCAGGGGTATGGGGCGGTGGGGCGAGACAGCCCTATTGGGCCGCTCTTCTCCGAGTACTACACGGAGGAGACGGGGATTCCTCAGCGGGATCCCGAGCGCGCGGCGGAGCTTCTAGCCGAGGCGGGCTACCCCGACGGGTTGGACCTGGAGCTGGTGCTTCTGGACACGCTCAATTTCCCGGACCTGGCGGCGGTCCTGAAGCAGCAGTGGAGCGAGGCCGGGATCCATGTCGAGGTCAACACGGTTCCGGAGAGCGTCTTCTACGGCGAGGGGCAGTGGTTGGACGTCCCGCTCGGGATCGTCGGCTGGGGCCACCGGCCGTACCCGCAGTTCTATCTAGACGTGATGTTGGCCTGCGACGCGAAGTGGAACGCGACGCGGTTCTGTGATGAGGAACTCGACGAGTTGATTGCGACGGCAGGGACGACGCTGGACGAGCAGGAGCGGATCGATGCGTATCACGAGATTCAGCGCATCCTGATCGAGCGGGGTCCGATCATGGTGCCCTACTTCTTCGCCGAATACGGCGTGATCAGCGACCGCTTCGAAGGGTTTCAGATCAAGGCCTTCTCCGGTCGGACGGACTTCCGACAGATACGACTGGCCGAGTAGCGGGCGCGGCGTGTTGGAGAGCGGCAAACGAGGGGCGAGCATACATCAAGGGATCCGGGCAGGGGTCTATGGCAGAACAAGCTGAAGCAGGAGGCGGCAAGGCCGGGTCGGCGCAGGCTGGCCTGGCGCAGGCTGGCCTGGCGAGCCGCTTCCTCACCGCCGTGCAGGAGCTTTATCGACGGCCGGCGTCGGCGATTGGGTCGACCATCTTCGTCGTCTTCGTCTTGATGGCGCTGGTGGGTCCGTTTATCGCCCCCTACGGTTCTAACGAACAGATCGTGGCGGATGCCCGGCAGCCTCCGTCGCTGGATCACTGGTTCGGCACGGATAACCTGGGCAGGGACATCTTCAGCCGGGTGGTGCTGGGGGCCAGGGACGTGCTGGCCCTGGCTGGGGTCGGGACGCTGGCGGCGGTGGTCCTAGGGACGATGGTCGGCCTGGTGAGCGGCTACTACGGCGGTTGGCTGGACGAGATCGTGATGCGGTTCTTCGACAGCCTTCTGTCGCTGCCGGCGCTGCTCTTGGCGCTGCTCCTGCTGGGCTCGCTGGGCCCGTCTCGGAACAGCGTGCTGGTGGTGATCACGGTGGTTTACACGCCGATCGTGGCCAGGGTCGTGCGGAGCGTGGTGCTTTCGGTGAAGACGAAGGAGTTCGTGGAGGCGGCCCAGGTGCAGGGGGAGCGGGTCTGGTATATCCTGTTCAGGGAGATTTTTCCGTCGACGCTGCCGGCGTTGGCGGTGGAGGGATCGCTGCGGTTCTCGTACGCCATCTTCCTCGTGGCTTCGCTGGGGTTTCTGGGGGTGGGCGTGCAGCCGCCGAGCCCGGACTGGGGACTGATGGTCAAGGAGGGGCGGGCTAACTTCACGCAGACGCCGTGGGCGCTGTACTTTCCCGCCGGGGCGATTGCCGTGGTGGTGATCGGGGTGAATCTGGTGGCGGATACGTTGAAGCAGATACTGCAGGTGCCGTCGCAGCTCAAGCGGTAGTAGGGAGTAGGAAGTAAGGAGTAGGGCGAAGGGAAGCGTAGGGATGGCATCATCGGAAAACGAGCCGATTCTACAGATCGAGGACCTGACGGTGGGGTACGAGCAGGCGGGCGCGTGGCGGGAGGCGGTTCGACACGTGTCGCTGGGCATACCTCCGGGGCAGACGTGCGGGTTGGTGGGCGAGAGCGGGTCCGGGAAGACGACTCTGGCTCTGGCTACGATGCGGTATCTCCCGGAGGAGGGGAGCGTCTGCGACGGTGAGATCTGGTTCCGGGGCGAAAACCTGCTGGGGTTGCGCAGCCGGGAGATGCGGAAGATATGGGGTTCCGAGATGACGATGGTGCCCCAGGATGCACAGGCGGCCCTCAATCCGTCGGTGAGGCTGGGCGAGCAGGTGGCGGAGCTGCTGCGGCACAAGGTAGGGCTGATGGACTCTGAAGCCCGGCAACGCACCCTGGAGCTCTTCGAACGCGTCCAACTGGGGGATACCGAACGCGTCCGCGACAGCTATCCTCATCAGCTCTCGGGGGGCATGCTCCAGCGGGTGCTCACGGCGATGGCGATCAGCACCAAGCCCTCGCTCCTCGTCCTCGACGAGCCGACCAGCAGCCTGGACGTGACGACGCAGGCGGTGATGCTCGATCTCTTCAGGGGATTGATTGGCGGTCAGCAGCAGACGGCTGTGCTGTACATCACCCACAACCTGGGGGTGGTGGCTCAGATTGCGGACCGAGTCGCGGTGATGTACGCGGGAGACCTGGTAGAGGATGCGCCCACGGGGGACCTGTTTCGACGCCCGCTTCATCCGTACACCCGGGGGCTTCTGGACTGCGTGCCGCGGCTGGGGGAGAACAAGTCGGAAGTCGACCTCCGCCCCATTCAGGGACAGATCCCCTCATTGGAGGAGCTTCCGACGGGCTGTATCTTCCAGCCGCGCTGCCCGCTCGCCATTGACATCTGCGAGGAGTACCCTCCGCTCTACGAAGCCGGTAGTGGGAGACGGTCCCGCTGTCACCGGTGGGAGGAGATCGGGCACGAAGAGGTGAGTGCGAGCCAGCCAGTTCCTGAAGGGGTCCTGGTCCAAGGGGCTGACGTTGAGGAGGACGTTCTAGATATCGAGGGTCTCAAGGTGCACTTCACGGAGGGACGGACGCTGCGGGATCTGGTGACGGGGAAGTCCTCAAGGAAGGTCCGCGCCGTCGACGGGGTTAGTTTCGATGTCGGAAGAGGAAGGACGGTGGGGCTGGTCGGCGAGAGCGGGAGCGGGAAGACGACCGTGGCCCGTGCGGTGGTGGGATTGGCCGAGCGGACGGAGGGCAGCGTCAAGCTCTTTGACGTGGAGCTTCCGGCGGGCCTGAAGGGACGCACGTCAGATACGTTCTGCTGTCTGCAGATTGTATTTCAGAACCCGGCGGAGACGCTCAACCCCTACTTGAGCGTGGGCCAAATCCTGCGACGGCCGCTCCAGAGGCTGCGGGATCAGACCCCTGGTGAGCTCGATCAGGCGGTGGAGGACCTGCTCGAGGCCGTCCACCTGTCCGGCGAATACGCCTCACGGCTGCCGGGGCAGCTGAGCGGAGGTGAGAAACAGCGGGTGGCGATAGCGAGAGCGTTCGCCCCAAGGCCGGATCTGCTCATCGCTGACGAGCCGGTCACGTCGCTGGACGTGTCGGTTCAGGCGTCCATCCTCAATCTCTTCAATGAGCTGCAGGCGGAGCACGCGATCGGAACGCTCTTCATCTCCCACGACCTGGCCGTGGTCGGCTACCTGGCGGACACGGTGGCCGTGATCTATCTGGGGCAGTTGATGGAGGTTAGCGAAGCGGACTCCGTCTTCGACCCGCCCCACCATCCTTACACGGAGGCGCTCCTGTCCTCCGTGCCACTCATCGATCCACAGGGAGAGCAAGAGGAGATTCGACTGGAGGGTGAGGTCCCCAGCCCCTCGGAGGGAATCAGCGGTTGCCCCTTCCACACCCGGTGTCCGCGCATCATCGGAGACATCTGCGTGGAGGAGATCCCCCCGTGGCGCGATATCTCGGGCACGGACAAGCGCGTCTTCTGCCACATCCCGGAGGAAGAGCTCCGGGAGGAGCAGAGACGGACGTTCAGGTTCTCGGAGTAGAAGACGATGGCTCTATACATCCTACGCCGGCTGGGTTTTCTGGTGCTCACGCTGCTGATCACCTCGGTGATCGTGTTCCTGGTGACGCGATGGCTCCCCGGCGACGTGGCGCGGGTGATATTGGGGCGGGAGGCGGGGGAGGCAGCGATCGAGCAGCTTCGGGAGGAGCTGGGACTCAATGACCCGCTCTACGTCCAGTATGGGCGGTGGCTGAGGGATTTCGTCACCGGCGACTGGGGGCGGTCGTTCAGCACCGGCTCGCAGATCCGGTCGCTGGTCATGGGACGGGTCCAGAACTCGCTGCGACTGGCCCTAATCACGCTCGTCATCTCGGTGCCCCTGGCTGTGGTTCTGGGGGTATTGGCGGGCCTGAACGAGGATACGTGGATCGACAACGTGATCAGCATCTCCGCACTCTCGGTGGTGGGCCTCCCAGAGTTCGTGACAGGGTTGATTCTGATTCAGATCTTCGCCTTTGGCTTGGGGCTGCTGCCTGCCAGCTCCTCGGTGCCGCCCGATGTCTCTTTCGCGGAGGCGCTCCCCAAGCTGATCCTGCCGGCCCTGACGGCGACGCTGGTGCTGCTGGCCTACGTCGCACGCCTGACGCGGGCCGGGGTAATCGAAGAGCTGGAGAAGTCGTACGTCCGTACGGCGACGTTGAAGGGGCTGCCGTACCGGACGGTGGTCTTGAAGCACGTGCTGAGGAATGCTCTGATGCCAACCATTACGGTGGTAGCAATCAGTTTTGGGTGGCTGATCAGCGGCCTGGTGGTGGTGGAGAACGTCTACAATTATCCGGGCCTGGGCCGTTTGCTCGTCTTTGCGGTCGACCGGAACGACCTGCCAGTGATACAGGCCGTGATCATGGTCACGGTGGTGGGCTTCGCGTCGGCGAATCTGGTTGCCGACCTGTTGTATGGTGTGTTGAACCCGCGTATTGGTCTGGGGGAGTGAGTGGGAGGTCTTGTGTCTGAGGTGACGTCGAGAGGCAGTGGACTGGCAGTGATCCTCCTGTCCGCCGTCGCGCTGGTGGGCGTGGCTTGCGGACGGGGGACGGCGGCCCCCGCGGCAACGCCGCTGGGTCTCCAGCCGGACGTGGCTGAGGCCGCCAAGGAGGCGTTGAGCGAGGAGACAGGCGCGGGGGCCGAGGAGATCGAGATCATCCGGGCGAATCAGGTGGAGTGGACGGACACCTGCCTGGAGCTGGGTGGGGAGGATGAGTTCTGCGGCCAGGCGCTGACGCCGGGGTGGCTGATCAACCTGCGGGCCGGGGGCGAGGAGTACGAGGTCCACACGGACCTCAGCGCTGACACGGTGCGGATCAAGAGGTAGAGGCCTCTTCGACGTTGTCCTGGAACTGTGCCAGATGGGAGTCTTGAGTCCAATCGTGTTCAGCACCACTACGCAGGAGTCGCGGAGGTCATAAGGTGGAAGACGCGGAGAAAAGGCGTGCGGCGCAGCGCGTGAAGGTGGGGACGCTTGTCGCGATGATCATGTGCTCGGGGATCGTATTTCTCCAGAGCACGGTGATCAATGTGGCGCTGCCGAGCATCGGAGAGCAGCTTGACACCGGGCTGTCCGGGCTCCAGTGGATCGTCGACGGCTACATCCTGACGCTCTCGGCGCTATTGATCCTGGGCGGCTCGCTGGGCGATCGGTATGGGCGGCGGCGGGTCATGACGATGGGCCTGGTGGGCTTCGGGATCACGTCGATGGCCTGCGGGCTGGCGCCAACAGCGACGTGGCTCATTCTCGCACGGGTGCTCCAAGGCGTCGCGGGTGCTCTGCTGGTCCCGGGCTCGTTGGCCGTGATCCGGGCCGTTTACACCGACCGGGAGGCGCGCGGCGAGGCGATCGGCCGGTGGTCGGGTTGGTCGGGCATCACGACGGTCATTGGGCCGCTCGTCGGCGGCTGGCTGGTCGATGATCTGTCGTGGCGGTGGGTCTTCTTCATCTCGGTACCGTTCATCGGGGCTGCCGTGTGGCTGATGCTCAGATACGTCCCTGAGACGCGGGCCGAGGACGCGCCGGAGAGCCTGGACTGGGTGGGAGCAGCTCTGGTGACGCTGAGCCTGGGCGGGATTGCCTATGGGCTGATCGAGGGGCCGGTGGTGGGGTGGACGGCGCCAGGCGTCCTGGTCGGGCTGATGGGCGGGGCCGCGAGCCTGATCCTCTTCCCCGTCGTGGAGGCGCGCAAACGGGAGCCCATGGTGCCGCCGCAGATCTTTGAATCCAGGAACTTCTCCGGAGCGAACCTGACGACACTGGGCGTCTACTTCGCCCTTTCCGGGACGAGCTTCTTCGTGGTGCTTTACCTGCAGAACGTGATGGGCTACTCAGCCCTGGCGGCGGGGCTGGTTCTGGCTCCTATGTCGCTGCTGCTGCTGGTCCTCTCTCCGGTCTTTGGACGTCTGTCCGGGGAGCGAGGGGCGAGACCGTTCATGACAGTGGGGCCTCTTCTATGCGCCGGGGGTTTGCTGCTGTTCACGCGACTGCACGCCGATGCGCGATTCTTGACGGAGGTGCTGCCGGCAGTGCTGGTGTTCGGGACGGGCATGTCGGTGACGGTGGCGCCGTTGACGGACACGGTGATGTCGGCGGTTGCGGACGAGTACTCAGGCATCGCCGCGGCTTTCAACAACGTCGTATCCCGCGTGGCGGGACTGCTGGCCGTGGCGGGCCTGGGCGTCGTGGTGAGCATGAGCTTCAACCGCGTTGCGGCCTCACGGATGGCTGACTTGTCCCTGGACCAGGAGGCGCAGGCGGCGGTGGAGGAGGTCGCCGACGACCCGTCCGGCGCCCTCGACGTGGATGCGCTGCCCTCCCAGGCCAGGCGGGCAGTCACGTCAGCGTACACGACGGCGTTCAATCGCGCCATGATGGTCAGCGCGGCCATGGCCGGCCTGGGGGGCGTGACGGCCTGGCTGACGATCCGCGATGGTATGTCACGCCAGCAGGAGAAGATGGACTAGGAGGAGTATGTCGATTACGTCTCAAGGCCCGGGACCTGTGGACGTGACGTTGACGGTCAACGGTCGATCCGTCGACGTGCATGTGGAGCCTCGTCGGACCCTGCTGTCCGTGCTCCGCGAGGAGCTGGGTCTGACGGGCGCGAAGGAGGGGTGCGGCGAAGGGAACTGCGGGGCCTGCACCGTGCTCTTGGACGGACACGCGGTGTACGCCTGTATGACGCTGGCCGTCGAATGCGACGGGGGAGAGATCCGGACCGTCGAAGGACTCGCCGACGGTGAGGAGCTCCACCCGGTTCAGGGGGCGTTCCTGGAGCACGATGGGTATCAATGCGGGTTCTGCACGCCGGGCCAGATTATGGCAGCTGTTGCATTGTTGGAGAGATGTCCTAGCCCGACGGAGGATGAGGTGCGACAGGGCATGGCCGGAAACCTCTGCCGCTGCGGAGCGTACCCGAATATCACTGCTTCGGTGATAGCGGCGGCTGACCGGATGAGGCAGAAAGATGCCTGAGATCAGAAAGACCGAGGTCGAGTTTGAGGGGCGGGTCGAGGAGCGGGAGACGATCGTCGAATCCGAGGGTGTCTTGCCGTGGGGTGATGACGCGCGACTGACGGAGGTGGGGCGCCCGGTTCCAAGGGTGGCGGGGAAGGCCCGGGTCACTGGTCAGGCGCTGTACACCGTGGACGTGGACTTCCCGGGGCAGCTCGTGGCCCGGGTGCTGCGGTCCCCGCATCCCCACGCACGGGTGACAGCGGTGGACGCACCGAGCCTGGAAGCGCTTCCCGGCGTGCACCTGATCTGGCACCGAGATCAACCCCCTCCGGTCAGCACGTTCAAGGGGCGGGAACTCTTCCCGGCCGAGGTGGCCTACGAGGGCGCGGAGGTGGCCCTGGTGGTTGCACGAGATGAACGGGGGGCGGAGGACGCCCTGAGGGCGATAGAGGTATCCTATGAGCCGCTCCCATTCGTGACGGGGCTGGAATCGGCCCTGTCCAAGGGCGCCCAGGAAGCGCTGTGCGGGACGGGTGGGAACGTGATCAATCCGGAAGGCCGGACCTACCTGCGCGGTAACCTGGAGAGGGGGTGGGAAAGGGCAGCGGTGAGCGTCGACCTCTCCTTCGAGACGCCGAACGCATCGCATTCGCCCCTGGAGCCCCACGCCGTCGTCGCGCGCTGGGAGGGGGAACAGCTCACAGTATGGGAGTCCACACAGGGGGTCTTCAGTGTGCGGCAGGATGTCGCTGAGGCCTTGGGCATCGCCCAGGATAGGGTGCGTGTCGTCTGCGACTTTGTGGGTGGTGGGTTCGGAGCAAAGCAGCGGGCGGGGAGACACACCCTTCTGGCTGCCCTGGCGTCCAGGGAGACGGGTCGGCCGGTGGGGCTGCGGCTTAGACGGCGAGAGGAGCAGGTTGCGGGCGGCTACCGGCCGGCCAGCATGCAGCGGGTGCGCGTCGGGGCGGCTGAGGATGGGACGCTGGTCTGCATCGAGCACGACGCGTGGGAGCACATGGGGGCGCATGGTCATCGGGGTTATGCCGTCACCGGGCCGACGGAGTCGCTATACGCCTGTCCGAACGTGCGTACCTCGGTCCGCGGCGTGCGCGCGAACAGCGACCGAGGACGGGCCTTTCGGGCCCCGGGTTACGTGGAGGGCACGTTCGCGCTCGAGAGCTCGATGGACGTGCTGGCGGCCAAGGTAGGTATGGACCCGCTAGAACTGCGGCTCAAGAACTGCGCCGCGGAGGATCCTGTGAGTGGGGAGCCGTACACGTCGAAGGGACTGAAGGAAGCTTATGAGATCGGTGCGAGGCTCGTCGGCTGGCGCGACCGGCGAGGGATCCCTCCGCCGCGCGGTCCGTGGCGCCGCGGGTGGGGCATGGCGAGCCAGGTGTGGGGTGGGGGCGGCGGACCGCCTGCGAACGCGGTCGCGAAGATCCTTCCAGACGGCGGCGTCGAGGTCCTCGTTGGGGTGCAGGACATCGGCACGGGAACACGGACGGTCCTAAGTCAGATCGCGGCCGACGAGCTGGGGGTAGGGCTGGATGCGGTTCGGGTTGTGGTGGGCAACACGGAGGCGGCTCCCTACGGGCCGACGAGTGCGGGAAGCCAGACGTTGGCGTCGGCGGGGCCGGCCGTCCGTGCAGCTGTCAGGGCCTGTCTCGGGCAGGTGATCGGTATGGCGGCGCAGATGCTGGGCAAAGATGGGCGAGGGGAGGAGGCTTTTGACGCTCGGGATGGTGAGATCTTCCTGCGCGAGGACCCCGAGGTCCGCATACCGTTTCGAGAGGTGGCGGAGAGAATGGACGGCTACACGGTGGTCGGGAACGGCTCGCGCGGCCCGAATCCCCAGGGCCGAAGGATCAACACCTTCGGCGCGCACTTCGTCGAGGTCAACGTGAACGTGGAGACGGGGCAGGTCCGAGCTGTGAAGGTGGTCGCTGTGCATGATGTGGGCCGGGTGATCAACCCCCTGACGGCTGCGAACCAGGTCCACGGCGGAATCATCCAGGGTGTCGGCTTGAGCTTGATGGAGGGACGGGTGGTGGACGATCAGACGGGGCTTCAATTGACGGCAAATCTGGAGGGCTACAAGGTGCCGACCATCATGGACACGCCTCAGATCGACGTCTCATTCCTGAATCGGCCCGACGCCGAGGCGAACTCGGTCGGGGCCAAGGGGCTCGGTGAGCCTCCCATCATCCCCACCCCGGCCGCTCTGGCCAACGCGGTGTCTGACGCGATTGGGGCCCGGGTGACCCATCTCCCGTTGACCCCGAGGGAAGTGCTCGGTTATCTGCAAAGGGAAAGCGAGCGGCCATCGTGAACCAATTCGCGTACGCCAGAGCGACGACGCTGGACGAGGTACTTGAGGCTGTGGGGGAAGGGTGGCGGCCGCTGGCGGGCGGCACGGATCTGCTGGGGATGATGAAGCGAGGTCTGCTCGGCCCGGAGCGGCTGGTCAGTCTGCAGCGAGTGGAGAGTTTGAGCGGCATCGAGCGCCGGGAGGAAGGATGGTTCATCGGCGCTATGACGACATTGTCGGAGCTGGCGGAGAGTTGTCCGGACGCCGCACGGCGCGATCTGGCAGTCCTGTCGGAGGCGGCGGCGGTCTCGGCTTCCCCGCAGCTGCGGAATGCGGCTACGCTGGGGGGCAATCTGCTCCAGCGTCCGCGCTGCTGGTATTTTCGAAACCCGGAGATCCGATGCTGGCTGAAGGGTGGGGAGCGGTGTTTCGCTGCGTCAGGCCGGAATGCTTATCACGCGATCCTGGAGGGCGGCCCGTGTTACGCGGTTCACCCCTCCGACCCCGCGGCGGCGCTGATGGCGCTGGACGGCGAGGTGGAGCTCACGGGTCGGGGCGGGTCCCACCGCGTTGCGCTAGAGGCGTTCTTCAGCGGGCCACGCCAGACCGCGAGAAGCGAGACGTCTCTGCGCGAGGATGCTCTGATCACGGGTGTGTTCGTCCCGGTGGTCGCCGAGAGAGGCGGCGCAGCCTATGTGAAGGTGGCGGATCGCGCGGCGTGGGACTTCGCCCTGGCGAGTGCCGCGGTGAGCATTGTGTATGAAGGAGAGAGCGTGTCGCGGGCCCGGATCGCGCTGGGGGGAGTGGCGCCCGTTCCGCTGCGGGCCAGGCAGGCGGAGGATCGTCTGAGCGGCAGCCGGTTGTCTGAAGAGGCCATCGAGGCTGCCGCCGAAGCCGCGACTGCCGGCGTCCATCCATTGGGGGAGAACGGTTACAAGGTGCAGCTTGCGAAAGCTGTGGTTCGAGAAGCGTTGAGGAAGGTCTGGCGGGGCTTGGGTTCACGAAGCGGAGCCCCTGCGCGAGCGTCGGAGGGGATATAGCGGTACGCGCGATTCCCCGGAAGTCGGCGGCCGTGCGCTGCGGCAGCGATGAGCCGCGGAGACCCGGAAGCGCGTTGGGGCACCCATGAGTCCAGATGGGTTAACAGAGACAAGGAGGTTGGTATGCAGGCATACAAGTACGTCATCATCGGGGGCGGGTTGGCCGGTGGACGAGGGGTGGGCGGCATCCGGCAGGTAGATAGGGCGGGATCGGTCGCGCTAGTGACTCAGGAACGGCATCTGCCGTATGAGCGGCCGCCGCTCTCGAAGAAGTACCTCCGGGGCGAGGTCGACCTGGACCGCGTCCGCGTTGAAGAACGGTCGTACTACGATGAGAACGAGGTGGATCTTCTCACGGAGACCCGAGTCAGGGAACTGGATGTGGCGGCGCGGGTAGTGAGGCTGGACAACGGCGAGGAGCTCCAGTATGAGAAGCTCCTGCTGGCGACTGGCGGCCACGCCTGGCGGCTTCCGCTGCCCGGCAATGACCTGGAGAACGTCTTCACGTTGAGGACGATCGAGGATTCTGAACAGATACGCGCAGCCGCCGGGGAAGGGAAGCATGCGCTCATCATGGGAGGTAGTTTCATCGGTTCCGAGGTGGCTGCTTCCCTGCGGCAGTTGGGAACGCAGGTAACGATGATCTTCCCCGAGTCCCGCCTGCTGGAGCGGATCGTACCCGTCGAGGTGAGCGATTACATTTTTGCGGTCTACCGAGATGAGGGGATCGATGTCCTACCCGGCACGGTGGCGGAGAAGCTGGAAGGGGACGGCGCGGTGGAGAGGGCGATCCTGGACACGGGTGACAGCGTCGAGGTCGATCTGGTGGTGATGGGCGTCGGCATCCGGCTGAACACGGAGCTGGCCGAGGAAGCAGGCCTCGACTTGAACGAGACCGGGGCCGTCGTCGTGGATGAACACCTGCGCACGAGCAATCCGGACATCTACGCAGCCGGGGACATTGCAGCGTGGCCGGATCCGACGTTCGGCGAACGCTTGCGGGTGGAGCACTGGGACGTGGCGCGGCGCCAGGGACGGCGGGCGGGGCGGAACATGGCGGGGGAAGAGAAGGCCTACGGTGCCCTGCCGTACTTCTTCTCGGACCTCTTCGATCTGAGCTTCGAAGTCTGGGGGAACCTCTCGTCTTGGGACGAGACGGTGCAGCGAGGATCCCTGGAGGAAGGAGGCTTCGCTCTATTCTACTTCGACGAGGGAAGGCTGGTGGGCGTCTTCTCGATGGGCCGACCGTCCAGCGAACGGACGCCGATGCAGGATCTGGTGAGGGCCCGGCCCGAGATGGACGCCGTGGCGGATCAGCTCTCGGACGAGGACGTGGAGCTCGCGAGTCTGATCGGCGAGGAGGAGCCGGCCGAGGAGGAGGCGGAAGGACCGGAGTTGAGCTTCGAGGAGGACATTGGCCCCTTATTCCGCGACAAGGATGTTGAGGAGATGAAGGATATTGCCGACTTCGATCTGTCGGACTACGATGACGTGAAAGAGAATGCGGAGGTGATCTATGCGCGTCTCGATGACGGGACGATGCCCTGCGACGGCCCGTGGTCGGAAGAGTGGATCCATCGGTTCAGGCGGTGGATTGGTCAGGGGAAGAAGCCGTAGGATGGGCACCGCGGAGCGGTGCTCTGGAGGGTCCCGAGGATTGCGGTCGGGCTAGGGAGACAGAGACTAGGGGTAGGAAGAAGGGGAGCCCATGGCAGGTTTTCTAGGCACAGATGCGTCGTTTCTGTCCGATTTTTCGCTGGTTCTCACGTGGGCTTTGGGCGCAGCAGCGGCCTTGGGAGCCATCAATGGACGGCGTCGAAGGATTTCGATGCACTGTCCCATCATGGCGACGGCAGCGCTGCTCAACTGGCTCCCGATTCTGGTGGTGATGATACCGACCTGGTTAGGCGCCGCCGCCGGGACGGCGGATGTTCCCGGCGGCCTGCCGAGGATTGTTTCGATCGGCCACGGGCTAATCGGGGCGGCCACTCAGCTGGCTATGACGTATACGGTGGTGCGCATGGTTTGGCTGGAGGATCTGCCCCCGAAAAGGGGGATCTGGTTGATGCGGATCGCGATTGGGCTGTGGATTCTGACGGTGCTGGGGGGCACAGGAGTCTATGTGTCCCTGTACGTCGGTTAACGAGGATGAAGAGCTTCAGAGGAGGTTGACTAAGATGGCGGAACCACAAGGGCCTGTGTACGGCGACTACGAGGACATCCTCAGGCGTCATCACGAGGAGAACTACGACTCTGGACGGTACCCGTTCGAGAGGTACGAGGTGGCCTATACGTACGGCTTCAACCTGGCCGCCGACGAATCGTATCGACACCGGGACTGGCTGCATGCGATGGAGGATATCCGGCGGCATTGGGAGGAGGAGGGCAGCGGGCCCTGGGAGGACTTCAAGGGTGCGATCAAGAAAGCCTGGGAGACGGCGAAGGAGGCGATGGGCAGCTAGACCAGAACTCTTGTCGTCCGCTCTGCGGCGGGCGCTGCCGGCCCGGTTGGTACCCCCCGACACCGCCCAGACGGTCGGGGGGTTTTCTTGGTCTATCCAACTCCGTCGGCAAGCAGTCCATCCTGCTGTGCTGCCCTGGCCTCGGCGCGCGCCGCCAGGGTAATGAAGGGCACGACCCACGTTCAGGCGGCCGCCGCATCTTTTATCCCCCAACTGAATTCCAACTCTTTCCAACCAAAGTCAACGGGAATCCTCACCGATCTCGTACTCTGTGCATCCATCTATTTGGTAGAATGGTCATCAGAAGAGAGGGGGGTTTGTTCATGCGACGCTGCCTGCCCCAAGGGCGCGTAACGAGCGTGTGATGGATCCTTGGCGCGGCGGGGTGTCGCATTCTCGGATGATGGGTAGAAAGAGGAGGACAGACCATGCAGTATGATGCATTCATTGGCCAGGTCGAGCATCGAGCGCGTCTGCCTTCCCGCGGGGACGCAGTGCGGGCCACGCAAGCCGTGTTAGAGACGCTGGCGGAGAGAATACGGGCCGGGGAGGCCGACGACCTGGCGGCTCAGCTTCCGCCAGAAATTGGCACGTATCTCCGCAGCGCGGAGACGACGGAACGTTTCGACATCGAAGAGTTCTTCTTGAGGGTGGCGGCGAAGGAGACGGCGGACCTGCCAGACGCCGTCCATCACGCACGGGCGGTGATGGACGTGCTTCAGGAGGCAGTGACGACGGGCGAAATGGAGGACGTAAGAGCTCAGCTCCCGGATACCTACAAACCGCTCTTCGAGGCCGGGAGTGAGGGCGAGATGGACATCGACGTTTAAGATGCCAAAGCGGCTTCCGGGGGTGAGGCTGAGTCCTTAGCCCGAGGGCGAGCGGCTCGCGCGGGCCTGCTAGAGAGCATGCGTTCGTTGGATGGACGACGGACGCGTCGGGGGATGGAAGAGGAACGATATGGCGACAAGAGCACCTTTCCGCTATGACCTGCAGCCGACCGCGGTGGATGAGGGGAGCACACGGCTGTCGGTCACGCTGGAGAACGTGAGCGCCGACCT
>Ga0180436_10001320_pt1 | contig 24345 bp, 39 predicted proteins | sample SS_ome_2_FD_132434 | JGI IMG/M metagenome (GOLD analysis project Ga0180436, IMG submission 132434) | Hypersaline lake sediment archaeal communities from the Salton Sea, California, USA - SS_3_S_2 metaG | ecosystem: Environmental > Aquatic > Non-marine Saline and Alkaline > Hypersaline >... | reverse complement strand
TAAAACCACCAGTACGACTAAAGGGAAAACCTTCCCCTCTTTTACTATACCATACTTCAATATCTGAAGGTAAATCAAAAGCTGAGGTATCAAAGTTAGGAGTAATAGTATACGTTACTGTTCCTCCACCACTTTCATCACTATCAGCTTCATAAGCTAGATAAGTACCACTAGCATCTACAGTAAGTAGATCACCACTAGTACCATCCACTAAAAAGAAAAATGTATCCATAAGGAATCTCCTTAGTTATAAGTTAAAATAAAACACTCCCCTAGCGGTAGCCAAGGGAGGGTTAAGGTTAGTTGTTTAACGAGCGTTCGCCGGATCAGGCGTGAGGTCGGAGATTGGGATTGATTCGGTGTTCACTCGTTGATCTTCCAAGAGCTAAACGAGGGAGTTTCTCCAGTAGCACCCTGCAAATCTGTATCTGCATTTAGCTCTGGAGAGATATCGTTTGGATCAGATACATCGGTAATTTTTATGGCGACATTGCCAGTAGAAAGAACTTTGGCAACGTATTGAGAATCAATGTTGTCGAAAAAAACGGTTGAATCAGGTTCGAACGCTGTATCTGTTCCAGTCGCATACATCCGAAAAGTCACTGGCTTTGTCGGATGCGAGACATTTGAAATCCGGCTATTCCTACAAACACCAGCAAATTGAGTTTGCCTAGGTGTGTCTGCTGGTTGATCGACAAAAACCGAATCTACGACAATTCCAGAATATGATGGATTATATGTTCGGCTGAAAAAGATCGGTTGCCCATCAAACTCAGCAATCAGATTTTGACCAACCTTGCATCCGTAAAAGATCGAACCGTTTGGCTGCCATCCTGTTGACTGTCCCCATATCTGAAACAAATCCTGATGCGTAACATCTGCGCCGCCAGGATATGTAATTCCCTTTAGATCTTCGCAGTATATGTTGACAACAAGCTTGCCAAGGTCGTTCACATCACCGCGAATCTGACGAAAAACACAATCGCGCACTAGCTCTAGTTGCACTCCACACTGCTTGAAAGGCACGCCATACCATTCGCATTCAGTAAAGGACACTGGATTGTCGCCAGTGATTGATCTCGGCCATTGCGTCGAGTATTGAGGATCGAACTGATCGGATTCGGTATAATCTGTGACGTTGTATTTTCCTGAAATTGAGCAATTATCAAACCACAGCCGTCCTGCATGATTGGTCAGATCGTAATATCCAACAGCCGTATTTGACGAAGTTGATCCTATCTGGGCATCATAGATATGCAAATCGCATCCGCTTGGAAGCTTTGGAATAAATCTATCATTTGTGCCAACAGCACCGTCGGTGTTGAAACCGATTGATCCAGTTCCTGGCTTGACCGTCAAGAAGCCCTCACGAGATGCGGATAGTCCTGATCCGATATTGTCGAGAACATTGAAACCAAAATCTGGCTCCGTATAGTTGATCTCAATAATATCGTGATTGCTTGTTCCGTCAAAGGCGTCTTGTATCGCTTGCTTCGCATCATTTGCATTTGAAACGCCGATTGTGCTAAGGGAATTCTTTCGATATACAACAATTGAGTCGACAGACTCACCCGAAACAGCCGTGATTTCGTTTGTTCCGATAGAAAGTGGAACAGTTGCGCGGAATACCGAAACTGAATTCCCACCGACGGACGGCCACTGCAAGGTTGTTTGCGATGTTGTCACACCGTTGACGATTGGCGTGATCATACTTGCCGACGGGTCGTATGTGAACGCAACAACATCGACGACAATCGAAGAATCTTCCACGACCTGCCCGTCGACGATCGCAATTCTCAAAGAGTTCGCGCCAATACTTTCTGACGGTTCGCCCTTTTGAATTGTTGTGTCAGATGCACCATATTTTACAGAGGCAACGCTTGAGCCGATCATAACTTTCATACGAAGATCTCGAATGTATACGAGGTTCCAGACGGCACATTTGCAGGCCAAGAATCAAACTGAGCTGAAGAAAGGAGACAATATCCACTTCCTCCGCTATCAAAGCTGTTCCAGCTTATGGAGGATGCTGTATAGGTCGATCCACCCAAAACCAAAGCAAGCGATGATCCGTCAGGATAGTTCGATACAAATGTATCGCGAGAAGCCGGCACACTAAAAACAAAGAACATCCGAGGGCTTGCGTTGTCGGTCCCTCGGAACGTGATAAATGAAAGGTCTGCTTCCGATGGATTCGTCGTTGGATCGTTGTCTCTTGATCCACCTGTTCCATCTGCCACATCCGTTGTTCCAGAAGCGGTGAAATCAGCCAACGATACAACATCCGGCCAATACAACCATCGCGGACTCATTGTGCGTACTCCACTGAGAACCGAAGGTCAGTCACGTCGGCGACGCCGTTCGTCGCACCGAGCACGACGGTGATGACGGCATCAGCCGCAACGTCTTCGGTGCCGTCGGTCTTGAGCGTACCGGTAAAGCTTGATCCAGAGTTCATACGACCGAGCGAACTGAGCACCGACGTCCCGCCGATCTGAACATCGATGTCGCCGTCTGGCGACGCTCCGGCTGTCCAGGCGAAGTAGACGCCGGTGATCTCCCGAGCTTCCGCAACCTTTGGATCGATGTAGTAGGTCGTGTCTTCCGGTGCTTCGATGTGACCGACGTAGGAGTCGGTGATGGTCGAAGCGGTCGCCAGCGTCCCGAGGCCAAGCGTCGTTCGCTGAGCAGCTGCATCGGCATCATCGAGTAGCGCCTTGCCGGCGGTTGTGATGTCGAAGGTCGCCGCCGTTCCAGATCCGGTGAACTCGATTGCCTTGCCAGCGGCCGAAGTCAACCCGGCGATCGCGGCAAGCTCCGCGTCGTAGGCTTGGACATCGGTTCCCACTTCTAGATCGAGAATCGCCCGAACCTGTGCAGGCGTCTTGTCGACCCAGTCTCCGCTCGCATCAAAGACAAGGAAGTCATTCGTCGCAGCAGAGGTGATCGTAACGTCGTCAGGATCTGCGATGCTCGTCGCGGCGTCGGTGATGACGTAGAGCGTGTTCGGATCTGCGCCGCCGGTGAGGTTGGTGTATTCGGTGTTGGTCAGTGCGATCACGTCTGTGATCGATCCGGCCGCGACAGTGCCGCCCGAGTGATCCGCCGATCCGCTGCCGACGGCGTCCTCGATGTCGGTGTAATCGAGATTGGCGATGCTCTGAGTGTTTGCGATAGTGCTCGCCGTAAGAGATGTGAGCGTGCTGGTGATCGTGCTACCGCTCGTCGGCGTCGTGTCGATGTCTTCGCCAGTCAGCGTCACCGCACCGGTCTCGGTATTGACGCTTTCGACTCCAGCGACAAACTCCTGAACGGAACCAGATCCATCAGCGTAGAAAAGCTTTCCGTCTGCGTAGTTGATCGCAAGCTCGCCCTCGGCAAGAGAGCTTGGCGTGCTCGACGGCGTGCCGCTTCGCTTCAGCTGGATCGTCCCGGATGCCGAACTCTTGGTCGGCGTCGATGGCACCTCGCCGCAATACGGCGTGATCGTTCGGACGTTCCCGTCTCCATCGGTGTGATTGGCTACGTGCGCAGGGAGGTTGATGACCGTGTTGATAATCTCAATTCGATCGTCATCGAGCCCGTTGAAATTTGAAGCGGAAACACTGCTAAGGTTGCAAACCCATACGGTACCCTCATGCGTGTGCATGAACAGGGGTGTACCAGAATCTCCATCCCAAATAGCGACGGGATCTAGATACCATCCCCAGTTATGTGAATTGATGTCTCGAGTTGCGGCATTGATGATTGTGTTGCTATTGGTCGCCGCAAGAACTCGGCCTTGACTGTCGATCGCCCAGCCTTGTTCAAATTGACCACGCGAAAAGCTATCGAAGACCTTCCCCTGAAGAGGCCGTGCAATCGCTACTTCGTCCTCGCTTGGGATTGATCCTGAGAATCTCGCAAATGCGAAATCATAGCTGCCAGGGCCGCTCGTTCTTGACCACCAAGTACCAATACCACCGGCCTCAGACTCGATGTCATCCATGAAGTCCGTGTCGAACTGCACTGGATAATTCCGAACGACGCCGTCCTTGCAAGCGAACCAGGTGTCTCTCTGAGAAGCGTTCTGCCCGGGCAAAGCTAGCCACGCAGCCTGATCGATACCTCCTGAATCAAAATGGAAATACGAAACCAGAAGGTTCCAACCGATTCGAACCCAAGAACGATACCCGTGGTTGAAGCAGTTGATGTCGAGTGCTTGGTCGGCCAATGCTGTAGCGTATGGCACGTGATACGGATCGATGGTCGTACCACCAAGACCGTCTGCCGATGAATTGATGGCATTGTTCAGCCTTCTCGGAAGAAAGCCGAACGGCGAGAAATCCATACCGGCCGCCCTTGTTCGGAGAGGGTTGATCGCTACCGGATAGACCTGCCCGCCAGTGCCCGACGAAAGCGGGAAGTTCTGGATCGAGGAGTCATTTCCAGCGACCGGGCCGTAGTTCAAGATTCGCAAAGCGTCGTCGTACGGATCGGTCGCTCCAGCAAGAGCGGACTGCCCGGTTCGCTCAGACCAAATCGGCCATGACTTGATATACGCCATTAGAAGGTTCCTCCGTCGATGCCGTTGGTTGCGATTGCATCGATGGCCGCGCTACAAGCCTGAGCCTCGTGACTTCGCATGACCCGAAGAAAGTTATACCGAATAGTGTCGAGACCGTATCCTGAGTCCGCATCTCTATGCGGCGAGCTCAGCGTTTCGATGCAGGTACCGTTGTTGAATGCTACGGAAACGTTTGTAAGTGGGCCGAGCGGCGAATAATTTCCGGTCATATCGACCAGATTTACCGACCCAGTAACTTCGACCGTATTCCCTGGGAAAAGATCTTGGTATTGCGGAAGATAGAACTTGGCCCCGATTACACCATCGAGGACTTTGTCGCTGTAATCGGTTCCGGATCCAGAGCCACCGAAAGATATCGGCGTTTCCATTGGATAGACCGCGTTCAGCGGCTCGGTGCGAATGAATGCGACAGTAGAGTCTTCGACGTAGCCGGTGTTGTCCGCAAACAGAAAGGCGGGCGACGAGAGACTCGGGATCGTCGTGTCTGCGGGGTTAGCCCAGGCAAAGTCGTAATCAGTCCCGCTTGACTTCTGAAGCGTCTGTCCAGTCGTACCACCGTCAGGCACGCCGACGCCTCGCGGACCAGGCGAGGCGATCGTGACAGTCGTACCGCTGAGAGAGATTGCGTAGCTCACCGAGTGACCTCCCGGTCGATCTGAAGGACGCCGCTGATGATCTTGTAGACGTTGCTCGTGGCGTCGACGAGCTCCAAGTCATACCAACCGAGAAGCGGAGCCGAATATGCCGCGGTCGCGGTCGCCTCGACTTCGATGCGTATGTTCGGATTCGTATCGGCGAGGATCAGCTCGGCACCGCTCGTCCAGCTGAAGACCTCGGTGGACGACTCCTTGTCCTCTCGGCCCTTCATGCGTGCCGTCCAGCTCTCGGAGGCGAGCGGCATGATCGCGCCTTCTGAGTCGGTCCAGTTCAGCGTGAGCGAGAACGTCGAGCCCTGCTCGATCTGTATCTTGTTGCCTGCGAGACTGAAGCTCATTGGTCTTCTTCCTGCTCTTCGATGAGCCGTTGCTGACGCGAGATGCGTTCGATAAAGATCGTCTGGTCCTGCTCGATCTGCTGCCGGATCGGTCCATCGAAGCGGTCGATGATCTCCTTCCAGAATCGGAAGTCGCCCTGCTGCGCTGCCTTGATCGCGGCGACGGCCAGAGCGTCGAGCACCGACCGGCCATCCTCGGTCTCGGTCTTTTCGATCGCCCGTTCGAGCGCCCGCTTGAGACTGAAGCCCGTCGATCCCTTCCGTCGGCCAGGGCCGGCTTTGGTTCCTGGTGCGAAGAGTCCGCGGGCGTCTCGCTTGTATTCGTCGGGCTTCTTGGTGTCTTCGTCGCTCATGGCTCGGCCTCTGGTTCCTCCTCGAGCTCGGCGGGGTCCTCGCAGAAGTGAGCGTATACAAACTCGGCGATGCCTCGCACGGTGTGCAGGTTGCCGTCATGAACCGCGAAGGTCTCGGTCGCCCGCTTGCGTCGACGACTGACCGCGATGATAACGCCGTCCGTGATGAGCTCTTCGCTGATCTCTCGGAGGAGCATGGCCAGACGTTCGCGATGCTCCTTCGATACGTTCATCGTGCCTCCGAGATCTCGACACCGAGCGAGATGTAGTCGTCGGGCTTCGGTTGTCTTTCGATTGATAGTCGAAGCCACGCCGCTCCGATCGGCTTCGGCGGCGCTCCTCGCTCGATGTGCCAGCCGGAGAGAGGCGAGAACTCGTCCTTGTAGCCCGGCGTTGAGACGTGATGCACGTCCTCGATGCGAACGTTGCCGTGCTTGGTCAGCGTCGTCTTCGCGAGCCGGACGACCCAGGAGTCGTGCGTGTGACCGCTCCAGATGATGTCGGCATCCGGCAGGTAGGACTGCCGGCGTCGCGTGTTGAGGACGCCGTGCGTCATCGGTCCGCCGCCGCCGTTGCCGTGCGTGTAGTACATGACGCGGCTGTATGACCGCTCGCAGTAGATGACGCGGAACCGGATGAACCCGGCGTAGCTGCCGACGATGATCGGCGAGCCCTTGGCCCTGAGCCGCTCGGCGGTCCGCTCGGTCAGGTCGGTCTCATGCCGTTTGAGGATCGAGCCCTCGTGGTTCCCCGGCGACATGAAGAGCCAGCGATCGGCGAACGGCTCGTAGAACTCGGCGGCGCAGTCGACGAGCGAGTCGAGGTATCGGCCTTCGCGTTGCTCCGGTCGGCAGGCGTCGGTCGAGGCCCGCTTGTCCCATTTGCCCTGCATCGCGCAGTGGAGGTCGCCGATGTCGAGGATCCCGGCGTCTCGCTCCTCAGCTTCGAGGAGATGGGTCAGTTCGAGCCGCTGGTCGGTGTGGGCGTTGTCGTGATGGCGGTCAGACGAGAAGAGGAAGTCGGCGTGCCAAGTTGGCGAGTCGGCCTCCATCGTGATCAGGTAGCAGCCCGGCGAGGTCCGCTCGATTTCCCACTGCGGCATCGGATTCCCTCGGATTTTCCTGCGGGCTCCCAGAGGCCGGAGAAGGGCGTCTCAGCCCTCCCAATGCTCCGGAGGGGTCTCGGTGCCCTTGACGGCCTTGACGACCTCCATGGTCGATTCTGCGATCTGCTTGCCCTTCTCCAGACCGGCTCGGTAGCTGGCCTCCTTTTCCATCCGCTCGCGGTTGGCGTCGCCAGGCCGGCGAAGGAAAAGACCGCCGAGGCCGGCGAGGGCGGCGGAGATGATGGCACCGCCCGGAAGGGTCGAGGCGGCGTCCTGGCCGATCTGAAGCCCGGTCTCGGAGAGCGATCGGAGGAGGCCGGCGACCTCGGCTCCCTTGTCGATCGAGCGGGCGAACTTGGCCGACTCGCGATCGACGTAGGCTTCCCAGTCATCCCATGCGGTCGGCGACTGGCTGTAGGGGATCCGGTCTTCCGAGTCGATCGCGGCGGCGACGTCCTTTGGCACGTCGACCTTCACGAGGTCCTCGAGCTGGCAGCCTTGGATGGTGGTCGCGAGGAGCATGAAGCCGATCGCGGCGACGAGGAGGGACGAGGCTCGGCGGTTGTTCTTGAGGGCTTCGATCATCGGTTGGCTTCCATGCGAGCAAGTCGGTCCCGGAGATCGTCGAGTCGGCGGTCCTGCTCGCGGTTCGCCATCGTGGATTCGATCGAGGTCTTGGCGAGTTCGGACGCGATGTCCTTGAGCTCGGCGATCTCGACCGTGTTCTGATCGAGCATCGCATCCTTGCGACCGACGGCGAGGAAGAGGCCGGCGACGCCGACGATCAGAGTCGCAAGCTGAAAGAACTGGATCACGACGCCGAGGCTGGCCTTGTGGTTATCACTCATCGCAGAAGCCGTCTCACTTCGGAACGTAGCATGGAAAGCAGCTCCTCGCGCGAGCTGTCGCCGAAAGAGTCGAAAAGAGGTGCGGACTCTTCCTCGGCGAGGATGTCGTCGATCGACTCGCCTTCGCCGATGCGTCGGACGATGGGTCGGAGGTCGGGATGCACGGCGGCGAGCAGGTCTTCCCAGTCGGTGTCCTGGTGCGGCGGTGGTTCGCGTTGTCGTGCCGGCGTGTCGAGCTTGCTAGAGTCGATCCAGCCTTCGGGCGTCTTCTTCTTTCCGGCGGCCGTGAGCAGTCGGTACTGGACTCGGCTGAATAGGAACTTCGAGAGACAGGTCGAGGCGGTGCCGCGGGTGGGGTCGAACTTGAAACGCAAAAGCCGCTCTCCTTCGAGGAGGGCGGCGCTGAGAACTTCGGTGTGGGAGAACTCGGCTAGGTGCTTGGCGGATCGCCATCGGACGACGAGGTTGGTGATGAAGCCTTGGTGGTCCCAGACGTCGCGAGAGCGGCGGAGACTTTCGCGGCCAGCCTTGGCAGGTCTTTCGCTCGGAGTTGGAGAGTCCATTCGCCGCGATCCTCCCGGAGTGCGACGACCGGCAGATCGTTCGCGAGGCAGTCTCTTTCGGCCTGCTCCAGGAATCGGAGCGAGGCGATCTTTGCGTATCTCTTGACCTCCCAATGAACGCCAGGGATGGCCGATGTTATATCAGCGTGTCCTTCGGTTCCGCAATATTGCTGAGATCGTCGTGCCTCGATGCCAAGGTCGCGGAGCAGAGCCGCGAACTCAAGCTCTCCCCGCTTTCCTTTCTGCTTGCTGTTGGTCACGCATCCGCCTCCGTCCGAAGGAGGTCAGCGTCAACGATCTCCACGATGCGTCGACATTGTGCCGACGTGAGGTTCTTGTATCTGACCATGGCGTTGGAGTGCCAGTAGGCGAGCTCGCCGAAGTCCTTTGCCGGCGGTCGCCCTCTCATCGAGAGTCGCCAGTCCTTGACGGCCGCCGAGAAGTTCCATTCCTTTTCTTGCATTGCTGCTCCTTGACTTTTCTGCGGTGTTCCTGAAGTCGGGTGATTTGATCGGCTTTCCAATCGTTGACGATGCTGCGGTAGAAGTCCGGTGCCTTGTCGCCGTCGAGCGAGATGAGATCTCGTCGCGTCTCGTTTGGGATCGACTTGTAGTGATCGAGAAAACGCCAGACGGTGGATCCGGCGATTTCTAATAGTTCTGAAAGTTCCTGACGTTCAAAACCTTTGACGTACAGCGTTCCGACGATCATGGCCATGCAGTCGGCTCGGTCTTCGGCGTCGCCGTATTCGACGAAGCTTCCGTGCTTCCGGACTCGTCGTTCACTTTCGGATCGGTAGAGGATCCCGGCCTTGTTGCTGTCCGGATTGGCCTTCCAAAAGTAGGGCGTGACGTCGTAGAACCTGCACCACCGTCGGACGGCTGCATCGGCGATCTGATGTCGTGCTCGTTTCTTCACCATGCCTCCGCATCGATTTCGTCGAGCTTGAGCTTCGGCCATTCGGTGTTTCGGAAAACGATCCTTGACGTGGTCGTCCCGTTGATGAAGTGATTCATGCCGATGATGATCCGAGGCAGGAACCAGGAACGACCGACGCGGGCTGTCGGCGAGAGGTGATTGTGAAGCAGGACTTTCATGAGTGCACTCATCGTTTCGGATGAGTTTCCTTCGTGATGCTTGTCGAATTGATCGATGATCTCGTAGGCAAGCGAAGGGGATCGATCCCAGATCAGACCAAGGCACGCCCACACGAAACCGATTTCACATGCGTTCCGATTGAAACGCCTGATCGGTACTGGCTTTCTGATTCTTTGTTCCGGCTGCATAGCGAAGCCTTCTTGAAGAACCCACCTGACGCAGTTCTCGTGAGCGTGATAGAAGTCCGAAGCGTCGTCGAAATTGATGAAGCCCGATCGTGTAGTTGAGGATCCGGTGATTGCGATTCGCATGGCATTGATGATTCGCGGAATCGTTCCCGTCACTCCGAGAATCATTTCAAACTGATCGGCCAAGTTCCGGCTTTGTCCTATGTCGACCGTCTTCATTGCAACGATCGGGCAACCTCGAACGACAAGCGACTCGATCTGCTCTTTGGTCTGAGAGAGTGCGACCAGGCGATGGTGCCCATCGATGATGTTGTTTTCCTTGTCGAAGATGATCGCTTCGCCATTCACGACCCATCTTCCAGAGACGATGTCGTCCCTGATCTTTTTGATCTTCTTCTCGTTGAGCTTTCGATTCCGAGTCTTGGATTGGATCATCATCTTTAGAGCGTCTCGGTAATCGATTTTGCAGAATTCAGCTTGCATCTTTTTCCTTTCTGTTGGATGCGTTCAGCCGATCACGGGTCGGCTGTTTGTTGAATTTCCTGATCGGCGGCGACGAGCATGCCGGAGTAGAACGGCGACCACTCTTCGCGTTTGCTGGTGTAACCTCGGAAGGCCGCGAACCGTTTCGCGATGAGGTTTCTGGCGGCGATGACGCGATCGTCGGTCCATCGCTCCATGGTTGCCATTCGCTTTTCGTGGTCCTTTCGCATTTCGAGCAGCTCGGCGGTGACCTTCGATCGGTTGGCTTTGATCTGGCGATCGGTGAGCCGGCGGTTCCGGATCTCCGCGTAGAGCTTGGAGAGCGCGAGGAACTCGGGTTCCTTCCATCGCGAGGATCTGGCGTGCTCGACGATCGCTTCCTTCAGCGATCGGTGATCGACGAAGCCGGCACCGATCGTGGAGTTCGGTCGGTCGTAGGCGAGGAACCAAACGTGCCGGATCATTTCCTCCGTCGGCGACCAGTGCGGCCAGAGCTGCCGAAGGAGTCGCCAGTTCTCATCCCAGCTCGGCACGGGCTCGCCGGATCTCGTCATCGATCCGGGCTTCGCGGATGTCGGTGTCGGTCGGTCCTGTGTCTGCATCGTTCCATCGCTCCTGTCTGAAGTATGTCACGCCCTGCGGGCAGAATTTGAGCTCAGTCTCTCCAGTCCGGATCCGCTCGACCATCCGTCCGACGTCGGCCTCGACCGCCTGGCGGATCTTGGCGGCGGCGGCATCCGGCGGTAGCCGATCGCGCTTCTGGACTTTGTGAATCGATTTCACGATCTCCGCGATCGCCGGCTTCCGACCGACCTTCCGGCCTGGGAGATAGGCATTCCAGACGTCCTCGGCCAGTCTTTCGAGGGATGCCGTCAGAGGCCGGAGAATCGCCTCTGATCGATTTTGTGGTCCAGACGACTCCTCGATCGCCGAGACGCGAGGAACGCCCTGTGGGGCGTCCTCGTGGCTCTCGGTGATCTCTAGTGCGCGCGCCGACTGATTCGTGTCGGATTTGCCTATGACCGGCGGAGCGCCAGCGCAGCCGGTGGAGGCGGAGGTGGAGGAGGAGGTGGAGGTATAGGTAGTCCCGTCTGCAGTGGCGTCTGTAGTCCCCACTGTAGTGCCCACTGTAGTCCCCACTGCAGTCGCGCTATGACGTGACATGCGTGTCATGTCATCCACGTTCTTGGAATATTCGGCAGAAAAGGCCAATTTCTTGCGCTTTAGGGTAGCCGCGACGTAGCGCGGAGCGTGCTCCGGCCAGTCGTGAACCAGCAGCCTCGCGGCGGATTCTGTCGGATCCAGCAGGCGGCATCGGACGAGGGCGGCGACCAGGTCCTCGGCTCGTCCTGGCCATTCGAGGGCGGCCGCGATCTCCTCGTCGTCGTGCAATCCGATCTCGCCGGTCGGTGCGTGCTTGGCCGCGAATCGCCAGAGCAGACCGGCGAGGCCGAGAGCGTGCGGCCAAGGCACGCCGAGGACCGCCGCGAGCCGCCGGATCTTCGGAGATGTGAATGCACCATCGAGCATCGGTGCTCCCGGAAAAACCGCCGCCTCGACCGTGCTCAAGGAGCGAACGCACGGGAGGCGGCGGGGCTGGGGATTCGGTTGTCAGCGGTCGCTCCTCCGCCGACGTCATCCTAGCACGCTGCGTAGAGGGTCGCGACTCTACCGGAATGCGGATCCCGGCGAACGCCAATCGTTACGATCCGCCCCTGCCGGATCAGACCGGCCATCCGTTTGTGGGCCCTGCTCGTCGCGGAGATCTTCCCAGCTTCCTCGAGCTCGTGCTGGATCTCGCCCGCGGTCATCGGTCCTTGACCGGCAAGCGTCTCGACGATCATCCGCTCAAGACCGGCGACCTTCATCTTCACCGAGTCGGCCGCGACCTTCGAGGTCCACGGGTCAGAGATGCGATGTAGTGGTTGCATCGTTCGTCCTTCAGAATGGGATGTCGTCGTCGGCGAGCGGATCCCGGACGTTCGTTGCTTCCGACTTCTTCCGGATCCGAGCGGCGGCGATCTCGGCAGAGATCTCGTCGTCGGTCTGGTGCCAGTTCTCCTCGGTGCGTTGCTTCGACGCCGGCGATCGACTCGGCTGCTCGTCGAGCCGCTTCACCTCTTCGATGCCGTAGCCGCCGACCTCGACCAGGACCGCACGGTCACGCCAGTCAAGCGGGTTGAACATCGAGAAGCCGTCCTTGTCCTTCGATCGGTACTGCTCCAGGGCGTCGTCGCCGAGTGCCTGAGCGAGCTGACGATACTTCCAGAGGTTGCCTTTCTTCCCGTTCTCCGGCTGGCTGATCCACATCGTCGAGCCGACGAACGTTTCCTCGGTCTCGCCGACGAACTCGATCAGATCCTTCTTGCCGTTCTTGGTCTGGCGGTCCTCGATCCAAGCCGAGATCCGCATGACGTACTCGCCGGGCTCGGCGGACGGGATGCCCTCATTTCGATCCATGTCTGCTTCTGGTCTGAACTTCATTGGTCGATGCCTTCCTTTCCTTCGAAGAGTTCGAACACCGATCCTGAGTCGACGAACACTCTGCCGCCGATCTTGCGTCCCAGGATCTTCCCCGCGTCGAGCCAGTCGCGAACCGTCGCAACGCTCGGCTTCCAGCCGCACCGTTGCTCGACGAGCTCCGGTACATCGGCGATCTTTATCATGGTAACTTCAGCCATGCCACCATCCTTTCGAGTTGGTCGGTCGTGAGTTCAGCGAGGTCATCGACGCCCGCCTTTGCGAGTGCCTTCGCTTCAATCGCGTCAGCGTCCTCGCGAGCGTTGAGCAGGTCGCGGAGTTCGTCGAGGAGGATCTTTGCCATGTCGGGCTCCGTCTTCGCCGGCGGATCAATCCGAGGGATCTCGGTCTCGCCGTGCTGCTCAACGTATACCGGAGCGGCTCCGAGGGCATCCGGGCAGTGCTCGCGGTAACCGGCGGAGATCGCCCGAGCGAAGAGCATCGCTCGCGGGTACTTCTTCCAGTTCTGACCGCCAAGTCCCGCACGCTTCGCGTCGTCGATCGTGAACGTGGTCGTGCCGATCTGGAGTGGAACTCCGGATTTGTCACGCTGCGAGAGGTCGTAGAACGTGATCGTGCAGGCCTCGTCGTCGGTGACCGCTCGGTAGTCGTATTTGCCGGATCGCTTGATCGCGGCCGCCATCGTGTTCGCGGCTAGGACGGCCTTGCCCTGGATGAGGTGCAGGCCGTTCATCGAGTCGTAGGGCGTCAGGCCGAGGCCCTGCCCGACGATGAGCTTCGCGGCACACTGAGCGGCGTCGCGAGCTTCCGGGAACATCCCAGACTTCGCGAAGACGTCCGCGATGCGGAAAAGGTCTTGCCCTTCGTGGGCAACAATTGCGCTGGACATGATGCTCCTTTCTAGAAGTTGCCGAGGCCGCCGGCGGTGGATCGTTCAACCGGCGACCTCGGCTGGGTCAGTCTCAGGCCGAGAGGGCCTTGATCGCGTTCAGGATCTTCCAGTTCCGGTTGCCGACCGGACCGTCCCATTCGGCGAGGCCGATCGTGACTCGGAGGGCCTTCTCGTAGCCGTATCGGTAGATCCGGTCTTCGGCGTCCAGCTGGATCTCTTCGGCTTCGGTCTTCTTGGTTCGTTCGGTCGTGGTCATCGTTGGCTCCTTGTTCTGGTCGTCGTCGGCCCCGTGCCTTCGACTCCCAGATCATACCAGAGAATCAGAGAACGCCCAGTCTCTTGGAAGAAAATCCCAGAAGATTCCGAAAAATCGACAATCTTCCGGAATTCTTCGGGAAAGTGCTGGACACCGGGCCGGATACACCCGATGATCTTCTCGTCGGGCATGGGGCTCGACCGAAAGGAGCACACGATGCAACCGATTTGGACTGAGAGCGACGGCTGGAACAACGGCGAGACGATCTGCGGGATCTGGCGGACCGACGGCCAGAACTACCTGGCCTGCACGTACTCGGCGTCGAAGACCTTCAAGACTCTTCGAGCCGCCATGCGTTGGATGATCGCCCGCGGCTTCGAGCCGCGGATCGACGTCAGCCCGGAGGTGAACTGATGTATAGGAACCCATGGGACATCAGACGAGAGCGTGACGAGGCCGAGCTCCGAGCCGAGCAGGCAGAACGCTTCCGCGTCTTCGATCCGCTTCCGCCAGCGAAGGAGATTGACGACGTCATCGTCAACCACATCAAGGAGGTCGTGACCGAGCAGAGCCGCGTCGAACGGATGAAGGCCGTCGTCGCCGGAATCTGGGGGAGGCGAGCGAAGGGCGACGTCGACAGCGACTGGCGGCTCGGTAGCGGTCGACTCTTCCCGAAGCCCTGGTCGGAGATGACGCTCCGCGAGAAGTACGACCTCGCCGAGCAGACCGCCGAGTCCTGGGATCGTGATCGATGATCAAGGACGCCATCATCGAACACGTCGTAATCCCGAACGCGATGAGCGACCTCGGTGCCTACATCGTCGTCGGAACCATCGCCGGGATCATGTTCATCGCCTACCACCTGACCAACCGCATCGATCACCGCATCAAGGAGCGACGCCGATGAAGTACCAGGACAAGCTGCACCGGATCCTCAGCGACAAGGCCCGACGACTCTGGGCTCAAGCCTGCCGCCTCGACGGGTACGATCCGGACGATCTCTACGTCAAGCTGCGACCAGACAACATGCACATCCGCGAGCTTGACCGTATCATCCTCGAAGGCGCGAAGCTCGGATATCGGATCCGCGTCCGCTGATTAGAACACTCCTTCCGTTTGCCGTCGGCCGGGCTCACGCTCGGTCGGCGGTTTTCTCATGCGAGAAAATACGGCAATTCAAAATCCAGCTTTGGATCGCCTTGTGACAAGCTGCTGTGCGGCAGGCCAACTGACCGACCATTCGTCACAAGGGTTAGCGTTTCCCGCTAAACGCCCTAACTTTGGCATACATCGAGAGACCTCGGCCTCATCACCGTCGCGAGGGACGGGAGAGGAGGATCCGAGGTTGATGGACCTCGACCGAGGTCGGACCCGCGTTCTCACGCAGGCGGGGTTCAGGAGATGTAGGTGGCGTCCGCGATCGTTGGAGACGTGTCGGAAGGCAGCACCAAACCGAGCGATGCCATGTCGAAGAACCGATCGAACTCGAGGGCGATCTCGCCATCACCGGCCGCGCAGTTGTTCGTGACGCTCGCCGTGAACGTGTCCTCGATCGCGAAGTCGTCATCACCGCGAACGATCTGATATCCCAGACCGCCAGCCTGGAGTCGCGGCATCTCGGCGACTACGAGCTCATCGACGTAGACCTCGGAAGTGTTCGCGACGTTTCCGCTGAATCGAAGGTCGATCACGCAGCCCTTCGGAATCGAAACCGGCGAAAAGACAACCGCACTGAACAACTGGTAGGAGGTGGTTAGACTTGCTGAACTAACCGTCAATTGCATCGCTCGCCCGACGATTGAATCGTGCAGGATGGTCCCGCCGGAGTCCCGAACGGAGATGACCAGACTCACCGTCGGAGCCGCCGTTGCGTACCGCACTGCTGCCGTGATCGTGTACGGCCGGTCCGGGTTGATCCGTCCAACCGTGCCCGCGGTCGTGTTGAGCGTCTGCTTGATGTTCGGGTTCGTCGAGCCGTCGCCGATGAACGACAACGCCTTCGCTCCGGTGTACGCCGTCGTCGTGTCGTCGATGTGCGTGCCGGCGGTTCCGGTCACGATGGTCCAGTTGTCCGGCGCGTTGCTTGTGAAGTTTTCGAAGTCCGAGTTCGTGCAGACGTTTACGCTCGGCGTCCGGCCGCCGTCGACCCGAGCCGATGCCGCCGTGATGACGCCGCGAGTACCTGAGCCGAGCGGCCACTCATCGTCGAGGCGTCCGACCGATCGCTGTCCTTCGATCCGGAAGACCTCGGATCCAGCCTGGACGTTTGCCGAGGTCGAGTCGCGAACGCAGGTCGCCCGCACGGTCTCGGATCGGATCGACGGGAAGTCAAAGACCTCTGACGTCGACAGATTTCGGAGTGGTGCCATGTCCGACAGCAGCAGGATCCCAGACCCGACATTGGAGCCGCCCGCCGTCCCTTTGTTACTGGCCGGCAGCGTGACGTATCCGCCCGAAGGCCGATCGACGGTCTGGCTGGCCGTCGCCAACTGACGGATCAGCTCCTCGACCGCAGGACCGACGCCGCGATCCGGAAGCGTCGTGTCGGCGTCCATCATCTCGATCAGCGTCTTCGTCGCGTCGGTCGAGATGTCCGAGACGATGCCGCCAGCCTCATCAATCCGACGATCGATCCTCGAGGTCAGAGCCACGACCAGGTCGCGGGTCGAGTCCGAATAGTCGGACATCGTGTCCTCGAACTCGGTCCGCAGGGTCGCCTGATGCGTACGCACTGTCTTCGCGAAGTCGAAGAGGCGACCGAGTCGAGCGAGCAGGGTGGTATAAGCGACGGCCATGGATCAGTCCTTGTTCGGAGATAGTCGATTCAGCTTCGCCCGCCGACGGCCGCAGCCGCAATCTCGGCCGGTCAATCGCTCAAAGGTTCCGGCGATCTTGTCGGCACCGATCCGAACAGCCGCTCGGTGGACCTTGTCGCCAAGTCCGCGATCGGGTCCAGCGTACAGAGAGCAGGTCGCGCAGTTGTCGTCGGTCGGCGTTCCGCCGAACTGTCCGAGCGAGCATCCGGTGCCCATCTTGTAGGCGCATTGACTCATGGCGTCGGCGTGAAGTACGGCGTGAACATGAACGACCTGCTGTAGGTCGCTCGGTCGAGGTTGTACGCTCGTGACTGCCCGGTCGGATCGTTGCTAATGAACTCGTATCGTGTTATGTAGTCCCGTCGATAATCGCAATCCGTTGGCGGATCGCCGATCTGGAATCCGTAGTCGGCCAGGAAGTTCTGTTTGATCTCATCCCGGAAATCGAGCGGTCCGTATCCGAAAAGGTAGTCGGCGACCTCTCCGGTGATCTCGTCGGCCATCTCGCACTTGTCCTGCGTCTGATTTACCTTGAACCGTTGCACGAACACCTGATCTGTATATTGCTCGCCATTGCCAAAAGGATCAAGGCCGTAATTGTTGCAATCAGTCTGGACGTTGTATTCGGTAGGGATGATCCCAAACAACCGAATCGAGATGTCGACGTAGCAGGTGTCCGCTTCTATACCCTCTTCAGAATGCAGACAAGTGTTCGCGCCGGGAACGTATGGTGGATTGTGAACGATGACCGAAACCGTCGGCTGGATGTCCACGTCACCTGATTCTTCGCGAGTCAGTGAGCATGTCGGAGCGCCAAGTTTTTGAAAGCTGCAATTGCTTGCGTACCCAAGTCGGGCGAGTGACCACGAGATCGTGATCGCCTGCGTGATATCCGGCTCTTCGAGATCCCAGATCAAGACGCCATTGGCAACTGCTGTCCGTTGAATCGTCGTCGACTGAGTAAAACCTCGGTAGGTTGGTAATCCGATCGCTGTCTCGTACTCGTCCCGAATCTCTTGGTTCATATCAGCGAGGATCTCGATCTCAATCTTGAGATATCGATCCGTGTCCGAGCACACGTTGCACGGGAACTCACCGCCGCCGCCGCCGCCTCCATCGTCACGACCGCAACAGCAGACGGCGTAATACATCAGCGATAGGTCACCTGCGACACGATTCCGCGAACCGTATCGGAAAACTGAACCGGAGCGCACACGACATCGAATCGAGGAAGGCCGGTCATGTAGTGAAACGGCTCGGCCGTGCCGACGACCGCTGTCGAATACTCAACGATGGTATTTGCGTCAAGAGCTCTCGGAATCAGAGTCGTGCCATCCGGAACCGCCGGTGCGTTGAGGTTGTGCAAGCTGAAGTCGTTCAAGGCAAACGGATTCCGCTTCTCGAGGTAGATCTTGTTATTGTCCGCACCAAAGATTAGCTCGCTTGCGTCATAGACCCAGAGGCTTGCATTGAGAAACGTTCCGCCGCCGATCTCTCGAACCTCAATATCTTCATCTCCGAGAAGACCGTTGATGATTGCCAGTTTGCGGTTGCCGGCGGTCACCGGAAATAGAACGTAGCTCCGCCGTCCGTCCTGGCGACGATACGGCACAAGGATCGCGAAGCCCTCGTCGAACCGATCGTCGACCGAGATCGCGTAACTCGACTCGTCAGCCTTGCCTTGACGGAACTCGGCTGCCTCTTCGATTTCATCTCGATCGTCGTCCGTCTCCATCACGATCGTATCGGGATTAGAACTTTCAGATCCGCGGACGATGATGGCTTTCCAGGAAAACCGGGCGGAGTACTCGCCCTCGCCTCGCTTGGCATAGACCGGAATTGCGTCTGGCAGGCCGTAGTTCGGTCCGTCCTGCTTTCTCGACTGCTGCTCGATCAGCGGAAGCACCGCGTCGAGACGACGCATCATCTCGTTGATCTGGTCGAATCCGAGAGGACCGAGACTGCCGGAATGGAAGCGAGGTAGATCCATCAGATGGTGCTGCTGAAAACGCGACCGTAGAAGGTCGTGATGATAGCGTCCGCTGCCGATGCGCTGACGGTCAGCTGGTCGCCTGGATCAAGATAGACCGACGCGTCGATCACTTCGTACGTCTTGGAGTTGATCGTGTGATCGTGCAACAGGCAGAAGTTGTCGACGGATCCCGTATCGCCTGACGGGATGTGATGGATGTCGACGTTTCGATTGCTGCTGTCCTTGTTCGTAATCCAAATCTGATCGATGATGATCCGCTCGTTCTCCGCCGCCTGAACTGCGACGCGGTCAGTCGTGGGAACCGGACCGGGATTCCAGCGACGATGGTTCATGCCGACAGCATCCGATACTGAAGATCGACCGCGGCCGTGTTGGCCTTTGCGTAGATGGCCGAAGACGACAGACGGCCGATCGAGTATTCGCCGGGCAGCAGCTTGAGAAACGGAACGAATGATCCGGTATCGTCGAGGCCGACCTCGACGTAGTTGGTCGCGTCGAGATTACGGAAAAAGTACAGGCCGCCATCGCCGGCGTTCGCAGTCGGCAAAGCCTCGTGCGTTGCCGTGCCGATCTCCTGCACACCGCCATCGCCGACATCGGATGCGAGATCGATCTGAATCGAGCCGGGATTGATCTGCTCGAAGAAGAAGCCCGACCGAATGACGATCGATCCGTTGAACGTGACTTCGTTAGCCATCGGTGTCTCAGAAGTTCGAGGAGATGCCGTTCAGATCGAGGAGCGTTCCGAAGGGCTGAATGAAGTAGACCTGATCCGCGTGCTCGCCCGCCGCGTCGAGCTTTGGCGTGCCGTCTGGAAACTCGATCAGCGGCTGCTGCTGGAGATGATACAGGCTGTCCTGCGTGAACCGATGCGAGACCTGATAGACGTTCAGCCCAGTACGACGAACCGAGACGCCGTTGTAGAGCACCGTACCCGCCGCAGCACCAAGGAAAAACGCAGAGTTCCGGGCGAACTGGAACGTCGAATAGACGCCGTAGTTCGGCGTGTTGACGGTCTCGGTGAGCGTCAGCTCTTGGATCCGTCGCTGAATGCTGGTCGGATTCCCGGCTGCGTCGATCTTCTTGCCCTGAATGTCTTGTCCCGGCACTGGCTCGCCATTGGCTGGAATCACCGGATCAAGTCGCCAGGCAAGCACGAACTCCGAGCGGATCTCCGAAGACACCTCGACGTACGAGATCTCGTTCGGCAGGACTTCCGGCGGCGTGATGTCCGGATAGTCCGGGAAGTTCCGACTGATGACCTCGTATTGCCAGTCGATCCGCCAAAGATCGGAGTGACCGGATACCTTTGAGATCGTGAAGTCTCGAGCGATGAGACCCGGAAACTCCGGATGCGAATCGCCCGGCCGAGGAACCGCAACCGATCCGACCGTCGTGCCGAGGAGTGCGTAGACGTCTGCGGCGTTGCTGTAGCCGGATGCGTGAAAGATCCGAGTGCCGGTCCCGCGACCGCCGCTCGTCTGGATCGTCCGCGAATCGATGAACTCGATGACCTCAGGCAAGGCTAAAGCCTCCAGCCATGCGGGCGGTGTTTTGCACGATCTGGGCGAGGAAGTCCCGCGACTGCTGCGAGATCCGCGTCAGCAGCTTCGCCTCGTTGACCTGAGCCGAAGCTGCCGTCGTGAACGATCCGCCGGCGGTCGAGAATGACGCGGTCGCTCCGGCAGTCTGCCGTTCGGCTTTGGCACGCGCGTCTCGGATCTCTTGCTCCGCCTTGAGCCGAGCGTTGACGAATGCGAGCTGCTCCTCCTGAGCCTTCTTCTGAGCGGCGGCTTCCTCTTCGCGCTTCTTTCGAGCACGTTCCTCGAGCTCCATGATCTGCTTCTGATGTTCTTCGGCCTGTCGGTCCAGCTCTTTCTGGCGATCAGCGATTTGCTTGATGCGTTCGGCTTCTTGAGCTTCTTGTTCAGCTAGGGCAGCCGCTTCCTCCTGCGCTTTCAGAGATGCGATTTCCAATCCGATCAGATTCTTCTTCATCTGCAGCTGTCCAGAAAGAAGGAAAAGCTGCTCGGCAATCTCTCGCCTCGATGCTTCGATGAGTTGTCGTCTTTGTTCCTCGCTGACGTTTGCTTTTTGGATCTCTTCTCTTCGTGCATCTCCTTGCTTTTTTATCGCTGCTTCTTCAAGTTCTGCCTCTTGCTCCAAGAGTCGGATCTTCAGATCCTGTTGCTTGATTGCGATATCGAGATCCGATTGACCAAGCAGCTTCATTTCCTGCGCTTGGATGCTCAAATTCTCAGCAAGAAGAGACGTCCGATCATTTAGTTTCTGAAGAGCAGCGTCGAGCTCTATCGTTTCGAATCGCAGATCTCGCATCCGCTGACTCGATTCGTGCAAAGCCTCTTCAAATTGAAAAGTCCGAGCGATCAGACCTCCGAAGATCGGGAGACTTTCAAGCGATGCTCGGACCTTCTCCGCGTCTCCACTCATCACGCCGAGAGCAGCGTTTGCCAACGAAACAGCCGCTTCAAATCCTGCGACGGCTGCCGCAGCGACCCCGACCGTCTTCGCGACAGCTTGGAAACCGCCAAGCTTGCCGATCGTCTTATCAGCAGCGTCGGCTGTCTTCGAAACGGCCCGCTCAGCCTTCTTCAGACCGGCTTCGAGCTTGCTTGTACTCGCGAATACGTCGAGCTCTAGTTGAAAGTCAGCCATGCATTCGCCTCATTTGCTGCTCGACGTAGGCTCGATGGTCTACGGGACCGCCGCCGGAATCACCGGCTTGCCTCTTGAGATAGTCGAAGATCTGCCGCAGGTAGCCGTTGAACTCGTCGATCGGAAGCGACATCGGATTGCCGACACCAGGTAGATGCCTCGCGATGATGGCCGCCTCGGCGATCCAGTCGCGGGCGGCGTCTACTCCTTTCCCTCGGCCCCACCTTCCACCGATTCGTCAAGATTGACGCCGATGCACGCCAGAGCCAGCCGCGAGAGGTTGCCGGGATCCATGCCCTCAAGCTCCGTCGGGAACTCGCCCATCGCCATTCGGATGATGTTGTACGCACCGTCGACCGAGAACGCCCATCGCACGATGACGCTCGACAGACCGACTTCCTTGCGATGCTCTCGAAGCCGCTCCAACCGATCGTCAGGATCGACGCCGGCGTCCTCTAGATCCTGCACGAGCTCCTTCCGCTCTCGCTCGTGCCGAAGCACGGCGAGGTCGATGATCTGTTGCACTTTCAGCCGAGGCACGAGGATCGTGCCATCGGCGACCGGGACCGCGATAGGTTCCATGTTCTCTCCTTACTTCTGGACGATGCCAAAGCCGCCGACCTGCGTCGACTTCTCGACTCGCTGAGCTTCGATCTTCGCGAGCACGCTCTCGTCGAAGATCTTCGCGTGCCTCTTTGCTCTGATGATCGCCTCGGCCTCGTCAATCCGGCCAGGCGAAACCCGGACGACACGCTCAGTGCCATCGACGAAGACCAACCGGACGCGCCAATCACGGCCGCTCGGTCGGATAATTCCTTGGTTGATGAGGTCGTGTCGCGTCGTCACGCAGTCTCATCCCAAGTTGCGTCCGGACCGTCGCCGTCGTTCATCTCGAAGTTGAACGTGATCGCCGAGTCGCCGTCGTTCGTGACGGTAAAAGCGTACGACGAGAAGACCGCACCGAACGTGATCTCGCATCCGGTCGCGACCGTGAGCGTGATGTTTCCACCATCCCGATCAGTCAGATCGCCAGCGTCGGCAAGATTTCCGGTTCCGCTATCTGAATGAGAAATCGGCGACTGGCTGTTATCTGAGCCCGTATCGCCATCCCAATACTTTGGGATGCCGCCTGCCGACCCGGTGATGTCGACGACCGCCGACGCGCGACGATTGTGGACGTTTGCTCCGTATCCCGTAAGAACCTGAGTCGTTCGGCTGATCGTCGCTGACCAGGTATTGAGAACGGCGTTGAAGCCCGTCGGAAAGGTGACGGAGCCGTCGGATCCTACTGCGTAGCTCGCCATCGATCAGACCTCGTACCAAGTGAACTCAAGATCGGCATCGGTCGCGGCCGCGATCTCGAAGTTGAAGGTGACAGTCGCGTCGCCGTCTTGTGTCGAACTGAGCGCGACCGAACTGAAGACGGCCGGGAACTTGAACGAGCACTCGGCCGTTGCTGCATCAGCACCATTGACCGACAGGTAGACGTCACCGCCAGCCGCGCTCGATTCCAAATCCAGAGGTGACGAATCCGCCTCGTTGTACTTCGGCACTCCGCCGGCAGATCCGGTGATGTCAATCACGCCCGAAGCGACGCGACGATGCCCAGTGTCACCGAATCCCGTCACGACCGAGGTCACGCGGGAGATCGTTGCCGACCAAGTGTTGAGGCTCGCAACGTAACCGGAACCGAGGTCCGCAGTGCCGTCCGAGCCGATGGCTACAGTGCTGCCCATCGCGAGTCCTCGTCAGGAAGTAGTCGTGGCGACTAGTTCGAAAGTCGAATCGGAGCGGAAATACTCGCCGTCCGCGATCGGCGTGCCGCGACTGACGCCGCGAATGTACCCACGGTCGTGTCCGGTGACCGTGACCGCTTGCTGATCGAGGAGGTCGAACACCTTCCGATCGATGTCGGCGATCGCGTCCGGCCCGGCCTCAACCTTGCCGAAGACCGAGACCGTGAACAATGCTCTCGATCGGACGATGCCCGAGAAGAACCGTTCGGTGTCCGGCGACTCCATTGAGTAGACCACCAGCGGCAGCGTACTCGACGCCGGAGCCTCGACCGCGTAGATCCGATCCGAGACCGCCGTCCGAACCGGGTTCGTGCTGCTGCCCGTGTCGGCACTGAGCCGCGAGTAGAAGCCTTGCATCAGGTAGTTGCTCACGACAGCCTCCCGACTCGCCGCCGGATCGCCGAGCGGATGCGTCGGCTCACCTTGGCGATCTCTCGATCAACCGTCGCTCGGTGCTTCCGGTTCCGCATCGTCGGACCAAAGAACGGACGAGGGGCCATCTTGACCGTTCCGTATTCAAGCGGCCGAGCGTAGAGCACGTTCGTGCCGAGCTTCAGGACGATTCGCTTGCCGACCTTGCGAGACGGCATCGTTCGGAACGACCGGCCGAGCGTGCCGGTCTGCTTGTGCGGCGGCGTGCCTGGCGTCGACGGCGGCGGCGACTTGGCGAGGTTGAGGATCTCTTTCGTCTTGGTCTGGTAGAACAAGCCGATGCGGTTTACCAGCGTCACCAGCTCGCCACGCATCGCATCGCCGACCGGCTTCGCTCGGAGATTGTGCTTCGATGCCATTAGCCGAAGACCTCCGTCGCCTCGACGATCGTGTAGCACAAGGCATCCGAGATCGGCCGCTCGTCCGGGATCCGAACGCTGCTGATCTCGTACGTCGTCGACCCGTAGGCGATGCGATCACAGACGCGGATCGTCGGTCGCCCTGGGAAGTAGATCGTCGCCGTCTGCGTCGAACGCTCGGCACCGCCGGCAACCGTGTCGGTGTTTGCCCTGACCTGGACGAAGCCAGTCAGCACCGACGACGTCGACCACGTCTCGATACGGCCGGCGCTCGAGTCAAGCGTGTCGGTCGCCTTCGACAAGATCGACACCGTGACGCCGTGACGATCGACAAGCGACGAGATGGTCATCGAATCTCCCGGTAGCCGGAGAGCTTGCCGACGCGGCCTTCGAGAGCTCGGCGACGCCTGCCTGCGTGTACGAGTAGTCGCCGAGGCTTTCGCTC
>Ga0180436_10001319_pt1 | contig 24364 bp, 19 predicted proteins | sample SS_ome_2_FD_132434 | JGI IMG/M metagenome (GOLD analysis project Ga0180436, IMG submission 132434) | Hypersaline lake sediment archaeal communities from the Salton Sea, California, USA - SS_3_S_2 metaG | ecosystem: Environmental > Aquatic > Non-marine Saline and Alkaline > Hypersaline >... | reverse complement strand
CGCGCCACGATCATCGCCACCGCCAGGTCGCGCCGCCGGCAGCGGCGCGGGGCGATGACCTTGTGCAGTTCGAGGTCGCGCAAGACGCCCAGGACCGCCGCGACGTGCCCGTGGGGCAAACTGCGTTCGATGTCGAAACCTTCGCCATCGAAAGATATCCCGCCGCCCTTGATCAAGGCCCTCAATCCGGCCACGACCTCAGGCGGCCACTGGGTCAAGTTCGCCAGCGTGCGTTTGCGGACCTTTCCGCCGTGTCGGTAGGATTCTCTCAGGAGGATGCATGGCGGTGAGTTTCTGTTTGGGACGCTTTCTATGTACATGACCACCATAATAACCATCACCCATCCAATTACAAGAACTATATATGAATTACCCACAAGTTACATGGGTACACTTTTCGGGGTCTGAAAGGGCGCAACCTCATTATCGCACAATGGATTATCCGAAAAAAAGGCCCCCGAAATGCTGGAACTTCAGGTTAGACCTGGGGGCGGGGTGAGCGGATGGGGCAATGGTTTGTCGTCCGGTTGCGGGCCGTCGCAGTAGCTGATAGCCGACGGCTGACAACTGAAAGCCGCCTCAACCGCATGTCAGGACGACGTTGTCCCAGACGATTTTCGAATTGACGTTTCGCCATAGGAGCTGCTCGTATTCCGAGAGCTGCTCGATCACTCCGGCCAGTTGGCGGATCGGCTTCCTCGCCGCGAGTTTTTCTATGGCGCCGGTCTGATCGGAGTTGACCAGCGGTCGATCCGACCCGGACGCCAGTGAGATCGCGTCTCGGAAGGCCGCGGCGATCAGTTCCAGCATCGTCCCGGTGGCCTGTCGGGTGGCCAGCGACTTTGACAGCTCGGCTTTGTCCCGGCTCTTGGCGGCCTTGACCGCGCCGACGGCCTGGGTGTCGGTGATCTTCTGGAGCCGCTCTCCGAGCCCCGCGTCGCCGCCGGGTCCCATAGCGGCCAGTTCGCTGATGATGTCGCACTTGACGGGGTACATTTCGCTTTGGGCCAGCGTCAGGGACCTGCCGACCGAGCCGTCAGTGAACGCCGCCCAGAACGCCGCTTGGTCTGCGGGGATCTCGGCCCGCACGAGCTGCTCGGTCACGAATTCAGGCGGCAGCGGCCCGAACTGAACCAGGTGGCAGCGGCTTATCGTCGTCGGCAGCATCTGCTTGCTGCGCTTGCACAACAGGATTATCGTAACCCCGGGCGGGGGCTCTTCGAGCGTCTTGAGCAGGGCGTTCTGGGCCGCCGGCGTCATCAGTTCGGCCTCTCGTACGATGAAGACCTTGCCGCGCCCGCGCGACGGTGCGAGATATGCGCCCTTGACCAGGAACTCCTTTATCACGCCGATGCCGAGGTTCTGCATCTTGCGGTCTCGAACCTTCGGGTCGGGATGGTACGCCGCCAGTTCCTTGGAGATCACTTCGAGGTCCGGATGCGTCCCGGCGGCGAGTGTCTTGCAGTCGCCGCACTGGCCGCAGGAATCGGTGAGTTCAAAGTCGTCGGGCAGGTCGGCGAACTCGCCGTTGTTGGCGGACGTCTGCGGGTTCCCGCACAGCAGCGCCCCGGCCAGCGCGATCGCGGTCGTGCGCCTGCCGACCCCGTGCGGGCCGGCGAACATCAGTGCGTGTCCCATCCGTCCGGAGGTCATTCGCTTCTGGAGCATCGCCACCGCGGCGTCCTGTCCCACAATGTCAAGCAGCTTTACCATTGGACGCCGATTGTACTACGACCAGTTGCGAGTCGCCAGCGTGTTGCGGAGTTGCTGCTGGATTTCTTCGATTGATCCGAGTCCGGAAATGACTGCGTAGTGCTGCGGATCGTTTTGGGCCTGGGACAGGAATATCTCGCGTACTCTGCGGTGGTATTCGATCTGTTTGGATTCGATCCGGTCGGCGGCGCCTACGCGGGCGGCGCGGGCCAGGCCTGTTTCCGAGTCGATGTCGAGTATGATCGTCAGGTCGGGCATCGCGTCTCCGACTGCGATTCGAGCGGCCAGCATTATCGCTTCGACGTCCGCGCCGCCGGCGCCCTGGTAGGCGATCGTCGACGAGACGTATCTGTCGCCCAGCAAGCACTTTCCCGCGGCGAGGGACGGTGCGATCACTTCGCGGGCCAGTTGGGCTCGCGAGGCCATGTAGAGCATCAGTTCGCACTGGACGCTCATATTGTGATGGCGGTTGTCCAAGAGGATCGCGCGGATCTCGTCGCCGATTTCCGTTCCGCCCGGGTCGCGTATCCGCTGGACTTCGAGCCCTGATTCTGCGAGGAATTCGGCCAGCAGTCCGGCCTGGGTGGTTTTTCCGGCTCCGTCGGGTCCGTCGATTACGATGAATTTCCCCGCGAGCGTTTCGGCTGGGTTGCTCATTTGTCTTTCCCGGCAGGCGGGTCCAGCGGCTGGGGCGGATATCCCGCTTCAACGGGGGTGCCGTCAACTGTCTTGATCACCGGCTGGGGATGAGCCTTCTCGTGGTTCATCAGCTTCATTTCGAGATCTTTTTGCTGCTCTTCAGTCAGCGTTTTCCAGCCCAGCCGACCGCGGCATTTGGGGAACGCCGAACACGACAGCCACGGACCTCGCTTCGATCTTCGCAGATTCAGCGGCGAGTCGCACTTGGCGCACTTGAGTTCCTCGATCAGCAGCGGGGGCGCCGAAGGCAGCTTGACTCCGCCTTTGCGATCGAGGTTAACGATGCTCTTGCAGTCGGGGTAGTCCGAGCAACTGAGGAACGGTCCGTATCGTCCCTTCCTCAGTTGCAGCGGCTTGGCGCACGTCGGGCAGGCTATGTCGGTAAGGGCGGGGCGCGCCGGCTTGCCGTCTTCGTCGACCGGCATTGTGCTCTTGCAGTCGGGGTAGCCGGTGCACGAGAGGTATCGCCCGGACTTGTTGAGGCGATAGGCCATCGGCTTGCCGCATTTTTCGCACTTGTAGTCGCTCGGCTCGGACTCGGCCTGAACGTGGACCATCTCCTCGGAGGCTTTCTCGATGTTCTCGTGGAACGGTCCGTAGAATCGCTTGAGTATGTCCACCCACTGTACCTGTCCGGCCTCGACGTCGTCGAGTTCGTCCTCCAGGCGTGCGGTGAATCGCACGTCGAACACGCGGGGCAGATGCTTGACCAGGCGATCGGTTACGACTGTGCCCAGGTGCGTCGGCTGGAACGCGCGGTCCATTATGCGGACGTACTCGCGGTCCTGGATCGTCTTGATGATCGCCGCGTAGGTGCTGGGCCGGCCGATGCCTTCGGCTTCGAGGGCTTTCACCAGCGACGCCTCGGTGTATCGCGGCGGCGGCTGGGTGAAGTGCTGCTCGGGATCGACCTCGATCGGAGCCACTTCCGCGCCGGCGGGAAGATCCGGCAGGATCTGATCGCCGCCGCGCGGCAGGCCGGCGACCCGCAGGTGCCCGTCGAACTCGAGGATGCGACCCATCGCCTTGAAGTCGGCGTCGCCGGCGGGAGTCGCGGCGGTGATGATCGCCTCGGTGACGCGCCATACAGCCGGGTTCATCTGGCATGCGACGAACCGGCGCCAGATCAGTTCGTACAGCTTGAGCTGCTCGGGTTTGAGCACGCCGCGAAGCTTGTCGGGCGTGCGCGTAACGTCGGTCGGGCGGATCGCTTCGTGAGCCTCCTGGGCCCGCTTGGCCGATCCGAATTTCGCGGGCGATTCGGGCAGATAAGCCTGTCCGAAACTGTCTCCGATGAAGCCGCGAACCTGTCCGATCGCGTCGTTGGACAGGTGCGTGCTGTCGGTTCGCATGTAGGTTATCAGTCCGACGCTGCCTTCGCCGGGGACATCGAGACCTTCGTAAAGCCGCTGGGCGATTCGCATTGTCCGCGAGGCTCCGAAGTGCAGGCGAACCGAGGCCGCCTGCTGCATCGTCACCGTGGTGAACGGGGCCGACGGCTTGGTGCGGCGCTGCCGCTGCTTGATGTCGCTTACCGTGAACTTCGGCTGCGACCCGTCGAGGCGGGCGACGATCTGAACGCGATTCTGCGCGGGGCCTTTGGCGTCGGGGTCTTCAGTGCCGACGACCTCGTCGACAGGCATGTTCAGCGCTTTTATAACTTCCAACGTCGTCTCGGCATTGTCCGGACGGAACTTCTCGCCTTTCCAGCGGGCCAGTTCGGCCCGGAAAGAACTGTTGTCAGACAGGAACTGCTGCTGGACGTCTTTCGTCGGGGGCTTGCCCTTTTCATCGCGCTTGGCCAGCAGGGCCGCGAAACGCTGAGCTATGTCGCCGGCGGCGGCGAGATCGCTGGTGAATACGCTGCCGATACGCCAGTACTCGTCGGGGACAAATGCGTCCCGCTCACGCTCACGCTCGACGATGAGCCGCACGGCCACCGTCTGGACACGACCGGCGGACAGACCGCGGGCGATCTTCTTCCACAACAGCGGGGAGACTTCGTAACCTACTATCCTATCTAGTATTCTGCGCGCCTGCTGCGCGTTGACGCGATTCAGATCGAGATCCGACGGCTTGGAAAACGCCTCGCGGATCGCCGTGGCGGTTATCTCGTTGAATATCACGCGTCGGATCCGCTCGGCGGGTATCTTCAGCGCCTCGGCCAGATGCCACGCGATGGCCTCTCCCTCACGGTCAAGGTCGGTAGCCAGGTAAACGAGCGGGGCGGATTTGGCGAATTTCTTGAGTTCGGCCAGCAGCTTGCCTCTGGTCGCCAGCGGCTGATAAGTCGGCGTGAAATCGTGCTCGATGTCTACGCCCATCTCCTTGCTGGGCAGGTCGCGAACGTGGCCGTTGGATGCCTTTACAACATAATCATTACCAAGATAACGGTTTATAGTCTTGGCTTTGGCGGGCGATTCCACGATGACCAGGTTCTTACCGTTCGGCGCAGAGGAAGATCGCTTCGAACTTCGCTTCGGGCGGCTTGCGGTTTTCTTAGTGGTCTGGGCCATTGTTGATCCTGCGCATCATGCGTCTGCATCATTATATGGGCGTTTGCCCGCAATTCGGCGACATCATTGGGCGCAGAGCCCAAGTTTGTCAAGCATACGAGGGAATATTTCGGCTCGACAAGGGGAGGTGTTTAGCTGTTTCTTGCGGTTATCAGACTTTGGAGAGGGCTATTAGTGCTGTTTCTATAGTGGATTAAGCTGCCAAAATAAAAAAAACGCTCTAATGCAGTTTTTTTTGCCCCTGACAGCACGGTTGCGGCCGATCAATGGCGGCTGGCGTCAATCTGATTCGGTCGGCCGTGAGGCTTCGGCGGGGTTGCCCGGAGCTTTCGACGCAATCCACGCGCCCATAACTGCCGACAGCAAAAGCAGCAAGTGCGCTACGAGCTCCATGCCTTCTTCGAGCGTTATGTGAATTGCGTCCTCGTTTGGGATCAGCGGGAGTCGCTCAGCCCTGAAAACTCGCTTCTCGACGAGCTTGCTCAGTACGTATGTAAACGCCGAGGCGGCGACCCAGCGAGAGTGCGATATATTGCGTGCCGCGGCCAGCAGACGCTCTCGCCAGAGAATCGTCCAGACCGCGAGAACTGCCAGGGCGACAGTTATCCCTTTGTGCGTCCCGTAGAAGTGGATTTCGCGGCAGGTGAACGAGAAAGCCAGCCCAGTGAGGACCCAGCACAACGGATTCCGCCTGCGCCACGCGGTCAGCGCGAAGATAACAGTCGCCAGAGCGAGTATCGGAGGGCTGATCGGTTCGGCGAAGCTCTTCATCGTCAACTTCCCGAATTGACCGGCGATGCTGATCAGCGTAATCAGCGCCGCAGGAGCGATGAGCATCGGCCACCACTGTAAGTATTTGTTATTCGAGCTTTTGAGCGGGGCCGTCGGGGTGTCGTTCACTTCAGATCCTCTTATCTTGTCGTCTTTGCGGGGGCGTCTTTCCTGGGAGCTTGATCTTCAAGGACCGCATCTCGCATCTTCGTCGACACCACTATCTTCCTGACGTACTTGACATCTTCGAGCTTCGTATCGATCTTGCCTTTGTCGCGTTCGTGGAGGACGAGGGGTCCGGTTGTCCTCCCGCCCCAGGCGACCCAGACCGGCTGGCCCTTTACCGCGCCCCTGATAGTGCTCCCGTCGATAAGGCGGAACTCCCAGAGGAATCTTCGATACGGGAATTTCTTGCCGGTAAAGACTTTCTCCGGTTCGCCCATACCTTTCCATCGCCACTGGAGTATGTACTTCTCCTCGGTGACAACAGCGTTTATGCTCAGCACAGTTATGAACGGTATTTGGCGCCAGCGGTCCGCCGCCGGGTCAAATACGATCCACGGCTTGTCGCGCGTGGTGTAAAGCCACCCGGGCCACTGCGTTCCGTCGGACATCTCTATAACGCCGGGGACCGCATCTTCGCGAGTCGGGCGGTTTCCCGTTGACAGGGTTTTGGCCCGGGACGCTGGGGTCTTGTCCGCCGGTCGGCTGGCCGGAGACGTTGTGGCCTGCGACAGCCAGTAGTCCAGATTGCCCGGCTTCTTCCCGGCCGCTCCGACGGCCCGGGGCTCTTGGGCGCAGAACGCGAGCACTGCTATAATTACAGCGGTCGGAATCGCCAGGATGTATGTTGCGGGTCTTGGCATGTCGGTTAATGTTGGTGCGAATCTTTCTTGTCGCCAACGAACTTGTATATTGGTATGATACCGCCCATGAGGACCGGTGCAAAGACAAACCGCCCGGACTTGGAATGAAACGGATATGCATTATTAACATAGCCGGGCTTTCGCGACGTCTGACTGCCGGTCGCGACGACCTGTGGGTTTCGTCGCTGTCGGCTCCGTCCGGAGGGGCGATGGCGCCCACGCTGCCTGCAGTGGCCTCGAGCGTGCAGGCCTCGATGACGACCGGATGCCGGCCGGGCAAACACGGCATTATCGCCGGAGGCGTCTTCCGCCGGCAGAGCGGCAGCCTGAGCCTGGCCGACAGATCCAACACTCTGCTGAACACAAAACGCTTCTGGCACGCGCGGGCGCTGCCGGAGGCCCCGAAAGTCGCCCTGGTGTTCTGGTCGAATCCGCTGGCCGGCGGCGGCGATATCGTGCTGGGAACTGCGGCGTACGCCTGTCAGTGCGGCAAAGTGTCCCATCAGCCGATGGGGCTGTACGATCGTCTGGCTGAAACCTGCGGACAGTTCGACTGCGGCTTGATCTCCGGACCGACCGCCTCGTGGCGGGGGGCTGAGTGGATTGCGAACGCATCGACCGAGATATGGCGAAGCGATGAGCCCGACCTGATGTGGGTCAATCTGCCCGGGATCGACTTCGAGCTGATTCGAGGCGGAGTGATCGATAACTGCGCATCGCTCGAACAGGCCCTTGTCGATGTTGACAACCGGGCCCGCGGACTTGCCGATTCGGTTCGCGACGGCGGCGGACAGGTCGTCGTCGTAAGCGACGGCGGGTACGTTGACGTATCGCAGGCGATACGCCCGAACGTCGCCCTGCGTGATGCGGGTCTGCTGATTGTCGGCGAGTCTCCCGACGGGCCGGTCGTCGATATCGAAGCCAGCCGGGCGGTGGCTCTGGCCGATCACCAGGTCGCCCACCTTTATTGCCGCGGCGAACGAGCCGCCGACGAGGCCGCCGAAGTGCTGTCGGGTCTGGAAGGCATAGACTCGATCACGCCCCGCAGCGAGCTGTTCTGTCCGGGACTGGGCCACGATCGCGCCGGCGAGCGAGTTGCGACAGCCCGGCCCAAGGCGTGGTTCTCCCCCCGAGCCGGGTCCGCCGGGAAGCTTGGTTTCGATCCGTGTGAACTAATCTCCAATGGCGGCGCCAACTGCTCCGCTGACGAATCGCTCGTTCGCGCCAGTCGCGGACGGGCCGATGTGTCACTTGATGACTCCTGCTTTCTTGCCGCAACCGACCCGCTGGAAACTCCGCGGGAGATGTGCGTCACTGATCTGCCGGATGTGTTGAAGAAAGTGATGTTCGAGTAAGCCCTCCAATCCTCAGATCAGGAAATCCGCCATGCCAGCCAAGATGCTCTTTGACGTTTCGAATATGGATCTGTCCAAGACAATAGTTACGCGCGAGGAGATCTACCAGGTCAATCCGCACCGCTACGAGTTCATGCTCCTGGACGGAATCATCCATCACGACATCGACGGCGGAAATATCGTCGGATACCGACAAACGCGCGACGACGAATTCTGGGTCAAGGGACACATCCCCGGACGCCCGCTGTTTCCCGGGGTGTTGATGATCGAGGCCGGAGCCCAACTGGTAAGCTACTTTGCGATGAAGATGGAGCCGGACAAGGGCTTCCTCGGATTCGGCGGAGTGACCGACGTGAAATTCCGCGGCGCGGTCGTCCCGGGCGATCGACTGGTGCTCTTCGGCAAACTTCTGGAGCATCGACCCAGACGAATCATCGGAGCACTGCAGGGCTACGTGGACGGAAGACAAGTGTTCGAAGGCAAGATCATCGGCATGTGGTTGTGATCTGAGTACGGATCAATGTCCAACATCCAATGTCCAATTTCCCAGTGACGACAAACGACAACCGGCGACGAGTCATTAGTGTAGGATTTGTCTAACCGCCGTCGCTTTTTTCCGTCATTTGGGAATTGGACCTCGGGTGTTGGATATTGGGCGTTGATGTTGGGTTTCGTATGAGCAATTGGGACTTCATGTTCGATGGGCGAATGGAAGTCGTCGGCGCCCTCGACGACGAGCAGTTGGCCAAGGTTCCCGGCAAGAGGGGGGTGGTCCTGCTGGCGGCCGGGGACGCCCCGATCCAACTGATCACCGCCGCCAATATCCGCCGGCGCGTGAAGACTCGTCTCGACGAACCGCCTGACGAGACGCTCAAGAAATCCGCCGACCTCCGCAAGATCACCACCAGCATTTCGTGGAAGCTCAGCGCCGGTCCGTTCGAAGCCGATCTGTGTCTGCTGGAGATCGCACGCGGGCTCTGGCCGGACAGGTACGCAGATCAACTCCACTGGAAGCCGCCGTGGTTCGTGCATCTTGACCCGAGCGAGGAGTATCCGCGTTTCTGGCGGTCCAGAACGTTGCCCGGCGGGTCGGTGCGTTCGTTCGGCCCGTTCATCAAGGGTTCCGACGCCGAGGGGTTCGTGATCGCATTGAGTGATGCGTTTTACCTGTGCAGAGATCATCGCTGCCTGTCGAAGGCCCCGCATGCACAGCGATGCTCCTACGGACAGATGAACCGATGCCTGCCGCTGTGCGACGGGACGATCGATGTGGAGCGGTACCTCCGTGCAATCGACCAGGCCGCCGAGTTCGCCTCGGGTCGTCGCGACGTTTTGGCCAACCGCCTCCGCGCCGAGATGAAACAGGCGGCCGAGGAGTTGGCGTTCGAGCAGGCCGCGGCGATAAAGGCCCGCCTCAAACGCCTCGATGAATTCGACAAGCCCGCGTTCAAGTACGTAAGACCGGTCGAGGAGTTCAAATTCCTCGCCGTCCAGCCCGGACGCGGAAAGCGCCGCCTGCGAGTGTTCGCGATAAACGGCGGGTCCATCCCCGCGGCCGCCAGCTTGAAATACCCCTTCCAGACCAACCCGGATGACGCCCCGGACAAATACGCCGGCACGGAACTCGATGCGATGATCGGGCAGATGAAGGCAATCGCCGCTGCGGCCCCGCGCGCCGACGACGCATCGGCGCTGCGGATGGGCCTGGTGTCCAGATACCTGTTCTCCGGTCCGAAGCGCAGGGGCCTGATCGTAAGATGGTTCGATTCGATGTCGCCCGGATGGCTCGCTGCGAGAATACAGGCGGTGGCCGAGGATCTGAACTTGTCGACAATCGTCCGAGCCAAGCCGAAACAACCGCCGAAGAAATCGTAGAAGCGGAGGTTTGCGGGCGTGTATGCATGTTCGTTCGCACGCTGCGGTAAAACCGCTTGCGGTTTCGCTCGCCGTAGCACAAACAGGAGCGCCGGGCGCCTCATTATCTTTTCGCGTTGTCGATCTCTGTGTTGTTGTCAGCGCCTGGTCCGATATAATACTGTCGGCTGGAGGCTGACAACAGAGTGTCGATAACCGGAAAAGCAGGACGTCTATTGCGTGAGCGTCTGCCGCACCGTCCGCGGCGGTACTGGCGCTACGTCTCCCCGCAGCGGCGAGGGGCGGCGCTGCTTTTCCTTGCGCTTCTGCTGACGGCGGTCTACGGCTACTGGTATCTGACGAACGACTCCCGCATCAAACGCCAGGCCATGAGGTATCTGCGCGGCATCACCGGAGCCAGGGTTAGAATAGGGGACGCCAGTTTCGGTCTGTTCAATGAAATTCGCCTGGAGGAAGTCAGCGTTGCGGTGCCGGGGCCCCGCGGGTTCTCTGAGTTTTTCCAGGCCGATAGGGTTATACTCAAGCACAATCCCTGGTCGGTTTTCTTCGGGGGGCGCATCCAGCCGACCGAAATAGTGTCTCTGAACGCCGAAGTAGTGGAGTCACCGGCGACCCGCGCTTTCCTGAGTGTTCGATCGCTGCGCGATCCGGGCGGGACAGGCGCCATGGACCTCCCCGCGATCAGGGTCGACACCTGCATCTTCAGACGAATTGAAGAAGTCGACGGGATCCCGTTGCCCGAGAAGCGATTCAATCTCAAGGTCGACATGATCCCGCGGGCCGGACGAATGGTCTACGACGTGCACATAGCCGAGCGCAAGGACGAACTCATCGCCCAGAAATACCGGGTCGAGGTCCAATTGGCTCCGACGTTCAAAGGCGTGATTGTCAGCGGCTCGGGCGATCTCGTCGCGACAGGCGACGCTCTTCCGCCGGAGTACAGCAAGTGGCTGAAGGACTATCAGGTCAAAGGGCGATACCGATTCAAAGGACCCTTCAGCGTCTCCGACAGCACAGTCAAGGACGTCTTGACGCTGGAGTTGGAGGATGTGGCGTTTACGCTTCCCCAGTCGCAGGGCGGACTGGCGATGGAGGGGGTATGGGGGACTGTTACGTTCAGGCCTCCGGGCAAGTCCGGCCCCGAAGAGTTGAAGAACGGGCGGATCGAGTTTGCCAAGGACATCAAGGGGCGCCTTGTCGACGCCGGCGGAGTGAAGGTGAGGCTTTCGGGGCAATACCAGGGCTACAGTCTCGATTCGCCTTTCAAGGTGAATATCGAAATAGATGAATTAACGCTTCCGATACTCCCTGCGAAGACTCTCCCGGCGACGGACTCCGCCGGCGGCATGCATCCGCAACTGAAGTACATTATCGAACGCGTCAACAGAGACTACAGCCCCGTCGGCACGGCGCAACTCTCGGTGACGCTGAGCAGGACACCCGGGCAGAAGCATGTATCGGTGGACGGAACAGTCAAACCCGTGAAGATATCGGCCTCCTATAACCACGTGCCGTATCGTGTGGACATCGACGACTGCACCGATGGCGTAGGTGTCGACGGCTCGGTGCGATTCGACAGCAGCAAAGTGATCGTTGAGAACATCACCGCAAGGCGAGAGGACGAGGACAACATCAACAACGTTTTCGTAGTTAACGCCGCATCGCCGCTGAAGCGAGATTCCGAAACGGGAAAATGGGAATGGCGGGCGCATATAAAGGTTGTCTCGGCGGATCTGACCGACGCGCTGGCCAAGGCGCTTCCCAGGGAGGCGTTTCTCGGCAAGCCGTATCCGCTGGCGGGAATGAAGGGAGTCGTCCACGCCAGAGACGGGCGCATCTGGGTGAATGAAGAGGACTATCCGCTGAGGGTGTTTGACCCGGACAAGATGAATTGCAAGATATACGGGGAGATCAAATGGGACTCCCAGGGGGTTTCCACAGACGTGCATGTCGAAGCCGACAAGGTGCCGATCGATAAGGCCTTGACCGACTCGTTGAATCAGGCCGCAAGGGACGCCATTGGGCTCCTGGACGCCCAGGGCGCGCTTAAGACTCTGTCTGTTACGATAAACGCAAGGCCCGACAGGAAACTCAAGTATGACGTTACCGCCGATCTGCAGGATGTCCGCGTGACTTACGAGGGGTTTCCTTACGGGATTTCGGGCATTTCGGGCATTGTGCAACTCGACCAGGATAAGATCACGCTGAATGATCTGTCCGGCGGTCATAACGATACTCCAGTGAAGATCAGCGGCTCACTGTATCCGGGAGGCGAGAAAGTCGGCGTTGAACTTGAGGTGGTCGCCGACGATCTTGTTGTCGACAAGGAGTTGCGGGCGGCGCTTCCGGCGGACATGAAGAGAATATGGGATTCCCTGTCGCCGTCAGGCCGCGCCGACGTGGTGATGACGCTCAATCAAAACGTGCCTGGGGCCAGCGGGAAGCCCAGCGCGATCGGACAAGCCGGAAATGGCGACAAGCCCGAGTATCGCCTTGAGATCCGATCGAAAGGCATGACGGCCACGTACAAGGACTTCCCATACAAGTTCGACGGGCTGACCGGACTGGTGATCGCAGAACCCAAGGGAGTCGAACTGCGAAAACTCGAATGCGATCGGGGCTTTCAAGTTGACGGTCTCATTACCGACAGGGGACGAACGCTGAAACTGAGGATCAACGCCAAAGGCGTGCCGCTTGACAAGAAGCTGCTTGCAGCGATGCCTGGAGAGTTCAAGACCGCGATGAGCACTGTCAGGGCCGGCGGCTCAATGGACGTGAAGATTAAGGACCTGACGATTGTCCGCCCTCGCATCAAATCGTCATCTCCGACTACGCAACGAGGCGCCAAAGACTCTCCGTCCGGGATCAAGTGGTCGGTCGACGGCGTCCTGGATCTGCACGATGCGATTGTTGACGTGGCCTTCGGGCCGAAGAAACTGAGCGGGACTCTGGACGGTCAGATAGTATCTGACCAGCGTGGGCTGATGATCGACGTGGCGGCCGATTTCCGCAAGATAACCGTTTCCAACCGCGAGATAACAGATGTAAAGGGGCAGGTGACCAAGAAGGCCGGCAGCCCGCTGATGAGAATCAAAGACATCCAGGCCAGGGCTTACGGCGGTCGCCTGGCCGGGCGGGAGGTGCTGATAAGGCTATCGGACCCGGCCAAATACGCTTTTCGGCTATTCTATCAGGGAGTCAGCCTCGGGTCCCTTGTGGACGCCGGCCAAGCCGACCCGAACAAGCGAAGCGGCGTTAAGGGGAGTCTGGAAGGCAGGATATCGATGGAGGCCGTCGCCGGTGACCTCAAGTCTCGCCGGGCGGCGGGAACCGTCATCATTACGAAGGGCAAGTTGTACAAGATGCCGATTATGCTGGGGCTGATGCACGTTCTGTACCTCTCCCTGCCGAGCGATGCGGCGTTCACTGACGGACAGTTGAGGTACTTTGTGCAAGGCGACACTATGGTCATCGAGGAGATATTCCTGACCGGATCGGCCCTGTCGCTCGTCGGATCGGGGCGGATAGAGTTGTCAAACGAGAGATTGGACCTGACTTTCCTGACAGGTCCGCCCGGACGCCTGCCTCGCATCGCCGTTATACGCGGTGCTTCGAAAGTGCTCAATGCGATTCTGAAGGAGCTGCTGGTGATCCGGGTGACCGGAACGATGTCCAAACCCATACGAAAAGGCCTTCCGCTGAGAAGTCTCGATGCGATCCTGAAGGAGCTCCTGAGTCCCGGCAAGGCCATGTGATGATGCAACACCAGTATTATAAACGATTAACGACTATTGGGCGTCTGGTGACAAGCACCCTTGATTGGAGTACGAATGGCGGAAGTGAAAGTAGGCATCATTGGCGGAAGCGGGCTTGGCGATGCGCTGTGCCGTGAGGTGGAGGGGACCAGGAGAGATGTGGAGACCCCGTTCGGCCAACCGTCCGATTCGATAATCGAGACTGTTTGGGCCGACACGCAGATTGCGGTGTTGAATCGACACGGACCGGGGCATCTGATCAACCCGTCGCAAGTGAATTTCCGGGCTAATATCTACGCGCTGAAAGCCGTCGGCTGCACCCACGTGATCGCTTCGGGTGCGGTAGGCAGCCTGACAGAGGAGATTAAGCCCAAGGATCTGGTCATCCCAGATCAAATAATAGACAAGACTTACAGGCGAATCGGAACATTCTTCGATGACTTCATGGCCGTTCATGTCGAGTTTTCATCGCCGTTTTGCCAGATCCTGAGAAAGCACCTCATCGAATGCGGGCGGGAAGTGAAAACCGATCTGCACGACAGCGGAACGTATGTGTGCATGGAAGGGCCGGCTTTTTCGACGCGCGCCGAGAGTCAGATGCACCGCGCCTGGGGTGGCGATCTTATCGGAATGACCGTGATGCCCGAGGCCAAACTCGCCAGGGAGGCCGAAATTGCGTACGCAATGGTATGCCTGCCAAGCGATTACGACTGCTGGCGACCCGTCGGGGGGGATCTGGACAAGCACGAGTTGCTCAAGGAGATAATCGGGAATCTCACCGAGGCGACGGCGAATGCAATTGACCTGATCAGGCTGGCCGTCGCGGAATTCGGCAAGATCGCCGCCGAGACGAGTGCGGCTCATTCTGCTATGGAGTTGGCGATATGGTCCGATCGCGATTCGATCGCCCCGGCCGCCGGCGAGCATTACGGCGTACTTGTCGACAAGTACCTGTAGGGCCTCGTCGTCGGCATAAAGCCGGGCCGATCAAGTTTGAACGAGACGATTTCCCGAAAAAAATCCAAGAAGCACGAAAAATTTTCTTTGACAGAAGCTTCCGGCTAGTTATAGTGGTCCGTCTATCTAAGGACCGCGGTGGTCGTATACCCTCAACCAGCAGTTGACTTTGAGCCATCTGCATGCTGTGTGCAGTTGTCGGGGTGCTACTTTTCACCACGGCGCCGACGCTGCTGTAGCTCAGTGGTAGAGCGCGTCCTTGGTAAGGACGAAGTCGTGGGTTCGACTCCCACCAGCAGCCTTTTTCGGTTGATTAAGGCTGACAATACCGGATAGACAGTTGTAAAGTAACGGATGTGACGCTGTGGCGCCTCCCCGGCGTGGGGGGCGGTTGTTCGTGGCGGATAGTCCTGTAAGGAACACGAGAAAGTAACAAGCGGTTTGAAACCAAGGCAACAGGAGTTGAGCAATGGCCAAGGAAGTATTTGAGAGAACCAAACCCCACGTTAACGTCGGTACGATCGGCCACGTTGACCACGGTAAAACGACGCTGACCTCCGCGATCACCGCCGTTCTGGAAGCCAAGGGTCTTGCGAAGTCCAAGAGCTACGACGACATCGCCAAGGCTTCGGAATCCCAGGGACGTCGCGACCCGACGAAGATTCTGACCATCGCCACGGCTCACGTGGAGTACGAATCCGAAGCGCGTCACTACGCTCACGTTGACTGCCCCGGCCACGCCGACTACGTCAAGAACATGATCACCGGCGCCGCCCAGATGGACGGAGCCATTCTCGTGGTGTCCGCCGCCGACGGCCCGATGCCCCAGACTCGCGAGCACGTGCTGCTTGCCCGTCAGGTGAACGTTCCCCGTCTGGTTGTGTTCCTGAACAAGGCCGACCTCGTCGACGACCCCGAGCTGCTCGAACTGGTCGAGATGGAAGTCCGCGAATTGCTGAGCGACTACGATTTCGACGGCGACAACGCTCCGGTCATCCCCGGATCGGCCACCGCGGCGATCGCCGACGTCGACGGACCCGGCGCCCAGCCGATCATCGACCTGGTTGCGGCTCTGGACTCCTACATTCCCGAGCCCGAGCGCGAAATCGACAAGGACTTCCTCATGCCCGTCGAAGACGTCTTCTCGATCAAGGGCCGCGGCACCGTGGGCACCGGACGTATCGAACGCGGCATCGTCAACGTTAACGACAAGGTCGAAATCGTCGGACTTGGCGACACCAGGACGACCACTGTCACCGGCGTTGAGATGTTCAACAAGCTGCTGGACAGCGGCCAGGCCGGCGACAATGTCGGCTGCCTGCTCCGCGGTGTCGATAAGAAGGATCTGGTTCGCGGACAGGTGCTCTGCAAGCCCGGTTCGATCACCCCGCACACCAAGTTCCGCGGTGAAGTTTACGTCCTGACCAAGGAGGAGGGCGGTCGTCACAGCCCGTTCTTCACCGGCTACCGTCCGCAGTTCTACTTCCGCACCACTGACGTAACGGGCACAGTCGAACTTGTCGGCGCCGAGATGTGCATGCCCGGCGACAACGTGCAGATGGAAGTGACCCTGCTGAATACATCGATCGCCATGGAGCCGCAACTGCGTTTCGCTATCCGCGAAGGCGGGCGCACCGTCGGCTCGGGCGTTGTCACCGAGATTTTGGAGTAGTTTAATGGCCAAATCAAAGGCCCGAGAATACGTTTGGCTGCAGTGCAAGGATTGCGGCGAGTTGAACTACCGTACGCCTGTCAGGACCTCCGGCGGCGTGCCGAAGCTCGACATCAATAAATACTGCAAGAAGGAACGCAAGAGAACCGAACACAAGATCAAGCGTAAATAACAGCAGAGAAAACTTGATGCAGATATCCAGGATCCCACCGGTCGCATGTGCGGCCGGTGGGTCTTGAGACACGGCAGTAGCTCAATTGGCAGAGCAGCGGTCTCCAAAACCGCAGGTTGGGGGTTCAACTCCTCCCTGCCGTGGTTGTCGGACGGACTATAAGGTTCGAGTGGAAGTCTTCAGCGTAGATTCGGACGTTGAATTGCATCGGCGATGGAAACCACAAGGAAACGAATGTCGTGAGTATGTTCAAGATATACAAGAGGACGCAAGGCAAGTACACCCGCCTCCTGACGTTTGCCGGCGCGATGCTTGTGGCCGTTTCGGGTGCTTATGTGCTTAGCGGAAAACTCTACGACACCAGCGCCTATGTGCAGTACGGGCTTCCGGCGATGGTGGTTGTCGTTATCGGCCTGCTGGCGTTCTGGATGGTCAATCGCCCGCGAAACGCCGACTTCCTGATCGCCACCGAAGGCGAAATGAAGAAGGTCGCCTGGTCCGGCAAGAAAGAGGTTATCGGATCAACGAAAGTTGTGATCGTAACTACCGTGATGATCGCTCTGCTCCTGTTCGGCGTGGACATCCTGTTCGGCGCGCTGTTCAAGATTATTGGCGTGCACTAATAGGCGGGACTTCGTTAAGGAAACGGGCGAAATGGCCAAGCAATGGTGTGTTTTACGAGTCGCTTCGAATAGAGAAGAGCAGGTTCGCGATGCGCTGACCCGGAAGATCAAGATCGAGGGTCTCGAAGAGCGCATAAGCCGCGTGCTGGTTCCGACCGAGCGCAGGCCCGGCCCGAGAGGGCGCGGACCGGCGGCGGGCAAGGCAAAGAAGAAATTCGTCGAACGCAAACTGTATCCCGGGTACGTCTTTCTCGAGATGGAGCTTCAGGACGACGGACGCGTCTCGGAAGACGCCTGGTTCCTGATACGCGAGACCAACGGTGTCGGCGACTTCATCGGAGCCGGCGGAAAGCCCAGCCCGATGTCGCATGATGATGCTGATAAAATGCTTATGCAGGTCGAAAAAGCCCAGGAGGGGACGACCATTGAAGTGGAATTCGCAAAGGGCGACGGCGTGAAGGTCAAGGAAGGCGCCTTCGAGAACTTTGACGGAGTAGTTGATGAAGTGCTGGCCGACAAAGGCCTGGTCCGGGTGATCGTGACGATTTTCGGGCGATCGACCCCGGTTGAACTGGAGTACTGGCAGATAGAAAAGGCATAAGCGCCGCCCCTGCGGGGGACCGGGCGGAAGTGAGATAGCAAAATGGCTAAGCAGATTACAGGAACAATTAAACTCCAGGCCGCCGGCGGACAGGCGACTCCCGCTCCTCCGATCGGACCGGCGCTTGGCGCAAAGAACGTCAACATCGGACAGTTTGTCTCCCAATTCAACGAGCGAACCAAGGATTTCAACGGCATGCCGATCCCGGTTGTCATAACCGTTTACGCCGACAATACCTTTGACTTCGTCTGCAAGAGCCCCCCGGCTTCGGCGCTGCTGAAGGAAGCGGCCCAGATCGCATCCGGTTCGGGCGTCCCCAACAAAGAAAAAGTCGCCTCTGTGACAATGGACCAGATCCGCACGATCGCCGAGCGGAAGATCGCTGATCTTAACGCTACGGACATCGACGCGGCCTGCCGGATCATCATGGGCACCGCGCAGGCCATGGGCGTCACCGTGGCAAAGTGAGAGAACTCTCTCAGCCGACTTGCGAAAAAGGCCTGATGGGCCGTCCTTGAAGCCTGAAAACGTACAGAGCCTAACCACGGGCTTAAACGTGGGAGTCATTAACGACTACAGGAGTTACCGATGAGCAGGACCAGAAGCAAGCGGTATGAGGCCGATATGGCCAACAGGCCCCCAGGACCCGTGCCGACCAAAGACGCCGTTGCCGTTATTAAATCATTTACCGCAGGGAAGTTCGATCAGACGATCGAGCTTGTGATGCACCTGGGAATCGATCCGCGCCAGGCCGATCAGGCCCTTCGCGGATCGATCGCGCTGCCCAACGGAATCGGGCAGACCAGAAAAGTCGTCGCTTTCTGTGAAGACGCTGACGTTGAGGAGGCTGTCGCCGCCGGCGCCGCAGAGGCCGGCAACGATGAGCTTATCAAGAAGATCCAGGACGGCTGGACGGATTTTGACGTTGCGGTCGCCACGCCGGCGATGATGAAAAGCGTTTCAAGGCTCGGTCGAGTTCTCGGGCCGACAGGCAAGATGCCGTCTCCGAAAGCCGGAACGGTTTCGCCGAACATAGCAGACACGGTCAAGGAATACGTCGCGGGCAAGGTCGAGTATCGCAATGACGATTTCGGCAACCTGCACGTGCCGGTCGGCAAGATGAGCTTTGACGCCGACAAGCTCACCGAGAACGTCGATGCGTTCATCAAGTACGTCAAGAAGATCAAGCCGGCGTCCGCCAAGGGCGTGTACATGAAGCGCGCGTGCCTCTCCGGGACGATGACGCCGTCAGTGGATGTGGACGTGCAATAGCATTTCACCGTCCGCGCGCCGCGGACCTTGCAGTCCGGCGGCGTGGAATGAGACTCATGCAGACAACAACGGAAACTCAAAATGAGCAAACCAGTTAAGACACTGATTATAGATGAATTGACCCGTCGTCTGGATGGCGTGACCTCCCTGGCGATCGTGGGGCTTACCGGCGTAGACGCCATTACCGCAACTGCTGTTCGCCAGCGACTCGGCGAAAAGGAGATCCGGCTGCTGGTGGTCAAGAACGCATTGGCGCGCAAGGCCTTCAAGGCCGGCGGGCTCGATGCTGCTTGCGATCTTCTGGACGGACCGTGCGCCTTGGCGTACGGCGGCGACAATGTGGTAAGCGTTGTTCGTGAACTTCTGGACATCAAGAAAGAGCAGGCAGACGCGCTTGTCGTGAAGGCCGCCATAATGGACGGCGATACGTTCGGTTCCGACAGAATCGATGAACTGAGCAAGTTCCCGACTCGCGAGGAAGCCATCGGCAAGATCGTGTCAATCGCCTTGGCGCCGGGAGCGAAGGCCGCCGCCTGCATCCTCGCTCCGGGAAGCAAGATCGCCTCAGTGCTTAAGACGATCGAAGAGAACCATGACGGCGAAGTTGCTGAAGAAGCACCGGCTGAGGAAGCTCCCGCCGAAGAAGCTCCCGCCGAAGAAGCTCCCGCCGAAGAAGCTCCCGCTGAAGAGCCTCCTGCCGAAGAGGCTCCGGCTGAAGAGGCTCCGGCTGAAGAGGCTCCGGCTGAAGAGGCTCCGGCTGAAGAGGCTCCGGCTGAAGAGGCTCCGGCTGAAGAGGCCTCGACGGATGATGAAGAAAAGGCTGTTGAGTAGTCAGCGTTTTTTTGAAATCGGAACAGTAGTGATAACGAATGTCCGGCTGCGGATTGGTCCGCCGAAGGCGGCTTAAATGGATGCCACTGGGGCGTCCGCCTATCAGGCCGGTAAAATGTAGAGAACCGCCGCAAAACAGGCGGTTCTAAGATCGGAGTAGAACCATGACAGACGAAGCAGCAGCCCCCACCAAAGAATTCGCCGCTGAAATCAAAGAGCTTGGCGACAAGATCGTAGCCCTGACGCTGAAAGAGGCCGTCGATCTGGCTGATTACCTCAAGGAAGAACACGGAATCGAGCCGGCCGCCGGCGGCGCAGTGATGATGGCCGGTCCTGCAGCGGCAGCCGAAGAAGTTGAAGAGCAGACTGCTTTCGACGTGATCCTCAAGGATATTGGCGACAAGAAGATCGGCGTGATCAAGGCCGTCCGGGCCCTGACCTCGCTGGGTCTGAAGGAAGCCAAGGAGCTGGTCGACGGAGCCCCCAAGGCAGTCAAGGAAGGCGTCAGCAAGGAAGAGGCCGACGAGGCCTGCGCCGCGCTGGAGGAAGCCGGAGCGACCGTCGAAGTCAAGTAGCCAAAGCCGAAATGCCGCAAATTCGTTTGATACGTTACAAGCTTAAAAAACACAGAACGCCGATTGCCTGGCGGGCGGTTATCCGTCCGTCAGGTTATCGGTGTCTGGCGTCTGCGGGAGTGTTCCCGCGGAGACCATAACGCCTTGGTTTTGAGGACGTTCTATGCTGCCAATGGACAAGATACGGAGCTTCGCCAAGATCGGCGACGCTGTGGACATCCCTAATCTCAACGAGATTCAGACAAGGTGCTACGACGAGTTCCTCCAGGTTGAGGTTGAGCCGAAAAAGAGGACGTCGCAGGGTCTCGAAGCGCTTCTGGAGGAAGTGTTTCCGATCATCAGCTACGATGAGCAGACGACCCTGGAGTATCAGTACTACGAACTGGATGGGCCGCGTTACACAGTCCAGGAATGCCGGGACCTCCGCCTGACGTACGGTAGGCCTTTCCGCATCTGCGTTCGCATGATCCGCAAGGATCACAAGGAAGTGCTCGAAGAGAGCATCTACCTTGGCGAAATCCCGATCATGATCGGCGGCGGCGAGTTCATCATCAACGGCGCCGAGCGCGTTATCGTGTCACAGTTGCACCGCAGCCCCGGCGTGGACTTCAGCGTGGAGATGCAGGAGTCCGACCGCCCGCTGCACGGCGCCAGGATCATACCGCAGCGGGGAAGCTGGATCGAAATCGCGGTGACCAAGAAAGACTCTCTTGCGATGCGGATCGACCAGTCGACCAAGATCCCGGCCACCACGTTTCTCCGCGCTATGGACGAGGCGTTCGGAACCGACACCGAGATTATCCGAGCGTTTTACAAGACCAAGTCCGTTTCGACCAACCGCCTGCGCCCGCAGACTTACGTCGCCGAAGCGGTCGTTGATCCTGAAAGCGGCGAAGAGCTTGTGCCCGCCGGCGGACAGGTCGGCGAAGCGCTCACGAAAATCGTCGCCAGCCCGATCAAGAAGGTCGAAGTCATCACGAACATGAACGATCCGCTCGTTCTGAACACGCTGAGCGAAGACGCCTCTGATTCGCACGAATCGGCTCTGAGTCGTCTGTACATGCGTCTGCGGCCCGGAAACCCGCCGCAGCCCGACAAGGTCAGGGCGCTGTTCCAGGAGAAGTTCTTCGACACCAACCGATACCGCCTGGGCAAGGTCGGACGCTTCCGAATCAATCGAAAGTTCAATCAGAACACTCCCGAGACGGCGATGACCCTCTGCACCGATGACTTCATGAACATCCTGAAGTACATCATGACGCTTCGGGCCAACGAAGGGCACATCGACGATATCGATCACCTGGGCAACCGCCGCCTCCGCACGATCGACGAGCTGGCGATCGAGGAGATGCGAAAGGGATTCCTGAAGCTCAGGCGCACCGTCCAGGAGCGAATGACGATCAAGGATCTGGACGAAATCGCCAAGATATCCGAACTGGTCAACTCCAAGAGCATCTCTTCGAGCATGGACTACTTCTTCGGACGCGGCGAACTTTCGCAGGTCGTCGACCAGCAGAACCCGCTGAGCATGCTGACCCACGAGCGAAGGCTGTCTGCTCTGGGACCAGGCGGACTGAACCGCAAGCGCGCCGGTTTTGAAACTCGCGACGTGCACATAAGCCACTACGGCAGAGTTTGCCCGATCGAGACGCCTGAAGGCCAGAACATCGGCCTGATAACCTCTCTGGGCATCTACGCCACGGTCGACGAATACGGATTCGTCGTCACTCCTTACCGGAAGATCGCAAAAGGCAAGGCCACCGACAAGATAGAATTCCTGCGGGCCGACGAAGAGGCCGAAGCCGTGCTGGCTCCGCCGGACTCGCTGGAAAAGAACAGCAAGGGCGAATACGTGTTGCCCGAGCAGCACGTGCTGGCTCGCGTAAAGGGCGACCTGAAAATGGTCGACGGAAAGGACGTCGAGTATCTTGACGTCTCGCCGAAACAGACTGTCGGCGTATCGGCGGCTTTGATCCCGTTCCTCGAGCATGACGACGCCAACCGCGCCCTTATGGGCTCGAACATGCAGAGGCAGGCCGTCCCGCTGCTGCGAGCCGAGGCGCCTGTTGTCGCAACCGGCATGGAAGTCAGCGTGGCGCAGAACTCCGGACTCGTGGTCAACGCCGTCAAGGGCGGCGCCGTCACGTATGTCGATTCCGAGCGGATCATCATCGACAACGCCGACGAATACGAACTCCGCAAGTTCAACAAGCTCAACGAGCGGGCCTGTCTCAACCAGAGACCCATCGTCAAGCCGGGCCAGCGAGTCAAGAAGGGCGAGGTTATCGCCGACGGTTCTTCAACCTCGAACGGACAGTTGGCGCTGGGACGAAACGTCCTGGTGGCGTTCATGCCGTTCGACGGATACAACTTCGAAGACGCCATCGTTATCTCCGAGCGCCTGTGCAAGCAGGATACGTTCACTTCGGTGCACCTTGAAGAGTATGACGTCGAGGTTCGCGAAACCAAGCTGGGACGCGAAGAGTTCACTCGCGACATCCCCAACGTCTCCGAACGCGCCCTGGCCAATCTCGACGCCAACGGCATTGTGCTGGTCGGGACCCGCGTAACCTCGGGCGACATTCTCGTCGGAAAGGTCTCGCCGAAGTCCAAGAGCGAACTGACCCCTGAAGAGAAGCTGCTTCACGCGATCTTCGGCCGGGCCGGCGAGGACGTCAAGAACGACAGCCTCGAACTGCCCGCCGGCGAAGAGGGCGTTGTCGTCGACACCAAACGCTTCAGCCGGCGCATGCACATGTCCGACGACATGAAGGCCCAGCACAAGCGGAGAGTCAAACAGTACACCCAGATGATGCAGGCCAGGAAGATTCGCGTATTCCGCGAAATGGCCGCGGCGATGAACGAAGTGCTCGGCGAGGAAATGGTCGACCCCAGCACCAGGCAGAAGGTCGGCCTCAGCGACAATGACGAGGTGATACTCGAACAGATCGACGACTTCTCTATCCGCTGGGCCAAGCCCAAGCCGAAGTCCGATACGGCCAAACAGCAGGCCGAACGCCTGTACGGTCGATACTGGCCGAGAATCCTGGACATCCAGAAGGAGATGGAGCGCAAGCTGGATCACATGAAGCGCGGCGACGAACTGCCGTCTGGGGTGCTGGAAATGGTCAAGGTCCGCATCGCCACCAAGCGTAAGCTCGGCGTCGGCGACAAGATGGCCGGCCGGCACGGCAACAAGGGCGTCATCGCACGAATCGTGCCGGAAGAGGACATGCCGTTCCTCGACGACGGAACTCCGGTCGAAATCATACTTAACCCGCTCGGCGTGCCGGGTCGAATGAATCTCGGTCAGATTCTTGAGACGCATTTGGGCTGGGCGGCCGCCGTTCTGGGCTTCCAGGCCGTCACGCCGGTGTTCGACGGGGCGTCGGAAGCCGAAATCTTCGACTGCGTAAGGGAAGCCAACGCCCAGGTGGCCGAGCGGCGCGAAGATCTCGACGTTATCCGCAACGCCGGGAAGACCGGCGAACTGCTGGTCGAAATGCCCGAGGACGGGAAGATCACGCTCTTCGACGGACGCACCGGCGAGCCGCTGGAGCAGAAAGTCACCGTCGGGTACATCTACATGAACAAGCTTCACCATCTGGTTGATGAGAAGATTCACGCTCGTGCGACCGGACCTTATTCGCTGATCACCCAGCAGCCGCTGGGCGGAAAAGCCCGCACCGGCGGACAGAGGTTCGGTGAGATGGAAGTCTGGGGCCTGGAGGCGTACGGCGCGAGCTTCACGCTTCAGGAACTGCTGACCGTCAAGAGCGACGACGTAGAAGGCCGCACCAAGATATACGAGTCCATGGTCAAGGGCACAAACACGCTGGAGGCCGGCACGCCTGTCAGCTTCGACGTTCTGTGCAACGAGCTAAGAGGCTTGGGACTTAATATCCAGTTGGAAAAAAGAAGACTCATCTGATCGAACCCCCACAGGGAGCGACTAGTAATGGTTGAAAGCGTTTACGATAGAATTAACGACTACGGGTCGGTGAAAGTCATGCTGGCTTCACCCAACGACATCCGCAGTTGGTCGTTTGGAGAGGTCAGAAGACCCGAAACGATCAACTACAGAACGTATCGTCCTGAAAAGGAGGGTCTG
>Ga0180436_10001318_pt1 | contig 24371 bp, 17 predicted proteins | sample SS_ome_2_FD_132434 | JGI IMG/M metagenome (GOLD analysis project Ga0180436, IMG submission 132434) | Hypersaline lake sediment archaeal communities from the Salton Sea, California, USA - SS_3_S_2 metaG | ecosystem: Environmental > Aquatic > Non-marine Saline and Alkaline > Hypersaline >... | reverse complement strand
GACGTCTCGCGATGGGTCATGGGATTCGGAGGACAGGCCGAGGTCCTGGAACCGGAAGAATTGCGGAAGTCGGTGGCGGCGGAGTTGGCGAGGGCGACCGCGCTCTACGCCGGGAACGAATCCTGACCGGATCGCGGAGACGGTGGATGATAGGTAGGATTTCCGAAATTTTTTTCTGCCGTGCCCCGTGGATGTCCCACCCCCCGGATACACTGTTCTCATGCAGAAGAGAAAACAATCCGTGACCGTCATTTCTTTCGACTCCGCCGCACCGGGACCGTTTTCCCGTGCCTACCGCGACGAGGAGACTTCCCCCGCGGAGCACGAACTGATGAGGCGGCTTGCGGACGGGGCGGAGGGGATGTCGCTTCTTGTCTTTTGCCGTGAGCTCGCGGGTCTCCTGATTCGGAGGTACCGGGCGGGCGACGACCCCGCCGAGGTGCGTGCCGATTTCGAACGGGAATTGACCGACAGACTGGAGTGCGACGAGGAACAGGCCCGTTGTCTTGTTGAGCTCGCGATCGAGGTCCTCCACGTCCGCGTCCACGGAGCCTACCGGCGCGACGCGGTCGAACTGACCTTTCTCATCGCCCGGGCGACGGGAGCCGTGCGCGAGGTGAGCTGGAATTGACGCGCCGCCTTCGGCGAGATGGGAGGGCCGGCGGAAAGAGACGTCCTCCGAGGTTCCGCCCGGGGTCTCGCCGGCCGCGAACGCCCGGATCTCGCTGGTGGCGAGCGCCCGGGTCTATCCGGTCGTGAAGGCCCGGACTGAGAGCGCGGGGCGAAAGCCGCCGACGGGCGTCCCGAGGCGGTGGAGCCCGCTCCTTTCGGGTCGCGGGAGGCCGATTCTTTCTGCGGTCGCTTCCGGGGGAACAGTTGACCGGACGAACAACGCAGCTAAACTCGTCATACTATGGCCCGCACCAAGCCACGAAAGGTCTGCCCGATGTGTAACGAAACCTTCACGGACGTGGGCAAGGACACGAACATGTGTGGCAGGTGCCTCCTGGAGATCGCCTCCTCCACCTGTTTCGGTCCGAAGAAGGACGAGACGGAGGCTCCGCTGGACGAGGAGGCGTTCAAAGACACCATGCTCGAGAGCGGCCTCGCCGACGAGGGCAAGGTGGAGCACAACCCGGATCTACCGACGATCGGCGAGTTGAAGGGACTTTTCCCTGAGTTGGAAATCGTCAGCGTGCTCGGCGCGGGAGGAATGGGCGCGGTGTTCAAGGCGCGCCAGAAGGTGCTGGAGCGGACCGTTGCGCTCAAGATCCTCAACAAGCGCCTCGCCTCGGACAAGCAGTTCGTCGCCCGTTTCCAGCGGGAGGCCAAGGCGATGGCGAAGCTCGATCATTCGAACATCGTCGGCATTCACGATTTCGGCGAGCGCGGAGGTTTCTACTTCCTCGTGATGGAATACGTAGACGGCGGCGACCTCAAGCAGTTGATCGAGCAGGAGAGGCTGGCTCCCGTCGCCGCTCTCAGCCTGATTCCCCAGATGTGCGAAGCGGTGCAGTTCGCGCACGACCAGGGCATCACGCACCGCGACATCAAGCCGGCCAACATTCTCATCGACCGCACCGGCCGCGTGAAGGTGGCGGATTTCGGTCTCGCCAAGCTGACCCAGGGCGGAGATCTCGAGAATTCGTTCAAGACCCTCCCGGGCACGACGATGGGGACTCCCTTCTACATGGCACCCGAGCAGATGGCGGACGCGGAGAGTGTCGACCAGCGCGCCGACATCTATTCGCTGGGAGTCGTGATCTACCAGGTCCTGACGGGGAGCCTGCCCCACGGCGATTTCCCTCCTCCCTCGGAAGCCGCGCCGGATCTCGATCCGAACCTGGACGATGCCGTGATGCGTGCGCTGGCGCGTGATCCCAACCTGCGCTACGACCAGGTGAAGGAGTTGGTCCAGGCGCTGGAATACGTGCGCAGTGGCGGAGATGACGTTGGCCTCTTCGAGCGTTTCACTCCGGAGAGTCCCAAGCTCCAGGCTCTCGCGCTGGCGTCCGGAATCGCCGGGGTGGTCGTCTTCTTCGGTGTCGTCGGCCTGCTCGCCTTTTTCGTTCTCGGTGACTCACCGGATGAGGAGAACGGAGGAACGGAAGTCGTCGGGGGAACGGGGAAGGCGGGAGAGGTGGCATCGACCGGCGAGATTACCGGACCGATCACGTCCGATCGTCCGGCGACGGTGGTCGTGGCCGATTCGGGCACCGTTGGCCGAGGGGTCGAAACCGGGGTAGATAGTGAGACGGGGGAGTTCGTCAACAGCCTAGGAATGCGATTCGTGCCGGTTCCCGGAGCCGGTGTCCAGTTCAGCATCTGGGAGACGCGGGTGCGCGACTACGATGTTTTCGCCGGCGAAAACCCGAGCGTCGATCCCGAGTGGAAAGACGGGTTCGACGAGGGGGTGCAGACGGGCGATCACCCGGTGGCGAATGTTTCCTGGGATGACGCGGTGGCGTTCTGCACCTGGCTGACGGAACGGGAGCGCCGGGCGGGCTTGATCGACGGATCCCAGGTCTACCGGTTGCCGACCGACACGGAGTGGAGCTGGGCGATCGGAGTCGCCGAGCTCGAGGCCTCTTCGGGCACGCCCGGGGAGGAGATTCCCGGTGTCTATCCGTGGGGGAGCGAATGGCCGCCCCCCCAGGGTGCGGGGAACTACCAGGGAGAGGAGGGCGGTCGCTCCACCGCGCTCGAGGGATATCGGGATGATTTTCCGTTCACCGCCCCGGTGGGGAGTTTTTCGGCGAACGAGCACGGACTCTACGATCTGTCCGGCAACGTGTGGGAATGGTGTCAGGACTGGTTCGAAGACGCGAAGGAACGACGGATGTTGCGGGGTTCTTCCTTCTACGACTCGAGCGAGACGGGCCTGCTGTCGACGCGCCGCTACGGGGCCTACCCCGACTCGCGTCGCAATATCCGGGGATTCCGCTGCGTCCTTGCTGCCGTGGAAGCGGGGAATTGAATCGGTGCGCCCGCGAAGGAGTGTCTCGTCGCCTTCCCGGTGCCGCCCCTACTTCTCGCTTTCGCCGGTCCGGGACGGAGCCTCGGCATCTTCGTCTTCCGGCGGATGCGCGTGTTCCCAGCGAAGATTGGCCCGGTGCTCGATCTGTTCGCGCACCTCGGGGAAGCGCCGGAGAATTGTCTCGAAGGTCGATTTGTCGAGGCGGAAGACGTCGCAGTAGGTTCGGGCCCGGATGCTCGCTGTACGCGGCACGTCGCGTAGCAGCGCGATCTCACCGAAATAGGAGCCACCGGAGAGGGAGTTGATGACCTCGTCCCGTTCGTTGATCACGTCCACGGCGCCGGTCGACATGAAGAACATCTCGGATCCGATTTCGCCCCGGCGCACGATCTCGTCACCGGGGAGATAGACCTGCGGTTCGAGTGAGGAGGCGATTTCCACGACGAAGGCGGAACTCGATCCCTGGAAGAGATCGACCGCATCGATGAGGGGACGGTTGAGATGAACCGACACCTCGTTCCGCAGGGTTTCCGGCAGTGACTCGACGAAGAGCCATTCGTCCCGGCCGACCCGGTGCCGCCAGACGTGCTGGTAGTAGTCGAAAATGCGGCGGCGAATCGCCCGGGGGAGCTGGTGGTAGCGGGAGAAGGCCGAGAGGTGCTCGAGCTTGGAGATGTGTTCGGCCTTGGCCGGATTGATGTTGGCGAGGACGCTGGTGATGGTTCCGATCACGTAGCCGTAGAGGACGACCCCGAGGATCTCGACGAGGATGACAAACAGTCTTTCCGGAACATTGTCGTTTGGCGTGATATCGCCGTATCCCACGGTCGTGAGTGTCGTCGTGCACCAGTAGATCGCATTGACGTAGGTGTGGACGAGATCGTGTCCATCGCTTTCCGGGCGGATGTGAATCCAGCTGCAAGCGAGCCAGTTGATGGCGAGAAACACCCAGTAGAACAGGGAGACGATGCGGAGAACCCCGGCCCGTGGCAGGTCGTGGTTCTTCCAGTCCTGGATGAACCGGTGCACGTGCAGCACCTTGAGAAGGACGAGGAGCGAAAAGGTCTCGGGGAGGGGCAGGAGCAGCCAGGGTATGGCCGCGAGGACATCGATCCCACGGAAGAAGAGGCTTCCGGAAGGGGATAGCGTCGTCTCTCTTCGCTCGAGAACGCCGAAAAAGCGGCCGAACCCCATCGATCGCAGCACGAGATCAATGGTGAAGAACAGGCTCAGGGCGATGGCGATCCAGGACGAGACGCCGCCGGACGGCATCTCGAGAACCAACCGGACCGGATAGAAAAGGGCGGCGAAGGTCGAGATGGCGGCGGCGGCGAGCTGCCAGGTGAGGTGGCCCGCGAGCAGTCCGTATCGGCGGAGGCTCCGAGATTCGCCGGTGGAATCGTCTCGCGCCGGAGAGGGTATCAGGGAAGAGGAGCGGGGCTCGTTCACGCGCCCCGATTACACCCCGGTTCGGGGAATCCGTCAAGTCCGGCCGGAGTCGAGGGATGCGGGTCGAGGAGAGTGCAGGACGGCGAGGCGTCGAGAGGTGCCGGCGGTGCGGTGACCCGCGCACCGCCGACTCACAGCTCACATGGTCTTTTCGTCCTCCGATGCCGGGGTCTCGTCGCTCGCGTCCGGAGTGGAATCTTCCAGGACGATGCCGGACTCGGCGGCAAACTCGGCGAGTGCGAGTTCTTCCAGGGCGTCGCGCTCCGATTCCATCTCCCGCAACTCCGTGGTGTCGATGCTGTCACGCGCCACCCGGGCCCGTCCCTTGGCCGAATCGCGCTCCTCGCGGATCATCTCCTCGAGGCGGTTGAGGGTGTCGCCCGATCCCCCGATCTCGTTGATCATGCCCGCGGCCATCTCGTTCAATTCGGCCGTGGCCTTGGCGATTTTCGTCTCGTTGATATCGCGCTTCAGAGCCTCGATGCGGTCCTTGGCCTCCTTGACCGCGATGTCGCGGGATCGTTTCAATTCGTCGTAGGTCTTCTCCGCCTCCTCCAGTTGCGAGACGTTCTCCTCGTGGTCGTTCTTCAGCTTCTGCAGGCGGAGGGCATACTCGCCCGCGAGTTTCCGGTTGCCCGACTTGAGGTGGGCCGCCGCCTTGGCGGTGAGTTCCTTGATTTCGCCCGTCTCCCGCTTCACCTGCGACATGAGTCGTTCACAGAGGGCGGCGTGGGCGGCGAGGCCCTTGTTGTATTCCGAGATCTGCTTGCGGAGGTTCTCCTTTTCGACTTCGAGGAGAGCTTCGGGATTGCGTTTTTCGAGGCCGGAGATGAAGAGGCCGAAAAATCCGCGGATGAGGTTGCCGAGACGTTTGAACATGGCAATGGTAATAGGTGTTGGCGGGGCATTGTGTCATCGGCCCCACGGAAATCCAAATCGCATTTGGGAATTTTTCGCCAGTAGAAAAGCGCCGGCGTTTTGGAACGCGGTGCCAGTCGCTCGCTATCATGTCCAGTTCGCGCTCCATCGCCGAAAGCCTGAGCCAGCTCGAGGGACTTCTCCGGCTTCGGGCTGCGAGAGGGGAGGAGTCCCTCTCCGTCTCGGCGGCGGCTCTCGACCAGCTTCGCGTCCTTCCGGACCGGTTGAGTGAAGCGGCAGGCCAGTCCCTTTCCGGGGGTGAGGAAGCCGTCGCAGCAGGGGGAATGCCGCCGGGATCAGTCTCTCCGGATGAGGGGCGGGGATCCCTGCCGCGAGGGGACCTGCCGCGTGAGGAGAGGAATCCCGTTTCGAGGGACGAGCGTCCGGTTGATGAGATCCGGGTGCGGGAAGAGGATTCCGGGGCACAGGATGGTGAGGAACGTCTGCCCATTCCGGCGGAGGGCAGCAATCGCGACAAGCTCATCGCGATCTTTCACCTCGCGAAGCGCTGTCCCGTCTGCACCGCGATGGAGACTCTCTTCGACACGATGGTATTCGCGACCGGGGACCCGGAGGCCAGCCTGGCATTCGTCGGGGAGGCACCCGGGGCCGAGGAGGAACAGAAGAAGCGCCCCTTCGTTGGACCGGCGGGTCAGAAACTCGACCAGATCATTCGCGCCATGGGCCTCGAGCGGGAGAAGGTCTACATTTCCAACATCGTGAAATTTCGTCCCAGGATGGACGACTGGAAATTCCAGGGAAAGCGCAACCGCAAGCCCACGCCCCACGAGATGACCTCCTCCGTGAAATACGTGAAGGCCGAATTGGAAGTGGTGCGCCCGCGGGCGGTGGTCGCGCTCGGGGCGACCGCGGCCGAGGGATTGCTCGAGGAGAGTGGCTCGGTCCGCAACCTCCGGGGCAAATGGCACGATCTCGACGGGATCCCCGTGATGGTGACCTATCATCCCAGCTACCTGTTGCGCCAGGAGGGAGAGTCACCGGAGGCGGCCCGCAAAGCCAAGCGGCTCGTCTGGGAGGACATGCTCCTGGTCATGGAAAAAATCGGCCTGCCAATCTCGGAAAAACAGCGAAAGTACTTTGCCTGACCGCAACCCTCCTGATTCATGAGTGACGATCGCGACGCAACGGAAGAGACGGAAGCCCGGACATCGCAGACTGGTTCCGCGGAGGACGGTGGATCCGGTTGCGCCCTGAAAACGCTGGGTATCATCGCGGCCATCGGTATCGCCGCCTTCGCCGCCTTTATCTGGATCGGAAAATACACGATCGATTCGACCGGCCGGATCGTCCGCAACACGGTCGAATCCTTCAGGCCCGACGAGGTCGTGCAGACCTTCACGGAGTGGCGGGAACTGCAGGTAACGGGAACCGAGGGGAACATCCTCGAGGTCGCCACGGCCACATCGACGGAGCGGTTCGCGCGGTCGACCACGGTCCAGATGTTCGGGAAGAATCTGCCCCTGGGGACCACCGCTTCCGAAGTGTCCGTCCCCGCGACCTATCGCTACCACATCGACCTGAACGGCCAGTGGTTCGTGCAGACGGACGGAAGCCGGCTCAACGTGTCCGCCCCGGAGATCCGGCCCTCCCTGCCGGTGGCATTCGACACGGGCGGCATGAAAACACGCACCAAGTCGGGCTGGGCACGGTGGGACGGGTCCGAGAATCTCGACGAGCTGGAGACGACGATCACCGACCAGCTCGGGAAGCGGGCCGTCGATCCCGAGACGATCGACGAGGTGCGCGACGAAGCACGCGTCGCGGTGGCGAAGTTCGTTCGCACCTGGCTCGTGAGCGAGGATGCCTGGGGCGAGGGGAAGTTCGACGAACTGGTCGTGAAGTTTGCCGACGAGCCGACCGACCTCGAGGTCGAGCCCGCCTGGCAGCTCGAGGACGAAACTTCCGAAACGGATGACGGGAAAGCGATCGAGAACGGCGATGTCCCCCTGTAGGCCGAATGGAAATCAGTCGGCTTGTCTCGATGCCAGTCGTTCGACACAGGAGAGCATGGCGGGGAGCGAGCCGCCGAGCCGGTGATTGTCCCGCACCGCGACGAGCGCGCCTGCGGGCAGCCCGCTGTTCGCGACGAGTTCCTCGCTGTCTGTGAACGGGATGATCTCGTCCTCGCTGCCGTGGAGAACGAGCGTCCCGGCCGTGATCGAGGTGGCGTTTCCCCAGTTCTTCCACGCGGGGCAGAGCAGGAGAAGCGGGCACGCGCCGATCGCGATGTTCATCGCCACGGCTCCGCCTCGGGACGAGCCGACAACCAGGTCCGGTTCGCCCTCGTCGAAGGCTTCCTGGGCCGCTCTCACCGCCTCGTCGAAGTCGTTGTCGGAGAGTGGCGGGTTCAGCACCTCGTATCCGTGCCGGGCGAGGCAGGTCGGCTTTGTTCCGCCGACTCCGGCGTGCCAGCCATGAAGGTAGAGGATCTTCATGGTCGAGGATGGCTCAATTCGGAGCGCTCTGCCAGCGCTGCCACGAAAGGCCGGGACGATCGGCGCGGAACTGCAGGACCTGGCGGTTCTCGACCTCGGTGACATAAACGGTTCTGCCGTCGGGACCTCCGAAGCAGAGATTGCTCGGCATCGCTCCCGGGAGGGCGATCGTCCTGAGTATCGCCCCGTCGGGCGAAACCTTGATGATCTCGCCCGCTCCGTGGCGGGTCACGTAGAGATTCCCGTCGACGTCGCAACGCATCCCGTCGAGTCCGTGGTCCTCGAAGGAAACGAGAACGTGCTCGTTCGCAATTCCTTCGGGGCCGAGATCGTAGGACAGCACGCGACGCTGGCGACTCTCGGCCACGTAGAGTTTCGTGCCATCCGGACTCACCTCGATTCCGTTCGTGGTGCCCTTTCCATCGGCGAGGCGGGACACGGTTCCGTCGGGTGTGATTCGCCAGAGTGCACCGTTGCCGTTCTTCCAGTCCGGGTCGCTGGCGTAGAGGGTTCCGTCCGCGGCGATCGCGAGATCGTTCGGTTGGTGCATGTCCGGCTCGTGGGCGAAGACTTCGACTTCCTTCGTTGCGGGGTCGATGCGGAGAACGTTGTGGCCGGTGTAGTCCGCGACGAACATGTCTCCGTCGCGGTTGAAACGGATCCCGTTGCCGGTGCTTCCCTCGGGCAGGGTGATCCAGGACTCCGCCACGCCAGCGGTTGAGACGCGTCCGATCTTTCCCTTATCACCGAAACTGACGGCATAGAGATTCCCCTCGCGATCGCAGGCCGGTCCCTCGATTCCGCGGGTGAAAAGACCGGGTTCCGTGAAGGGTGTCACGGTGAAGTCCTCGATCTCCCCCTCGTCGTAGACCTTTTCGCCACCCAGCCACGTCTGGAGCACCTGGGTTCCCCGGATCTCGTCGATGGTGCACGCGAGAATGTCGCGATCGAGAACGATGAAGTCCGCGAGCTTGCCCGCTTCGAGCGATCCCTTCTCGTTTTCCTCGAATGTGAGCCGCGCGTTGTTGATCGTGTAGAGCCGGATCACCTCCTCCCGGGTAATGCGCTGCTCGGGCCGCAGGGGGCCCTCCATCCACCGGGGCTGGCGGGTCAGCGCGGTCCACATCCCGAGAAAAGGATTGTAGGGATTGACCGAGCGCAGGCTCCCGATCTTCTGCATGTGATCCGACCCGCCCCCGACCGTGACCCCCTTGTCGAACAGGGTTCGGTAGGGTTGAAACCAGGTGAGACGATCGGTTCCGAAGTGATGGTTCAGGGTACTGCCGTCGAGATAGAGCCAGGCGGGCTGGAGATCGCACACGATCCCGTATTTCGCCATCTTCTCGATCGCGTCCTCGCTCATGAAGTTGCAATGCGTGACACAGGGGCGCTTGTCATGAACGGGAAAATGCTCCTCCGCGATGCGCGCGTAGGCGTTCACCAACGTCTCGACCGCCCCGTCACCGACGGCGTGGGCGGTGAATTGGAGGCCGCGTTCGAGCGCGGCGCGCGCGGCCTCGAAGACGGTATCGGGATCGCTCCGCAAGACCCCACGGTACTCGGGATCGGTGATGCCGTATCCCTCGCTCACCCCCCAGGGTTCGAGCATGTAGGCACTGCCGGTGAGCATCCCGCCGTCGAGAAAGATCTTCACCCCGCGCAACCAGAGACGGTTGTTGTAGTCGTGCAGCGGATGAGCGGCATATTGGTCGAGCCGCTTTTCGATGTCCTCGATCGAGCCTCCCAGGCTGAGCCCGCGGTAGAGATAGACACGGCAGGTGAGGCGTCCTTCGTCGAGGAGTTTCTCGTAGAGGCGGATTCCGCCTTCGCTTGCGGACCGGTCGGAGATGCCCGTGATGCCGACGCGGTTGTAGTCGCGAAACAACTCGGCCAATCGATCGCAGCGGAGCTCGAACGAGGGGGCGGTGTCGCGTGGCGGCATCTTGAAGATGCCCCCGGCATTGCGGATGATGCCGGTGAGGCGGCCCGTGTCGGGGTCACGCTCGAGTTTTCGGCTGCTGCCCTCCGGGAGCTCGTAGGATTCGTCGATCCCCGAGAGCTCGAGTGCGAGCGAATTGGCTGACGAATCGGGACCGGTCCGGAAAACGACGGGATTATTCGGTGCGACCCGGTCCATTTCCTCCCGTGTCGGATAGCGCCTTTCGCGGAGCCGCGTGATGAAGACCTGGGACATCTGGATCCATTCCCCGTCTTCGGCCTCTTCGGCGCGTTTCCCGATGTAGCGGAGAACATCGTCGATCGTCTCGAAGTAGGGAAAGCTGTATTCGGCCTCATACATCGCCGCGCCGGTGGAGTGAACGTGGGAATCGATCAGTCCGGGAAGGACGGTGGCGCCGGCGAGATCGATCACCCGGGTGTCGGCACCGCGATGGACCAGGACCTCGTCGGCCGTTCCCACGGCGAGAATCCTCTCTCCCCGGATCGCCATCGCTTCAGCGAGGGAAAAACTCTCATCGACCGTGACCACGTTTCCATTGGTGAAGATCCTGTCGGCGGGGGCATCCTGGCCCCGGCACGCCAGGGGAGTGGCAGCCAGGAGGAGAAGGAGAAGGGTGGTTTTCGGATTCATGGATTGGGCGGGGTGTGGGGGTTGAAGGGAGAGCGGTTCGTCAGGCGCCGATGCCGGCGAGCCAGAGCAGGAAGGCGATCACGAGGAAGCACACGGCGACCGCCGCGAGGAAGCCGATGATATCCCGGGGTCGCGGCCACATGAACTCGAGATCGCCACCGGGAAAGATGCGGCGGCTGTCGAACCGGGTCGGATCGGCGTAGGACTTCTCGAGTTCGGTGAGGTCTTCGCCCGGGTCGGGTTTTACCTCGGTCTTCATCTTGGCGAAGTAGCGGTCCAGTGCATCGGCGGAGTTTCTCCGAGTGAGAAAGCTGACACCGATGAGCACGAGGAACGGAAGCAGAAGGCGCGTCGGAAGACGCAGGGTTTCCAATGTAGCCTTGGAGGCCTGGCTCAGGTCGATGCCCAGCAGGTGGTAGACGAGAAAGTCGACCTTGAACTGACCGTTCCCCTCCATCGGTCCGTCGTAGTGCTGCACGAGGGTCGTCACGTTGCCCTCGGTTGTCTCGCCGACGCTTCGCAGGGACACCTCACCCTCGGCGGGCGTGACGCCACCGGTCCAGAAGATGGCATTGCCTCCCGAGCGAAGCACGACGTCGATCGATTCTCCCACCGGGGCAAGGGGAGGTTCGGGACCGATGGCTTCCAGGAGTTCCTCGTCATTGGCTTCGCGGGCTTCCGTTGTCGCCTCGACCCAGGCCTCGTGCCGGGCCACGTCGGCCGCCGTGGCGGGACGCGTGATCGTACGCGTGACGATGTCGGTGGAAGCGGTCAGCGCGGGGTTCGTGCGGAGTCCGGCCATGTTCGACAGAACCGCGGGAAGGACGAAAAAGAAGAGCAGCGAGAACGCGATCGTGATCCAGACAGCGGTTCGGTTCGCCCTCCGCCAATACATCCCGACCCAGAACGGCGCCGCAAAGAGGATCGGCAATTCGACCGCGAGTTTGAACTGGCCGAAGACATCGGACATCGTCAGGGCGATCGCCGAGGCCCCGACGATGATGATGAGGCCGGTGAGACGCGCCACGAGGACGTATGTCTTCTCCGAGGCAGTCGGATTCACGTAGGCAGCGAAGACATTACGCGTGATCAGGGCCGAGGTGACGATCATGTAGGTGTCGGCCGAGCTCATCATCGCGGCGAGGAGACAGGCCAGCATGAGGCCGACGAGACCGATGTTCAGGGGCCCCAGGATCTCGCGCGCGGCGACGCCCCAGACGTGATCCGGATTCTCGGCCAGGGAGGCGTTTCCCGCCAGCAACGCAAGTGCGATCAGGGCGGTCAGGGCCCAGCCCACCGTGCAGAGACGCTTGAGGAAGTTCCCCACCACGAGCCCGATGCGCGCCTCATCCTCGCTCTTGGCGGAGCCGCCGCCGGTGGCGATGAAGTGTGGCTGCACCACGATCCCGACGAGGACGAGCAAGGTCAGGGAAACGATATACTGGGGAGGAAACTCCCCTGCGCTCGGTCCGGTGAAGAGTCCGAAGTAGTCGTCGGCGACGCGCTCGTGCATGATGGAGAACCCGTCGAGAAAGGACATCGTCGCGGGATCACCGAACTCCTTCACGAGGGCCCAGAGCCCGAAGGGAATGAGGAGCACCGAGAGGAGGATGATGAAGATCCCCTGGATCAGGTCGGTCCAGTAGGCGGCGGTGAGGCCCCCGAGCACGCCGTAGACGATGACGATGAGCGCGATCACCGGGATGAGCACGAACTGGAGATCGATACCGGCAATCGCGTCGATGCCCATCAGCGGAGCGGCGAACGACGCGATCGCCGTGAACATCGCCGAGAGATAATACATGTAGAACAGGATCGCGAAGAGCGAGTAGGCGGCGCCGAGCCCCCTCGACTCGTAGCGCTCCACGAACCAGTCCCCGAGGGTGAGGTGACGCATGCGCCGATACCAGACCGCCGTGATCCAGTAGATCGGCGTCACGAAAAGCCACATCAGCGCGGACCAGACGCCGCTGAGTCCACTCGTCCAGCAGGTGCGCCCGACCGTCACGGGCTCGTGGGCTCCCGTTCCGGCGCCGAAGGCGGCGAAAGTCTGCAGGAGTTTGCCGAAACCCCTTCCCCCCATGAAATAGTCCTCCTGCCCTTTCACCCGCCGCATCGCCCAGAGGCCGATGAGGACCATGACGGAGAAGTAGAGGAAGAGAACGAGATAGTCGGGAAGGGTCATGGTGGCGGTTTCGGGGAGGAGAATAGGGGAACGAGGGAGGATGCGTAAAGCGCGAGGACACGGTCGTCTATACCGTGATCTCGCCGAGCCGGAGAAGCGGAAGGGGTTTTTCGTTGCCGGATCTCGCCGAGAATGGCTACCCTGGTCCCATGTCGAGACCGGTTCCTCCCCCCAACCAGAATCATGTGTCGCCCTATCTCGTGGCCGAGAATGCCGGCGAACTGGCTCGCTTCATCGGCACGGTCTTCGGAGGGAAGGAAGGGCTGATGATGAAGGCTCCCGACGGCCGCATCATGCACGGCGAGATGCGTATCGGCGAATCGGTCATCATGTTGGCCGAAGCCTGCGAACACGCGAAGCCGAACTCCGCGATGCTCCACGTCTACGTCGAGGACGTCGATGCCGCCTATCAGCGGGCACTCGATGCGGGTGCGGAATCGGAACGGGAGCCGGCGGACCAGTTTTACGGTGATCGAAGCGCCGGAGTGAAGGCTCCATTCGGATTCACCTGGTACATGGCGACGCCGGTGGAAGACATCTCCCCGGAGGAACTGGATCGTCGCCACGACGAGATCATGGAGAAGCGCGGGGAATCGTAAAGTCCCTCGCGACTGGCCGGGCGGCATCGCTATCGCTGAAACCGGTCCGGATCGAGCCGGCGGTCGGGCTTTTCGCCCCTGGCCAGGGAGGTGATCAACCGGCCGGTGACGGGACCGAGACTGAGACCGAGCATGGCGTGCCCGGTGGCGATGTTCACGTTGGACAGTCCCGGCGCCCGGCCGATGCAGGGAAGTCCGTCGGGCGTGCAGGGACGAAGACCCGACCAGGCCTCGAGATCCGCGAAGTCGTGCGGCGAGAAGGCGGGAAAGAACCGGCAGAACGACTCGACGATTCCCTCCAGGCGGACCGGGTCGATCGAGAGGTCGTTGTCGCAGATTTCCATGGTGCCGGCGACGCGAAGAGTCCCGTCCATCGGAGTGACCGCGACGCGTCCCTCCTTCAACAGCGAACACAGGCGGGGCAGCTGAGGTGGATCGGTCAGGGTGAAGGAGTAGCCCTTGCCGGCCTGGAGCGGGAGCCGCAGGTTCACCTGTCTTGCGAGCCGCGCCGTCCATGCGCCTCCGGCGAGGGTGACACTCCTGACGGGAATCTCCTCGCCGGACGAGGAGAGGGCGTGGGTGACGGCGCCACTCCGGGTGCGAAACCCGGCGATCTCGTCTTCACGGAACCATCCACCGTGGTTCGTGATCCCGCGTCGCAGCGCGGACAGAAACTCCTCGGAGTTGAGGTGTGCGTCCTGCGGAAACCAGACGCCGCCCCGTGCCTGCATCGTCGCATCGGGGTCGAGCTCTCGCAGCCTCTCCGGACCGCAGACTTCGGCGGCAATGCCGAGCGCATTCGCCATGTCCGCCACCTCCTCTTCCTCCCGCATCCCCTCCGCCGACTGGCAGAGCATGAGGAGGCCGTTGCGGACGAGGGGGAAACCGAGTTCGCCGGAGAGTTCCTCGAACAGGTCCCGGCTCTCGAGCGACAGGTCACGCAACAGGTCCCGGGTGTTCATCACGTGGCGGCGATTCGCGTGACGGGCGAAACGCCAGCACCACGACCACAACCCGGGATCGAGTCGGGGACGGAGAAAGAACGGGCTCCGCCGGTCGAGCATCCAGCGCAGTCCCTGGGTGATCGCACCGGGAGCCGCCAGCGGAATGAAGTGGCTGGGTACCACCATGCCCGCATTGCGATCGGAGCAGCTTTCGCGACGGGAAGGATCACGGTCGATGATCCCGACGCGATGGCCGTCCCGCGCGAGAAAATAGCCGACGGAGAGACCGATCACGCCGCCGCCGACCACGAGGTGCGTGTCGTCACCGGTCATGGATTGGCGCCCGGCCAGGCGGACCACCAGGTGCGGAACTGCTCCCACTGCGTGCGCAGGTAGGCGAACTGGCTCGGTGATAGGCGATCCGATGCGTTGATCTGGTGCTCGTAGGCGGGGTGACCCTCGAGGACCATGAGAGCCTTGTAATAGAGAACGAGATCGGGACCTTCGTCGTAGAGCGAAAGGATGCGGAGCGCCTCCTCGAGTTCTCCCGCGAAGCGGCGAGCCTCGACGTCGCCCGTCGCGGCCCGTTCGCAGAGTTCGACATAGCGTAGCACCTCGCGGGGCAGGGCGTTGCCGACCCCGGTGATGGCTCCCCTGGCTCCGCAGCGGATGAAGCCGTGGTAGACCTGCGTGTCGACCCCGACCATCAGGGTGAGATCCGGAGCGCCACTGGTGATGTGTTCGGCGGCGTAGGTCAGGGAGTCCGCGCCCCCGAATTCCTTGAAGCCGACGAGATTGTCGTGGTCGCGTCGCAGGTCGAAAAAGAGATCGGCCTTCGTTTCGAACCCGTAGTAGGGGCTGTTGTAGATCACCGCAGGAAGATCGACACCTGCCGAGAGGACGGCGGAAAAATGGGCGCGCTGGGCGGCGGGTGAGGTGCCGCGTGACAGCAGCCGGGGAATCACCATGAGCCCGACAGCACCCACCTCCTTCGCGTGGGCGGCAAGGGCCGCGGCCCGGGCCGTGCTCTGCGCACCGGTTCCGACGACGACAGGCACGCCTCGGTCGACGAGGCGCCGCACGCCCTCCCGACGCTGTTCGTCGGTCAGGAGCGGCCAGTCACCCATGGAGCCACAGTAGACGACCGCACGCATTCCGGAGTCGACCAGGCTTCGTCCGGTCGCGACGAGGGCATCGAAATCGGGCCGGCCCGCGGCGTCGCAGGGAGTCATCAGGGCGGGCACGGTCCCGCGGAAGGGATTGAAGGCGGCACTTTCCATGTCGGGAGAGGATTCAACGGATCTCCTCGTCGAGCAATGACGGAATACCGAATGCGAACGGAGCGGATGGATCGACGAGGAGATCGGCTTCGGCGGTGACGTGGGCCGAACCCGTGATCGTGGGGAAGACTCCTCCCTCGCTCGCCGGTTGGACGGTGCCGGAGAAGACGGTGTCGAGAATCCCGGCCTGGCGCCAGGTCTCGCCGGCCGCGAGTTCGCCATCCTCGTAGAGACAGGCGAGCTTCGCACTGGTTCCCGTGCCGCAGGGAGACCGGTCGAAGGCCCTGCCCGGGCAGAGCACGAAATTCCGCGAGTCGGCGGTCTCCGGATTCCCGGGAGGTGCGAACAACTCGATGTGGTCGATCACGGCGCCATCCTCGCCCGTGACTCCGTCGCGGTCGAGAGTCCGGCGAATGTCCCAGGCGAAGCGGGTGAGGGCGTCGATCCCGCGCGTCCCGATTGGCAGCTCGAGAGGAGCCTGGGCGAGGAAGAACCAGTTACCACCCCAGGCGACATCACCGGTAATCCTCCGGCCGCTCTCCGTCGCGATCTCGATTCGCTTCCGAAAACGGTAACTCCGGACGTTCGTGACCGTGACGGTGCCGGAGGAATCGAGATCGATGGTGACGACTCCGGTCGGCGTGTCGAACCGATGGCGTCCCGCTTCGATTCGCCCGAGATGCGCGAGGGTGACGGCCACCCCCATCGTGCCGTGGAGACACCCGTTGAGAACGCCCGCGTTGTTGAAGAAGATCACCCCGGTCTCGCAGCCGCCCTCGCCGGGTTCGCAGAGAAGCGCTCCGACGATCGCCTCGTGACCGCGCGGCTCGAGGATGCAGGTGGTGCGCAGCCAGCCGAAGTCGCGGCGAAAGGATACGCGTTTCTCCGCGAGAGTGTGTCCCCCGGGTTCGGAGACTCCACCGACCACCACGCGGGTCGGTTCGCCGGCGGTGTGCGAGTCGATCACCCGGACTCGCTGGGGAGATGTCGGAATCATCGGGGACGCGTCAGGAAAGGATGTCCCGGACGATGTGCCCGTGGACGTCGGTGAGGCGGAAATGGCGTCCCTGAAAGAAGTAGGTCAGTCTCTCGTGATCGACCCCGAGCAGGTGGAGCATCGTGGCATGAAGGTCATGCACGTGGACGGGGTTTTCGGTGATGTTGTAGCAGAAGTCGTCGGTGGCTCCGTAGGTCATCCCGGGACGGATGCCTCCGCCCGCCATCCAGAGGGAAAAGCAACGGGGATGGTGATCCCGCCCGTAGTTGTCCCGGGTGAGTTTTCCCTGGCAGTAGGAGGTGCGACCGAATTCACCACCCCAGACCACGAGGGTGTCCTCGAGGAGTCCACGCTGTTTCAAATCGCGGATCAGGGCGGCCGAAGGTTGATCGGCGTCCCGGCATTGGCCGGGCAGTTGTCTGGGCAGGGTGAAGTGCTGATCCCAACCCATGTGATAGAGTTGGATGAAGCGGACGTCGCGTTCGGCCATCCGTCGCGCGAGGAGACAGTTGTAGGCGTAGGTTCCGCGGGTGCGGACATCGGGGCCATACATGTCGAGGATGTGGTCCGGTTCGTCGGAGAGATCGGTCAATTCCGGCACCGATGTCTGCATCCGGTAGGCCATCTCGTATTGACGGATGCGGGTCTCGATCTCCGGATCGCCGAAGTCGGCGAGGGTCTCCTCGTTGAGGCGGGAGAGGTCGTCGAGCATGCGCCGCCGGGCGGTGGAGTCGAAGCCGGCGGGATTGTTCAGGTAGAGGACCGGATCTCCGACTCCCATGAATTTCACGCCGGCGTGCTGGGTCGGAAGAAAGCCGCTTCCCCAGAGCCGGTCGTAGAGCGGCTGGCAGTTGGGGCGCCCGGTCCCGCGCGACACCATGGAGATGAAGGTGGGCAGGTCGTCGTTCGCCGAACCGAGCCCATAGGAGAGCCACGAGCCGAAGCTGGGGCGTCCTGCCAGCTGGTGCCCGGTCTGGAAGAAGGTGACCGCGGGATCGTGGTTGATCGCCTCGGTGTGCATCGAGCGGACGAGACAGATGTCGTCGGCGATCCCGGCGATGTGGGGGAGCAGTTCGCCGAGTTCCATTCCGCACTCGCCGTGGCGATCGAACCGGTACTTCGTTCCGGCGAGAGGAAAGGTCTTCTGGTTGGCGGTCATCCCGGTGACACGCTGCGTCATCTCGAAGTGATCCCGCATGTCCTCGCCGAAGTGTTCCTGGAGCAGGGGCTTGTGATCGAAGAGATCCTGCTGGGAGGGGGCACCACTCTGGAAGAGATAGATCACCCGCTTCGCCCGCGGAGCATGGTGATAGCCGAATCTCGACGGGCTCGCAGGGGAACTCGGAGCCGCGGCAAAGGAATCACGACCCAGCAGGGAGGAGAGCGCCGCGATCCCGATGCCGTGCGCCGCCGTGCCGAAGAAGTGGCGGCGGTTCTGGAGGAGGCGTCGCTCGAGCAGGGGAGAGGAAGAAGCAGTCATGGCGATCGAAGTCAACGGGATGCGTCTCACTGGACGGAGATGGTGGTGTCGAGATTCAGGATGAGGTGGGCGACCGCCGTCCAGGCGGCGTGCTCGGAAGCCGGAATCGATTCGTCGCGCGGGGACTCGCCCGCGTCGAGGAAACGGCCCGCTTCGTCGGGCGAACCGGTGAAGTGTTCCGTGAAGAAGGCGAGACTGTCCCCCAGGATGGCGAGCTGCTTCGCGTCCGGTTGCAGCGCCGTGGCGCGACGGTAGAGCCGTGCCAATCCAGGTTCGATCGCCGGCTTCTCCCTCAGCACGGTCTCGGCGAGATGACGGGCCGCTTCGAGGAATGTCACGTCGTTCATCAGGACGAGCGCCTGGAGGGGGGTATTCGTTCTGCGGACACCGACGTCACAGGCCTCGCGCCCGCCGGCATCGAAGATGAGTTGGCGCGGCGGATTGACGGATCGTTTCCAGAACGTGTAGAGGCTCTTGCGGTAGAGGTCGGCTCCGGTGGATGGGGTGTAGGTCGAGGTGGCACGGTTTGCGAGGCTGCTCCACAACCCCTCGGGCTGGTAGGGCTTGACCGGGGCTCCTCCGACGCGCGGATCGAGGAGTCCGGATGCGTGGAGCGAAAGGTCTCGAATCGCGAAGCCGTCGAGCCGGTAACGCGGGCCGCGGGCGAGGAGCCGGTTTTCCGGATCCCGGTGCAACAGGGTCGAGTCGACCGCCGAACCCTGTTGAAAGGTCTCGCTGGTGACGATGAGCCGGTGGATGTGCTTCATGTTCCAGCCGGATTCGATGAACTCGGCGGCGAGCCAGTCCAGCAACCCGGGATGACTCGGAGGCTCACTCTGGAGGCCGAAGTCTTCGGAGGTCTTGACGAGCCCGACACCGAAGTGATCCTGCCAGATGCGGTTGACGATCACCCGGGCGGTGAGCGGATTGCGGTCAGATGCGATCCACTGCGCCAGTTCGAGCCGGTCGGCGGGTTGCGTTCCTTCCTCTCCCTGGAAAAGGGCGGCGGGAACGGCGCGAGGCAGCGCCTCCGATCGATCGGAGGCGTTGTATTGGCCCCTTTCGAGAAAGTAGGCGGGAGCCGGCTCGCCCTCGCGTTCGGACATCACCATCACGGGTACTGACTCGGCTCCCACGGCGGCGAGTGCCTTCTCGGCTCGGGAGACGTCACGCTCCGCCCGCTTCGCCTCCTCGTCGATGGTCCGATAGTGTTCGGTCAGGGCCTTGACCTCTTCCCCGGAGCGCTCGTCCGACGGTTTCGCCAATACCGCGAGAAGGTTGTCCGGAAGGAGAGCCGTATTCCGTTCTCCGGCCGTTGCGCTGCTCGTCAGGGAAAGGCGCAGCTTGCCGATGTTGTGGTCGGCGAACTGTGATTCGTGGGCGAGCCGCAGTTCGAATTCCTCGCCCTCGGCCAGAATCGCCGGTTCGGTGAAAAAGAAGAAGGCGGAAACGGTCTCCGGTTGCGCGTCCGGTCCGAACACCGCCCATCCCGTCTTCCGGTTGTCGTCGATGGTGTTGGCGATGGGGTAGTTTTCCTGCTCGAAGGTGGCAGTCGCCGCCGCGATCGGAAGCGGGCGGGAGTTGCCGTTTTCCCCTTTCACCGCGGTCACTGTCACGCCGGTGAGGACGAAGTTGCCGTTGACGCTCCGTGCCAGTTGTCGCGGTGCGCTGAAGGCGGGGTCCGGAAGGGCGTCGAGGCGAATTCCCGTGACGGGCCCGGGCTCGGAGGGGAGGAAGCCGATGCGGTAGACGGCGCTCGTGACGCCTTTCCCCTCGAAGACCAGCGTGCTGTCGGCCTGGGTCTCCAGTCGGCCGACGGCGTTCTCCACTCCAGTCCGGCTGAAACTCTCCTGGGGCCGCCAGTCGAGTTCCTGGCGTTCGAGGGAGGCTGCGGTTGCCGCGATCCAGGCATCCCGGCGCGTGGAGAAGGCGCGCGCGACTTCGGCCTCTTTCGACTGAGCTTGCTCGAGGGCGGTAAGGAGCGCGGCGGGCGGTTCGACGAGGGGGGAACGAAACGACTCCACCGGGTTGGCCTGGAATCCCCTGCCGGTGCCGCGCTCGCCGATGTTGTTGAAGTAGGCGTAGAGCTGGAAGAACTCCCGCTGGGTGACCGGGTCGTACTTGTGGTCGTGGCAGCGTGCGCACCCCATCGTGAGTCCGAGCCAGACCGTCGATGTGGTCTCGACGCGGTCGATCACGTTTTCGACGAAGAACTCCTCGGCGAGGGCGCCTCCTTCCGCGTTCTGGCGGTGGTTGCGATTGAAGGCGGACGCGAGGACCTGCCCCGGCGTCGCGCCGGGAAGCATGTCGCCCGCGAGTTGCTCGATCGTGAAGCGGTCGAAAGGCAGGTTTTCGTGGAAGGCGGAGATGACCCAGTCCCGCCACGGCCAGTTGCTACGAGCACTGTCGACCTGGTATCCGTCGGTGTCGGCATAGCGGGCCGCGCTGAGCCAGCGCAGAGCCTGCCGCTCGGCGTAGTCGATCGAGGCCAGGCGATCGTCCACGAAGTCCTCGTAGGCCCTCGAGGGATGGGGCTGCGCGAGGGCCCGGTCGACGGCGTCGACGGAGGGAGGCAGTCCGGTCAGGGTGAGGCTCGCCCGACGAAGTCTCGTCTCGAGCGTTGCCCTCGACGACGGCTGCAGGGTCTCTTTCTCCAGGCGGGCGAAGAGGAACCGGTCGATCGGGTTGAGGCTCCGCTCCTCGAGGTCCCCGGAGAGCAGGCGGGGAGGGGCCGGACGTTCGATCGGCTGGAACGACCAGTGCACATCGTAGGGCGCCCCCTGTTCGATCCAAGCGTCGAGGAGATCTTTCTCCCGGGGAGTGAGAATGCGGTTCGAATCCGCCGGAGGCATGGCGTCGGGATCGCCGGAGGGAAGGCGGATCCGCGCGTGCAGTTCGCTCTTCCCCGGGTCGCCCGGCACGATACCCGCGAACCCCCCGAGATCCGCGAGAGCATGCTCGCGGGTGTCGAGCCGCAGGTCGGATCGCTGGTTGCGGGCATCCGGTCCGTGACAGTGAAAGCATTTGTCGGAGAGGATGGGCCGGATGTCGCGATTGAAGTCGATCTCTTCGGCGCCGCCGAGGGCCGGACCGGCGAGAACCAAGAAAATGCCAGGAAGAATCCGTGTCATGAACCCGACCAGTGAAAGGGGAATCGACGGAATCGGCAACCCGCATGAATGCGACCGGTGCGATGGCCTGGCCCGGAGAGGACGGCAGGAGGAAACGGGGTTTGACGCGTCATGCGAACGTCGGCAGTCTGTTGGCTCGACTTCATGACGCCCCGTTTCTCCCTCGCGCTCGCATTCGCCCTTCTCTGCTTCGGCCCTGCCGATGCCAGGCCGCCCAACCTGCTTCTCGTTCTGGCCGACGACATGGGGTATGGAGATCTCGCGTGCAATGGGAGCCGGCATCTCGAGACCCCCCACCTCGACGCCCTCGTGGCATCGGGCGCGTTCTGTCGCCAGGCCTACGTGGCGAGCCCGGTCTGCTCTCCCTCGCGCGCGGGCCTCGTCACCGGACGGGATCCCCGGCGTTTCGGTTACGAAGGCAACCTGAACAAGAAGGCGGCGAGCTACGCGACGAGACCGGAGTTGCTCGGCCTGCCCCCGGGTGAGCATACCCTCGGTGATCACCTGCGTGCGGCGGGCTATGCCACCGCTCTCGTGGGGAAGTGGCACCTGGGCACCGGTGAGGGATTTCATCCCAATGAACGCGGGTTCGACTTTTTCTGCGGCATGCTGACGGGGAGCCACGGTTATTTCCCGACGAAGGGACGCAACTCGATCGAGCGGAACGGCGAGCCGGTGACGGAGTTCTCGAGCGACTACCTCACCGACTTCTTCACCGACGAGATTCTCGCCTGGATCGGAGAACGGCAGAACGGGGAGCAACCGTGGTTTCTCTTCGCTTCCTACAACGCGCCCCATGGGCCCATGCACGCGACGGAGGAAGACATCGCCCGCTTCTCCCATATCGCCGATCCGAAGAGGAGGACCTATGCCGCGATGATGTATGCGCTCGATCGCGGAACCGGGCGCATCCGGGCCTGGCTCGAGGAGAACGGACAACTCGAGAACACGCTGATCGTCTTCTTCTCCGACAACGGGGGCGCGACCTCGAACGCGAGTTGGAACGGACCTCTGTCGGGTGCCAAGGGAACGCTCCTGGAAGGCGGGATTCGCGTGCCGATGATCTGGTCGTGGCCGGGAACACTTCCCGCCGGGAGATTCTACGACGAACCGGTCTCTGCTCTCGACGTGCTGCCGACCTTTCTCGCCGCGGCAGGAGCCGAGCCGCTCGAGCTGCCGGATTCCCGGAGTCACGAAGACAAGAGGAATCGCCGCAGAGCGGTGGAGAAATTCGGTGCCTACGATGGAGTCGACCTGCTTCCCCTTCTCGCCGGTGATGTCGAGCCTCCTGCCCGATTACTCTTCTGGCGCCTCCAGGGACAGGCGGCGGTCCTGAGTGGGGATGACAAGTTGATTCGGCTCTCGCACCGGCCCGCCCAGCTGTTTCGCCCGGGTGAGGATCCCGGAGAGCAGACCGACCTCGCGGCGGAGGCGGGCTCGCGTTTCGGGGAACTCTTTCGCGAACTGGCCGAATGGGAATCGATGCTGCCGACGGTGCCGCTCTGGGGATCGTCGCCCTTCTGGATCGGGGAGAGCGCCCGGCACTACGACACCCTCGCTCCCCGGGAGGAGCCGGAGTAGGGAGGGAGAGGATTGGGCGTAGAGTTGTTTCGCGAATGCGTCAGCCTTCCGCGGGAAAGACGACATCCAGGTAGATCAGCCGGACCCGGATTCCCTTCCGGACGAGAATCGTGATTTCGTTCGACCGGCGGAGAGGCGTGGAAGCGGGCAGGGCGAAGCAGGCGAGTTCATCCGGTTCGCCCAGCCAGGTGTCCCGGTAGGGATGGGGGAGGGGAGAGACCACCGGAGGAATGGGTCGAAGCACGGCACCATTGACGCGCACCTCGATGTCCCGGTCGCTGACCGGTTCATCGGACCGCAACCGGAGGATGCCATCGAACCGTGGAATCCGTTCGTCTCGCTCCAGCATCGAGACAACGAACGATCGAGGGTTTTTACGGTTCAGGATCGCCGGGAGCGGCTTTTCTCCGAGAACCGGGTCGTTCCGTCCGGAACTGAGGAAATACCACTCGGGCTGGCGTTCGAGGAAGGAGCGGTCCTTCAGGCGGGGCAACACGTGAAAGGGCGGTTCGTGAAAGGGACCGATCGTGTCCGTCACGTGGTAGCGATAGTAGGGAAAGTTGAAGAGACTCACCCCGTCCCCGCCCTGCTCGATCGCGAGCCGCGCCGTGGTGTAGAACTGCTCGTCGGTCGTGCGCAGGAATGGCTGTGTGCCGCTGCCCGCGGTCGCCCGTCCCGTCATGGTGGTGTGGGTCATCTCCGCGTAGATCGAGCCGGAGTCTCCGATCTCTTCCCGGGCATGCCGGACGCTGTCGTCCTGCCAGGTGAAGTAGCCGTGCGACAGGTTGAACATGTCCACTCCGGCGGCGCCCATCGCGGCGAGGTCGATTCCCTGGTCGGGACGAATCGCGGCGTTGGCAGGAATGCGGACGCAGAGCCAGCGGCGGGGCCGTCCTTTCTCGCGTGCCGTCCGGTCCAGCATGGTCCGGATTCGGGCGACGAATCCACTCGTGATCTCGCGGCGCTCGGGAGGGGTGGTGTGCGGTCCGAAGCGATTCCAGTGACGCACGAAGTCGAGCTCCAGCCCGGCGAGATCGTAGTTCCGGCAGGCCTCCTCGATCAGCCGGAACTTGTAGTCGCGCACCGCCGGGATCGCCCAGTCGAAGACGGAGTCTCCCCACTCACCGGCGTCCGGACCGATCCGGTAGTTCGCGTAGTTGTCCCAGTAGTGGCGGGCCATCTTGACGGTGGGCCGTCCTTGCTCGAGCGCGTCCGCGAGATCACGGGTGTAGTGTCCGTCGTTGAGCCGAAAGCTCAGGAAGGGAGCGATGTCCATTTCCCTGCAGGTCTCGACGAGAACACGGAGCAAATCACCTCCCTCGAGCAGGTAGCGTCCGAAACGGGTCACGCCCCTCACGCCATGCTCCTCCCTCAGCCAGCGATAGTGTTCCTCGGCAGGATAGATCTCCGATTTCCACCAGGGCATCCAGCCGAGACCGGGCTGGAGGAAGTGCGCATCGACTCCGGTTGCTTCGACGATCGATTGGCGGAGATCTCCATCGGTGAATGGGACGTCGCGCTCGGGTCCCGGCCGCCGGCACGAGAGTATGTGGGTCGTGTCGTTGCTGTAGATGGTGCGAAAAGGGGCGCGTGGTGCGCCTTCTCCAGATGCGGCGAAAGTGGTGGCGAGTCCGGTAACCGGGATCGCCTGGAGAGCGTGCCGTCGTTTCATGAGTGCTGGTGAGGCCCAAGTAGGAGGAACCGGTCTTACTCGATCGGATTGGGTCGCCAAGCCGGGGCGGGTAGCGTCTTGTCCCAGGCTTCCCAGAGCTCGCGCAGCCTGG
>Ga0180436_10001317_pt1 | contig 24374 bp, 18 predicted proteins | sample SS_ome_2_FD_132434 | JGI IMG/M metagenome (GOLD analysis project Ga0180436, IMG submission 132434) | Hypersaline lake sediment archaeal communities from the Salton Sea, California, USA - SS_3_S_2 metaG | ecosystem: Environmental > Aquatic > Non-marine Saline and Alkaline > Hypersaline >... | reverse complement strand
GGCGATGAAGCTGGGGGCGATGGACTACCTGACGAAGCCGTTTGACCCGGACGAGTTGCTGGCGGTGCTTCGCAACGCGCGGCGGGTGCGGCGGGCGGAGCGGGAGAACGAGCAACTGAAGGAGGCGCTCGGCGGGACCGGGCCGGATGTGACGCCGGTGGCGGAGTCCGAGGCGATGCGGGAGGTGGTGCAGCAGGCGGTGAAGGTGGCGGTTCTGGATTCGACCATTTTGTTGACGGGGGAGAGCGGGGTGGGCAAGGGGATGCTGGCACGCCTGATTCACGCCCGGAGCCTGCGGGGCAGCCAGCCGTTTGTGACGGTGAGTTGTCCGGCCCTGCCGCGCGAGTTGTTGGAGAGTGAGATGTTCGGTCACGAGAAGGGGGCGTTCACGGGGGCGGTGCGCCGGCGGAAGGGGAAGATCGAGGCCGCCCGGGGGGGGACGTTGTTTCTCGACGAGATCGGGGACTTGCCGATCGACCTGCAACCGAAGTTGCTGAACGTGCTCCAGGAACGCCGCTTCACGCGTCTTGGAGGGGAGGAAGTCCTTGAGGCGGACGTCCGGGTGATCGCGGCCACCAATCTCGATCTCGAGCGGAAGATGGCGGAGGGGGAGTTCCGGGAGGATCTGTATTACCGGCTCAGCGTGATACCGATCGAGGTGCCGCCGTTGCGGGAGCGGCTCGAGGAACTCGGAGCGCTGGCGGCGTCGATTCTCGACCGGGTGGCGGAGCGGGCGAAGACGCGGAAGGTCAGGATCTCGAAACAGGCCATGGCGGCGATGCAGTCCTACGACTGGCCCGGCAACGTCCGTCAGTTGGAAAACGTTCTCGAACGGTCGGCGGCGTTCTGCGAAGGGGGCGTGATAGAGGCCGGGGATTTGCCGGCGGGGGTTCGGGGGAGCCAGCCATCGAGCCGGGTGCCGGCGGGATTGGGGGGGATCGCGTTGCAGGACCTCGAACGGGAGGCCCTCCTGCAGACGCTGGCGCTGTGCAGCGGCAACAAGGCCGAGACGGCGCGGCGGCTCGGGGTGACCGAGAAGTCGGTCTACAACAAGCTGAAACGGCACGGGTTGATGTGAGCAAGGCGGAGACCAAAGCCATCGAGGGGTCGGACGGGTGGCGCAGCCGCTACGAGGCGGAGCGGGCCGCCCGCCAGCAGGCGGAGGCGCGCCTGCAGGCCAAGCAGCGGGAGGTGCACGAGATCAAACAGTACATGGCGCAGCGCATCGAGGCGCACGGCTGGCAACTGCGAAAGGAAGAGGAGAAATTCGAGACCGTCTTTCACGCCTCGATGGACGGCATCATCCTGGTGGATGGATTCGGGGGGATCGTGGAAGCGAACAAGACCGCGCAGGCGATGTTCGGATACAGCCGCGCTCATCTGCTGACGATGTATGTGTCGCATCTGATGCCGTGGCAGGCTGCTTATGCCGCCTTGAACGAGGTGCAGCGCTCGGGCCACAGCCGGAATGAGTCCGAGTTGCGGCGGAGTGACGGGAGGGTGATTCCGGTGGAGGTGGTTTGGAGCCGGGTGAAGCTCGAGGGGCGGTCGTTGCTGCACGGCATCGTGCGGGACATCACGGAGCGCAAGAAGGCGCTCGGCGAGATCCAGCGGGCCAAGGACGAGGCGGAGCGTGCGAACCGCGCCAAGTCGTTGTTTGTGGCGATGATGAGCCACGAGATCCGCACGCCATTGAACGGCATCATCGGTTACACGGATCTCCTGCTTGCGACGGACTTGTCGGAGGAACAGCGGGAGAACCTCACCATGATTCAGCGGAGCGGGGACATCCTGCTCAACATCATCAACGACCTGCTGGATTTCTCACGGATCGAGAGCGGGCGGCTGGATCTGGAGATGGTGGATTTCGAACCGGTGGAGTGCATCGAGGAAGTCTTGGTGCTGCAGGCCAAGATGGCGGCGGCGAAAGGGCTGGAGCTGACTTACGACGTGATGAACGGACTGCCCCGGACGGTGCGCGGGGACGTGACGCGGGTGCGCCAGGTCCTGATGAACCTTGTTTCGAACGCCCTGAAGTTCACGATGGAGGGGTCGGTCTCGGTACATTGCGAGGCGGTGCCCGGACCGTTCCTGAAGTTCTCGGTGCGCGACACGGGGATCGGGTTTGATCCGGCGAAGGCGGAGAGCCTCTTCGAGCCGTTCTTTCAGGCGGATGTCTCGACGACCCGGGAATACGGAGGAACGGGGCTGGGATTGGCGATCTGCCGGCGGCTCGTGGAGCGCATGGGCGGAAAGATCACCGCCACCGGCAAGGTGGGGGAGGGGGCGGAGTTCACCTTCACGATTCCGTTGGACCTCGGGGAGGCGAGTCCCTTCGAGTTGGTCGAGGCGAAAGAGATGTTCGAGGGGCGGCGGGTCCTGATTCTTGAGGACGAAGAACACAACCAGCAGTTCCTGCGGCGGCGGCTCGAGAGCTGGGGGGTGGAGGTGGACGTGGCCGCCAGCGGGCAGGATGGTCTGGAACGCCTTGCGGCCCGTCGTTACGACGTGATCCTGAGCGCGATGCGCATGCCGGGCATGGACGGGTTGGAGTTCGCCCGTCTTGCGAAGGAGGCGGCCGGGGCGTTGTTGCCGCCGCTCGTCCTCGTCACTTCGGGCCGCCTGAGCGGCGAGAAGGAACAGGCGCTCGCCGCCGGCTACCGAAAGGTCCTCTTCAAGCCGGTCCGGCAGAGTGCCCTGCGGGACGTTCTGCGCGCCGTTACGGAGGCGGAGGAGGGGAGCGAAAAGGACGCCCCGGTGGCGGAGCGGCCCGCGCCTCGGCCGGACGGCGAACGATGGCTGCTCATCGCGGAGGACAATCCGATCAATGCCCGCCTTGCGATGCTGATCGTGGCCCGCCTCGGATTCCAGTCCGACGTGGCGCGGACCGGCAAGGAGGTGCTGGAGAAGCTCGAGGGCGGCAAGGATTACGAAGCGATCTTCATGGACATGCACATGCCCGAAATGGACGGCGTGGAAACCGTCTGCCGCATCCGGGCCGGACAGGGCGGAATCGCCGGCAGCAAGCTCCCCATCATCGCCGTCACCGCCAACGTCCTCGAATCGGATCGCGAAACCTGCCTGAAGGCTGGAATGAACGGATACCTTCCCAAGCCACTGCGCCCGACCGAGGTTGAGGCCGTCCTGCGCCAGTTCGGATTGGTGAGGTGACGACTGGCAACCCCCGGCGGGGCTTTCCATCTTACAGGGTGAAGGGGGATGCCCACGGTAGGAATTACAGGATTCCGGACGTCCGGTGGGGCGGATTGTCAGGCCCGTGGAAATTTCAAGCATTGATAACCAAAGGGTTAGAGGGAGGCATGGCGTTTTTGGCACGCGAACTGCAGCCATGGAGGGGCACTCGTCCGACAGACCCTGGTGAATCTCCGCACGACACTGCCTCCGACGTCCGTGGTCCGGATCCCGCTTTCTGGATCGCGCGCGTTCACGTCCCGGGGGAGGACGATCAGTCTCTTTGCCGCCTCATGCGGAATCAACACACTGAAGCGAGTTGTTCGGCCCGGAATGAGAGGCTGCGAACAACGCCATAGCACTGCTGCCGAAGGGCTTGACTACCCCTTCGGAGCGAAGAGGGGCGCCACCCTCCCCTCGCCTCCGGTTTGCTGAGGACCGGAGTTCAATTCGACGACGATATATGGTACGGAAGGCGCCGGTTTCCCGGCGCCTTCCGGCTTTCCGGCGGGCGAGGGGGCGAGAATACCCTTCCTTATCATCCGCAGCGCCTCCATTGGAACTGGCGCTGGTGTCTCGACTACGGCGGCGGCCAGCTCATGGATTGGATCGGCCACCACAACGACATCGCGCATTGGGGGCTCGGGCTCGACCAGAGCGGACCGATCAAGGTGGAGGCGAAGGGATTCAAGTATCCCGAAAAGGGGATGTGGGACGCCCCCATCGACTACGAGGTGCTCTCGGAATACGAGGGCGGTTATACCGTTTCGATCTCGAACAAGCACCCGATGGGATGCAAGTGGATCGGGGAGGACGGCTGGGTCTACGTGAAACGCGGCAAGATCGAGGCGTCCAACAAGGAGTGGATCCGCGAGTCGACCGACCGCGGAGCGGTCAAGGCCTACAAGTCGAGGGACCACCGGCGCAACTTCATCGAGGGGGTCCTGACGCGCAAGGAGTGCATCTGCCCGGCCGAAACCGGACACCGGTCGATCACTCCGGGCCACCTCGGATACGTCTCCGACGCCCTCGGACGCGCCCTGAAGTGGGATCCGAAGAAGGAGGCGATCGTGGGGGATGCCGAAGCCGAAAAGCTGCTGAAGGAGATCGATTACCGCGGCGACTGGAAGCTGGCGTAGCAGGGGGGAACCCCTGATGCGGTGACAGTTCCGACTGCTCGAAGCAGCGCGCAAACGGGGATCGGCGGCCCACAATGGTCCGGACGCTCCCGCCTCGCGTCATCGAGAGCGGCCCGGCCGGTCTCTGCGGAAGGCGGTGGGCGCCGTCCAACGAAACCGGCAGACGAAGGACTTGTCCCTTTGTCCTTTTGTGAACGATGATCGGGTCGTGTCCGACGAACGCCAGATTCTTCTCCGCCAACTCCGTGTTGACGATTACCGGGCTCTTCGCGTGTCGATGGAGGACGCCTATGCCGGGACGGGGCACGATCCGTGGAGCGAGGAGGAGATTCAGACCCTCATCGACAAATTCCCGGAGGGTCAGCTCTGTATCGAGATGGAAGGCAAGGTGGCGGCTTCCGCGCTGAGCTTGATCATCGATTACAGGAAGTTCGGCGACCGCCACACCTTCCGCGAGGTCACCGGGGACGGGACGTTTTCGACCCACGACCCGAAAGGCAAGGTCCTTTACGGCATCGAGATGTTCGTCCATCCCGACTATCGGGGGATGCGCCTCGGCCGGCGGCTTTACGATGCCCGGAAGGAACTGTGCGAGAACCTCAACCTGCGTTCGATCATGGCCGGCGGGCGCATCCCGAACTACGAGCAGTACGCCCCCGAGCTCAGTCCCCGGCAATACATCGAAAAGGTGCGCCGCCACGAGATAGCGGATCCCACCCTGACGTTCCAGCTCGCGAACGACTTCCACGTCCGGAAGATTCTCCGCGGGTACGACCCCGACGACACCGAAAGCCGCGGGTTCGCCACCCTGCTCGAATGGAACAACATCTACCATGAAGAGGAGGAAGTTCTGGTCGGCGCCGTCAAGGAGGAGGTCCGGATCGGCGTGGTGCAGTGGCAGATGCGCCTCTTCCCCGACCTCGACCGGCTCATGGAGCAGGTGGAGTATTTCGTCGATGCCGTGAGCGATTACGGAAGCGATTTCTGCGTCCTGCCGGAGTACTTCAACGCCCCCCTCATGGCGGAGTTCAACGAGCGTCCTTACCTCGACGCCATCCGCGGACTGGCCGGATACGCGAGGCCGATCCGCGAGCGGCTGGTCGACCTTGCCATGAAATACAACGTCAACATCATCGGCGGCGCCATCCCGGACCTCGACGGAGAAGGGCACCTCCAGAACGTTTCCTACCTTTGCCGCCGCGACGGCGGCTGGGAGGCCGCCTACAAGCTGCACCCCACCCCGGACGAGAAGACCCTCTGGGGGATGCGCGGCGGAAGGGATATCCGGACCTTCGAGACGGACGCGGGCCGGGTCGGGATCCTGATCTGCTACGACATTGAATTTCCGGAGTTGTCCCGTCTTCTTGCGGATGAGGGGATGCACATCCTGTTTGTTCCCTTTCAGACCGACACGCAGAACGGCTTCAACCGGGTGCGCATCTGCGCCCGGGCGCGAGCCATCGAGAACGAGTGCTACGTTGTGATTGCGGGTTCGGTTGGCAACCTCCCGCGCGTCCACAATATGGACATCCAGTACGCGCAGAGCGCCGTCTTCACCCCCAGCGACTTTGCCTTCCCGGAGAACGCCGTGAAGGCCCAGACGACCCCCAACACCGAGACCACCCTCATCGTGGACGTCAACCTTGGCGACCTCAAGGAGCTTCACAACCACGGCAGCGTCCAGAACCTCCGCGACCGGCGCCTTGATCTCTACGACGTCGTGAGGAAGAGACGATAAAGCATCCGGTCCCACTTGACGCTTGTGGGAGGCCCTCCTAGCCTCCCGGCCCCGGGGCAGTGGCCCCGGCTTCACCGCCAACCTCATCAGACCAACCTCATCAGATCGTGGAGACCTACAGCATTGCCATTCTTCCGGGCGACGGCACCGGGCCGGAAGTCACCGCGGAAGCGGTGAAAGTTCTTGACGCCGCGGCCTCGAAATTCGGCTTCAAGCTGGACAAGACCGAATACGATTTCGGTGGCGAGCGATACAAGCGCACCGGGGAAACGCTTCCCGCGAGCGGCCTCGATGATCTCCGCCGGCACCGCGCGATCCTGCTGGGCGCCATCGGGCATCCGGACGTGAAACCCGGCATTCTCGAAAAGGGGATCCTCCTCGAGTTGCGCTTCGCCTTCGACCAGTATATCAACCTTCGCCCCGTGAGGCTCTACCCCGGAGTGGAAACGCCCCTGAAGGACAAGGGCCCCGACGAGGTGGACTACGTGGTGGTGCGCGAGAACACCGGCGGCCTCTACACCGGCACCGGCGGCATCTCGATGAAGGACACCCCGCACGAAGTGGCCGTTCAGAGCATGGTCTACAGCCGGCATCAGGTGGAACGCTGCCTGCGCTGGGCGTTCGAATACGCTCGCAAGCATGGCAAGAAAGCGCGGGGGAAGGGCGATGCCAACACCCTCGGCCTTGTCGGCAAGACCAACGTCCTCACGTATGTTTACGACCTCTGGGAGCGGGCGTTCCATGAGATCGGCGGAACGGATTATCCCGATATCGTGCGCGAATACTACCATGTCGACGCCACCTGCATGTGGATGGTCAAGAGCCCGGAGTGGTTCGATGTCCTTGTCACCGGCAACATGTTCGGCGACATCATCACCGACCTCGGCGCCATCACGCAGGGCGGAATGGGCATCGCGGCGGGCGGCAACATCAATCCCGAGGGCGTCAGCATGTTCGAGCCCATCGGCGGCTCCGCCCCGAAATACACCGGCAAGAACATCATCAATCCGCTCGCCGCGATTTGCGCCGGGGGCATGATGCTCGAAAACCTTGGCGAACAAGGCGCCGCCGATGCTGTCGACAACGCCATCCGCCATGTGACGGGGACGAAACTCAAGGGCCTTTCGGCCGGCAAGATGGGCTTCAGCACCACCGAAGTCGGCGACCTTGTGGCGTCGCTGGTCGCGGATTCGTAGCGCTCCGGAACCGGAGGGCATGCTTCACAACCGGGGCGGCGCCGGGCGGCCGCGGCAGTCATGGTCCCTGCTTGTAAGACCGTCGTTGCCGTTGTATCAATCCGCCGAGAGGACGACGATATGAGCACCACCACCGAAGAACATCTCGGCGCCGCCGCCAACGAACTGCTCGAGCACGAATGCCGCACCATATCGAGGGAGCGCCTGTACCTGCCCGGCCCCGACTTCATCGACCGCGTCTACGCCGTGACCGACCGCCCCCCGAGGGTTCTGGGCAGCCTTGCCGCCATGTTCGGCCATGGAAGGCTGGCCGGCACCGGCTACCTCTCGATTCTGCCGGTCGACCAGGGGATTGAGCATTCCGCGGGCGCCAGCTTCGCCCCGAATCCCGAATACTTCGACCCCGAGAACATCGTGAAGTTGGCCGTCGAGGGCGGCTGCAACGCGGTGGCCTCGACCCTCGGCGTTCTCGGCGCGGTGGCGCGACGCTACGCCCACCGCATCCCGTTCATCGTGAAACTCAACCATAACGAATTGTTGAGTTATCCTAACAGCTACGATCAGGTCTACTTCGGACAAGTTGAGCAGGCGTGGGAACTCGGGGCTGTGGCGGTCGGGGCCACCATCTACTTCGGCTCGAGGGAATCGCGCCGCCAGATCGAGGAAACCACGCGCGCCTTTCGGCGGGCTCACGAGCTGGGCATGGCCGCCATCCTCTGGTGCTACCTGCGAAACCCGGCCTTCAAGAACGACGAAGACTATCATTCGAGCGCCGACCTCACCGGGCAGGCCAACCACATGGGGGTCACCATCGAGGCCGACATCATCAAGCAGAAGCTGCCCGCCACCAACGGCGGATACCGCGCCCTCGAGGGATTCGGCAAGACCCATGACCTTGTCTACGAGGAACTGACCTCCGACCACCCGATCGACCTCACCCGCTACCAGGTCGCCTGTTGTTACATGGGCCGAGCCGGACTCATCAACTCCGGCGGGGCATCCGGCGCGGACGACTTTGCGGAGGCGGTGCGCACCGCCGTCATCAACAAGCGGGCCGGCGGCACGGGACTGATCTCCGGCCGGAAGGCGTTCCAGCGCCCGATGGACGAAGGCGTGAAGCTCCTTCACGCCATCCAGGACGTCTACCTTGATCCCGAAATCACCGTGGCCTGAGCGCCGCGCCGGAGGGACGGCGCCCACGGCGGCGTGTGAAACGCCCAAGACAATATCATATCCATTACGCTCATGACTGCGCAAGCCTTGTTGAAGAATTTGGAAGGTTACGTTGGAGCTGATGCGGCGCCGTATGTGTATGCCCTCGGGGTGGCGGTGCTGGCATATCTTGTTCTCGGGTTGGCGAGCTGGGTGGTGCGGAAGCGCCTTGCACGGCTGGCGGAGAGTCGCGAGACGTATGCCTTCGGGATGGCGGCGGGGGCGGCGGCTGCGACCAGGCAGTCCCTGCTGTTTCTGCTGGCGCTTTACCTCGGGGCGGCGGTTCTCGAGGTCCCGCCGAAGGCGCGGGAATGGTTGCAGGCGCTGCTGATTCTGATCCTTGTGATCCAGATGTGTTTCTGGGCCGGCGGGGCGCTGCGGTTTTTCTCGGAGAAGTATACCGGGGACAATCTTACGGACCAGGCCGCCCGGGTCACGACAATGCGCGCCCTCCTCTTCGTGGTCCGGGTGGTGATGTACTCGATCGCGCTGGTGATCGTGCTCGACAACATTCCGGGCGTCGAGGTGACGACCTTGATCGCGGGTCTTGGCATTGGCGGCATTGCGGTGGCGCTGGCTCTCCAGAACCTCCTGTCGGACGTCTTTGCCTCGCTCTCGATCTCCCTCGACAAGCCCTTCGTGCTTGGGGACTTCATCATGGTCGGCGACATGCTAGGCATCGTCGAAAACATCGGCCTCAAGACGACCCGGGTTCGCAGCCTCTCCGGGGAGCAATTGATCTTCGCAAACAATGACCTCTTGAACAGCCGCATCCGAAACTACAAGCGGATGACCGAACGCCGGGTGCCATTCGTCATCGGCATCACATACGATACGCCCCGGGACCGCGTCGAGGCCATCCCCGGCGCCGTCAGGGAGATCATCGAAAATGCGGAGAATGCCCGCTTCGACCGCGCGCACTTCAAGGCCTACGGAGCATACTCGCTCGACTTCGAGATCGTCTACTACGTCCTCACGCCGGACTACGCCACCTATATGGACGTCCAGCAGCACATTAATCTCGAGATCCACCGCTACTTCGAGCAGCAGGGGATCGAGTTCGCCTACCCCACCCAGACTCTTTTCCTGCACCGGCACGAAGCGGGCGGGGGCAATCCATCCGGAAGCGACGGCTGACAAGTCCGCCGGGGGGCCGGTTTTGGGAGGCCAAACCCGGGCTCGCCCTCCCCGGCGGTGTTCGTCACGACGGGGGGCGGAGAGGACGGCGGAGCCGGCCGCCGCGGAGGCCCGCGCCATTCCGGGGAAGCGGAGGTTTCAGCCGCCGTAGGTCCAGGGCATGTCGGAACACATGAGCTGGGGGCCGGCTTCGCGCCGGACGGCGTTGACCACCTCGCCAATGACAACGGCGTGGTCTCCCGGCTCGGTGATTGACTGGACCCGGCATTCGAGATGGGCGAGGGCGTCGCGCAGCACCGGAGCTCCGGTCGCGCCGCCCGGTTCGGCGGTGTCCTCGAACTTGTCGCCGACGCGGTCGGAAGGTTTGACGAAGCGCCGGGCCAGGTCCTTCTGGTCCGGGCTGATGATGTTGACCGAGAAAGCCTGTCCCTCGCGGATCAATTCGAAACTCCGCGAATCCCGGCGCACAGCCATCATCAACAACGGCGGTTCGAAGGAACACTGGGTCAGCCAACTGACCAGCAGGGCATTGGTATCGTCCTCGTCCCGGCCCTTCACCCCGACGATATAGATACCGTAGCGGAACTCTCGCAGAATTTCGTGCATCGTGTTCATGATTCGAGCTGGCGGGGAGTGAATGCAGGAGGTCAAATGACATGCTGCGGGTGGAACGTGGCGGCTCCCGTTCGCGGCGTCAACCCCGCAGTTTCGGAAACGCAGGACATTGCCGGGCGTCGACGCTGGAATTCTGGAACCGGCCGGGCCTTGGCGGGCTGCCGCCAAATGCGACCACGGGTGAGCGCTGGTAATCGCCGCTTCGCCTGCAGTCCTCGTCCCGATCTTCATCCCGCCATTGACATGTTTCACCCCAAGCCGGGCCGGGTTCGTCCCGGCCGCCTCGTCAGGCAGGCGGTCAGGGCGCTAGGTTCCGGTCATGACAATGATCGACGAAAGATTGGCGTCCCTTGTGAAGGCCGGAGGCCGGGCGGACGCGAGGCCGGAATGGAATGTCCGGCCGCTTGGCGCCCTTCGGATCGGCGGTGAGGGCTTCGCCTTCCACGAGACCACCGGGGCGATGTTCACCTTGAGCGCCACGGCCGCGGAATTGGTGGGACTCCTCCGGAGCGGAGCGAACCGTGAACAGTTGATTGATGCGCTTTGCCGCCGTTGCCGGATCGCTCGATCCGTCGCCGCGCGCGACACCGGCCGGTTCCTCGCCATGCTTCGCCGGGAGGGACTGCTCGCGGACCACGCGGACCAGAAACCGGACTCGCAAGATCGAACCTTGACTGCGTCATGCCCCTGACCGTCGCCATCACCGGTTTGCACCGCGGGGAAAATCCTCAGCCGGGGTGCGGAATCATCCGCGCCTTGCGGCGGGCTCGCAAAGACCTGCGCATCGCGGGGCTCGTGTACGGTCCCTACGAGAGCGGCGCCTACGATTCATCGCTGGTCGACAGCGTTTACACGATCCCATACGTGGCGGCCGGAACGGACGTATTTTTTCAGCGGCTCGACGAGATCGGCGAGGCAGAGGGGATTGATATCTTTTTCCCGACGCTGGATGCCGAGATCGAGCCGCTCGTGGCATCGGCGGATGGCTGGGCCGGGCGGAGCGTTGTGCCGGTCCTGCCGGACGAACGGGCCTTCAAGGCCCGCGCGAAGGCGAACCTTTCCGGTCTGTGCAAACGCGCCGGTTGTCCTTGCCCGGTCACGCGCGTCATCGAAGACCTCTCGCCACTCGGGCGGGAAACCGGGCGGCTGGAGCGGCCGGTTTATGTGAAGGGCCGCCACTACGGAGCGCGGCTTGTTGGAGACCCGGCCTCCTTGTTCCGCGAGGCGTGTCGGACCGCGGCGGACTGGGGGTGGCCGATTCTGCTGCAGGAGCGGATTACGGGGGAGGAGATCAATGTGGCCGGCGTTGGGGACGGCAAGGGGAACTGCTCCGAACTGGTGAGTCTGCGCAAGTGTCTCGTCTCGGCCGACGGCAAGGGCTATGGCGGCGTGACGATCGTGAATCGTGAGCTTGATGGCCTCTCGCGTTCGTTGATCGAGGACCTCCGCTGGCGCGGACCTTTCGAACTGGAATTCGTGCGTGCTCCGTCCGGGGAGCTCTTCCTGATCGAGATGAATCCCCGTTTTCCCGCCTGGATCGAACTCGCGGCGGCCTTGGGCTGCAATCTGCCGGCCGCGGCGTTGGCCCTATTTCTCGGGGAAGCGTTTCCCGATCTGAGGCCCTGCCCGGCGGGGAAGTTCTTCATCCGGCACAGCGTCGATCTTTGCGGCGAGGTGGGCGACCTCGGAGAGCTGAGCACCACGGGGAAGCTTTCGTGGGGTCCGCCGGACCGCCTGGGCACGGCAGGGTGTCATCAGAATCTCACCAACGCGGAAACGTCATGATCAACTACGTTGCTCCCATCATCGTCCGGCACGGTCCGGGAGGGGTCAATCCCCACGCCAACGGCGCCCGGAGGGTTGTCGATGCGATTGACGGCGTGCCGGTCACTGCGCTTCTGGAACGTCACGGGTCACCTGTCTTCGTGTTTTCCGAGGGCCGTCTGCGGGCGGCGTGCCGGCGGGTGCGGGCCGCGTTCGCCGCGCATTACGACGACGTCCAGCTTGCCTGGTCGTACAAGACCAACTACCTCCGGGCGATTTGCCGGGTGTTTCACCAGGAGGGGTCGTGGGCCGAGGTGGTGTCGGACTTCGAGTACGAGAAAGCCCGCAACCTCGGCATCCCGGGCGCCCGCATCGTCTTCAATGGCCCCAACAAATCGATTGCGGCGCTCGAACGGGCGGTGGACGAGGAAGCGCTGATCCAGGTCGATCACTTCGAGGAACTGGCCGCTCTCGAGGCGATTGCGAAGCAGCACAGCGGGCCGGTGCGCGTCGCCTTGCGCATCTCGCTGGATGCGGGCATCCGGCCGGTGTGGTCGAAGTTCGGGTTTTGCCTCGAGAATGGCGAGGCGATGCGCGCCGTTCGCACGATCGCCGGTTCGCGGGGCGGGCTGCAGCTCATCGGTCTGCATTGCCATATCGGCACCTGCATTCTTGCGCCGGAAGCTTACGCCAACGCCGTGCGGCGACTGGCTGGCCTGGCCTTCGAAGCCGGGGCCGCGGGGTTCGACATCGAGTATTTCAATCTGGGCGGAGGGTTGCCATCCGGCAGCACGTTGCATGGCGCGGTTTTCCCGGCCCGGCAGACCAACCCCGGGCTTGACGTTTATGCGAGGGCGATAGGAGAGACGATGAGCCGGGAGACCCGGCGACTGCGCCGGAAGCCCCGGCTGTTCCTGGAAACCGGCCGGGCGCTGGTGGACGACGCCGGGTATCTGCTGACGACCGTTGTCGCAAACAAGACGTTCCCGGGCGGGAACGCTCCCGCACCTTCCGCCTGGGACCCGAAGGGCCTCGTCGCGCCGCCATCGGGCACGCCGGTGAACGGCGTGATCGTCGATGCGGGCGTCCACCTGCTGTATACCGGGGCGTGGTACCGGTTCGACGTGCTTCCGGGCCGGGAAATCGCCGGCCCTGATATTCCCACCAAGCTTTGCGGATGCCTCTGCATGAACATCGACGTCATCCGCGAGGAAGTCCCGCTGCCACCCGTGCGTCCCGGCGATCCGTTGGTGATCCATCCGGTGGGCGCCTACAACGTGTCGCAGTCGATGCAGTTCATCGCATACCGGCCACGCGTTGTCCTGATTGACGAGCAAGGCGGAGACCATGTGATCCGCGAAAAGGAGAGCCTCGACTACATCGAGGAAATGGAACGCCTGCCCGCATACCTGCGTTGTGCCGGCGTTGGAGATGCACGGGGCGCCGGGAGAAGCTCAACCGGGAACGATCATGAGTGACGCCCGTCAGTTCGTTCGAAGCGGGGTCCCCGCCTTCGCGGATGGTTTTGCCCATTCCGCCGGGTCGGTGCTGTTCATCTTCGGGAGGGTTCCTTCCCTCCTTGCGTGGGCGGCGGCATTTGTCGAGCCGCGGTTCGGGCTGTGCGGGTTGGCCGCGGCAGCCGGCGGTTGGCTGCTCGGCCGGGCCACCGGCTTCTCGGGGGAACGGTTGCGGAGCGGCATCCTTTTGTTGAACTGTTTTCTGGCGGGTCTTGCCACGGCATGGTTTTCGAGCGCACGTGCGGGGGATCCGCCGCTTCCTGCAGCGTTGATTGTGGCGGCGGCCATGGGTGGGGTGACGCTCTGGATCGGAGCGGCCCTTGAGCGCCTGCTTTCGGCCACCCTTGGACTGCCGGTGTTGAGCAGCCCGTTTGTCGTTTCGGGCATGGGCATGTGGGCGTTGGCCGCGGCGGGTGGCCGGCCGCAGGGAATTGCGGACGCGATGGCGGGCCCGGCGCAGTGGCAACAGCTTGCGTTCCTGCCGGTGGAGATCGTGGAAGCCTTGAGTTGCCTCGGCGCCGTATTCTTTCTGCCCTTTGCGTTGGCGGGTCTGCTGCTGTTTTCGGCGCTTGTCATGTGGTCTCGCTATGCGGGGGTCATGGCTGTGGCGGGTTACCTCGGGGCCCTGGCGGCCGGGGCCGGGCTGGCTGCGGTGTCGCCGGATTGGAGCGAGGCGCCGTTGCTGCGCTACAACGCGATCCTGTGCGGGATCGCGCTTGGCAGCTTCTATCTGGTTCCCGGGCGGGCCTCGCTCTGCTTCGCCTTCGTCGCGGGCATGCTTGCGCAATGGGTGGCGGCGGTCTGGGCGGATCTCGCCGCGGCGGGCCCGCACGGTTTTCCCGTGCCATTTCTGATCACGACCTGGGCGCTGGTGCTGATGGTGCGTTCGCGGGACGAACGTCACGGCCTGCGCCTTGCCACCGTTGCGCCCGGTGCATCCCCGGAGAGCGTCCGTCGTGTGCAGGACGAGTCCGATCTCCGCTTCGGCTACCTTGGAAAGGCGGTCCTGCAGCTTCCGTTCAGCGGGCCGCGCGTCATCACGCAAAGCTTCGACGGCCGATACACCCACCGCGGCCCATGGAAACACGCCCTCGATTTCGAAGTCCTTGACGAAAACGGGAACTTTGCCGGCGTCTCATCACCCGGTCTGGATGATTGTCATACCTGGAACAGCCCCGTGCTCGCGCCGGCCTCCGGGGTGGTGCAGAGGGTCGTGGCACACATCCGCGACAACCCGCCGGGCCACAACAACTTCGATGAGAACTGGGGGAATCGCGTGCTGATTCGGACCGACGGCGGCGGATATGTCTTGCTGGCGCATTTCAGGAGGGACGGGATTGAGGTGGCGCCGGGCCAGCGGGTCGATGCCGGGCAACTGCTGGGATACTGCGGGAATTCCGGCCGCTCGACGCGCCCCCATCTTCACATGCATTATCAACTGACCTCGGAAGATGGCGCTCCCACCGCGCCGTTCCTGCTCCACTCCCACGTCCGGACCCGGAACGGGGCCCGCGCTCGGAGTTGGGAGCGTCCCGGCATTCCGCCGGCCGGTTCCCGTATCGAACCCTGTGCGGCCGGGACGCGCCTGCAAGCCTTCATCGGCGCATGGCGGGAGGGTGACATGATCTTCGAGGACGCGCTCGAAGGACGACGTGAGGTGATTCAGTTCCGCTATGATGAGAAGGGCGGTTTTCTCTGGCGGAAGTCCGGAGGGGGGGGCAGCCTGCGCGGCGTCCTCAAGGAGGGGAACCTCGTGCTCCATGACTACCGCGGACCGGCCGGCGGGGTGCTTGCCGGTTTGAGCATCGGGCTCGCCCGCCTGCCCATGCTCGACAATCCCGATATCGAGTGGCGCGAGCCGTTGTTGACCGATTCCTACCGGAACGTCCGGCGCAGGATCTGTTCCCTGCTTGCCGTTCTTCGCCCCGGTGCTGGTCATTTCCCGGAATTCCGCTACCGTATCCTTGCGATGCCCGAGTCACCCGCGGCGGGGACTCTGCTGATCGAAGCGACCATGGCGGGGGAGAATCAATTCGGTCTGCCGGAAACGATCCGGGTTTCTCTCGAGCCGTTTCTCGGGCCGCGCCGCCTCGATCTCGTTTACGCCAAGGGCCCGGAGAGGATCCGCACCTGGCGCCAGGTGGGCTTTTCGCTGCCGGGCGAAGCGCAGCCCGCGACCCCGGGCGGCGGGACTCCGGCCCTCGTCCGGGCGTTCTCGCATCTTGCGCCGTATCGGAATCCCGGGATCTTTGGTCTCTGAGTGAGCCTGAAACGAGGATCGGATGTTCTTCAGGAAGTCAGCGCTTCGAACCTGCGCCAATTACCTTGCAAGCTGGGTGGTCGTCATTTTGTTGGTGACGGTTTCCTTTCGGCTCGCCACGGGCCGGGCGTGGGCGGATGCGTTCGGCAGGACGATCTCCGACTGGGGGCCGTGGGTGCTCTTTTCCCCGCTGGTGTTGGTTCTTTCCTTTCGTTTTCGTCTCACCAGCAGGCCATGGGTGGGTCATGCGCTGATTCACGTGACGGCTTCGCTGGTGATGGGGTTTCTTGCGGAAGTGTTGTCGGCGTATGCGATCAGGCCGTTCATTCGCGACGAGCAGCCTCCGGTTCCGTCTGAACAGCGTCGTGTGGAGAGCCCCGGCGCGCCTCCCCCGTCGCATCCTCATCCAAGGCCCGGGTTCGGTCGTCATCCCCCCCGGCGGCCGTTTCCGGAGGACGGTCCGGTCCCCCCCGAACACCCCTTTCCACCGCCGCATGAAGCCCCCGGGCGGCAACCCCCACAACCGCCGGCGGCCGGCCCGGCGGCGCCCGGCGGAGGTGAAGGACCACACCTCGAACGATTGGTTGAACACTGGGGACACAAGAGCATCTTCTGGTTGCCGATCTACTGGGTCCTCGTCAGCATGTGCCATGTGGTCATCTACCGCCGGGAAGCAAGGGCGCGGGAACGAGCCGGCCTCGAACTGCAACGCGACCTTGCCCATGCCAAGCTGGCAACACTGCGATTGCAGCTCGAACCGCATTTTCTCTTCAACGCCTTGAATGCGATCGCCACCCTCGTCCATGACGACCCCGACAAGGCCGACGAGATGATCACGCACCTGAGCGACTTGTTGCGCCGGTTCCTTGACGAAGGGGAACGTGAGCTGATCCCGTTGCGTGAAGAACTGCGCATGCTGGGAGACTACCTGGCCATCGAGCAGGTGCGCTTCGCCGATCGCCTCGCTGTCGAACAAGAGGTGGAACGGGAAGCGCTGGAATGCCTGGTGCCGGTCATGATTCTCCAACCCATCGCGGAGAATGCCGTGCGCCATGGCATCGAACGGGCCCCGGCGGGTGGGACTCTGCGCCTCGAAGTCACCCGGCGAGAGGAACAACTGACCATTCGGATCGTCAATCGCAGCAGGGAGGAGCGGCCCGCCCGCCCGGCGCCGGACGGCGAGCGAACCCGCCGCCGGGTCGCAGGAATCGGTTTGGCGAACACCCGTTCCCGGCTCGAAGCGGCCTTTGGCAGCAGGGCCCGGCTTGACGTTTCGACCGTCGAGGGCGACCGGGGGGCCGGGGGCGCCTGCGTGCAGATCACCGTGCCGGTAGTCACGGAGGAATCGCGCCCCTCGGAGAACCATGAAAGCGATCATCGTTGACGACGAACCGCTTGGACTGAAGCGGATGCGGAAGTTGCTCGAGGCTCACGAGGACGTGAGGGTCGTGGCCGAATGCCGCGGTGGCCGCGAGGCGGTCGCCGAGATCGCGTCCCGGCAGCCCGACATCGCTTTCCTCGACATCCACATGCCGGACCTCGACGGCTTCGAGGTGATCCGGGAACTGGCGGAGAACGGCGTGACCCTGCCGGTGGTCGTCTTCGTGACGGCCCACGACCAGCACGCCGTGGAGGCCTTCTCGGTGCATGCCCTTGACTACCTTCTCAAACCGGTCTCGGCCGCGCGTCTCGCGGAGACGCTGGACAGGATCCGCACGGAACTCGCCCGGGAACCGAACGCCATCACCCGCGAACGACTGCTGGCATGGCTGCGGGAGGAGGAAGCCAGCCGCGCCCCGGACGGGGCGGCCCTCGAGCAAAAAATGCAGCGGATCGAAGTCAAGGACCGGGGCGCCACCCATTTCGTGCCGTTGAAGGAAGTGATTTACCTTGAAGCGGAGGGGAACTACGTCGCCATCCACACCCGCGAGAAGGAGCACCTCCTTCGCGGAACGCTGGCGGCCCTTGAAGAAACATTGGACCCGAAGTGCTTCTTCCGCATCAATCGTTCCGTGATCGTTCGCATGGCCTGCGTCAAGAGCCTGCGCGTGGTGGGCCGCGACCACTACGCGGACCTCGTGAACGGCAAGTCGTTTCCCGTCACCCGCAGCCCTGCGGTCCTTGCCGGGAGGTTGCGGTTTGCCATGTGAATGAGTGCCCGAAAGGCTGATCGAGGGCTCGATTCGGCCTTGCGAGGACTGTCGCAAGCAGCAATTTTCAGGTCAGATGGCGATGATCTCCAACCATGCACCCTTGACTCCGGAGCAGGCGGAGGGGTTCGGGCGGCTTTTGTCGGAGCTCGATGCTGATCAGGCTCTGTGGCTCAGCGGCTTTTTCGCCGGCTACTCGGCGCGCCCGAGGGAACCGGCGCCCGAACCGTCGGCGCCGCCGGCCTTGACCATCCTCTACGGAACCGAGTCCGGAAACTCCGAAGAGTTGGCCGAACGCTCCAAAAAGGCCGCGCAGCAAAGGGGCTTCCATGCCACCACGAAGGATATGGGGGACATCCAGCCCGCGAGTCTCGAAGGCGTCGGGAACCTCCTCGTCATCGTCAGCACATGGGGGGAGGGCGATCCCCCTGAACGCGCCGTCGGGTTCCATCGCGCCTTCATGAAGGATGGCGGACCCAACCTCGAGGGGACGCGCTTCTCGGTCTGCGGGCTCGGTGACACAAGCTACGAACACTTCTGCCGGATGGGCAGGGACTTCGACCAGAGGCTCGAAGAACTCGGCGGCAAACGCGTCGCGCCGCGCGCCGACTGCGACGTCGATTTCGAGGAGCCCTATCAGAAATGGATCAAGACCGCCCTGGCCGCCCTTGAAAATCAGGCCCCCCCGGCCCCGGCCGCCGCTCCGGCCATCGCTCCGGCGGCCGCTCCGGCGTGGAGCAGGTCCCATCCGTTCGAGGCCGAATTGCTTGAACGGGTCAACCTCAGCGGGACCGGCTCGGCCAAGGAAACATGGCACCTCGAACTGTCCCTGAAGGGATCCGGGATCCACTACCTGCCGGGCGACTCGCTCGGGGTGAAGCCGCGCAACTGCCCGGCCGTGATCGACGACCTTGTTCAGACCGCCGGGCTTGCGGGCGACGAGGAGGTGAACCGTCCGGACGGCAGCGCCGGCCCGCTGCGCGAGGTGCTCATCGAGGAACTGGACTCGACCGTCCTCACGCGAAAGGTGGTCGCCGGATACGCGGAGATGGCGCACAACGATTCCGTTCGCGGCCTGCTTGACGACGAGGACGCCTTGAAATCCTACCTCGCGGGGCGCGAAATCGTGGACCTCTTCCACGACTACAGACCGCAAGCCGTCCAGCCCCAGCAGCTCGCCGATCTGCTGCGCATCCTTCCGCCGCGCCTCTACTCGATCGCTTCGAGCCTCAGAGCGCATCCCGAGGAAGTGCACCTCACGGTCGGGGCGGTCCGTTATCAGACCCATGGCCGCTCCCGCAAGGGAGTGGCCTCGACCTATCTCGTCGACCGCCTCGATATTGGTGACAAGGCGCCGGTCTACGTCCATGCCAACAACAACTTCCGCCTGCCGGAGGATCCCTCGACCCCGGTGATCATGGTCGGCCCCGGAACCGGCATCGCCCCGTTCCGCGCATTTCTCGAGGAACGCGCCGCAACCGGCGCGAGCGGCGGAAACTGGCTCTTTTTCGGAGACCAGCACTACACATACGACTTCCTCTACCAGCTCGAGATCAAGGAGTTTCTGGAAATGGGCGTCCTGCACCGGCTGAACGTCGCTTTTTCCCGCGACAGCCCCGAGAAGGTCTACGTGCAGCATCGCATGCGCGAAATGGCCGCCGACCTCTACCAGTGGCTCGAAAACGGCGCATGCTTCTACGTCTGCGGAGACGCCGCCCGCATGGCGAAGGACGTCCACCATGCCCTCGTCGCCATCATCTCGGAACAGGGAAACCTGAGCGCCCCCGACGCCGAACAACTCGTCAACCAAATGCGCAAGGAGAAAAGATACCAGCGGGATGTCTACTGACGTCACTTGCGGATGACGGTGAGAAAGCCTCCCAACCGTCTCTCGTCATCGTCAACCGGTCCGACGCTTGCCCCGCCGGCCGGTCAGTCTGGTCTCCGGCGAGGCGAGCTCGCCGGGGGGACTTCCTTGGGGGGCGAATCGAATGACCGCGAATGACATGCCGTGTAGACCCTCGCGAGTGAGCGTTGTCAAGCGGCTGCCGGAGCCGGATTGGGACTGCTGTATTTCCTCATTCCGTGCGCGTGATTTGCGGTGGTCGAGGCGCCGGCTTGCGAGGGCCGGGGTTGGGTCGTAGGATCTGATGGGGGGTGCGTCCTGCGTATGACTGATTGGAAGGAGGTCATTTTGGCGAGAGCGGTCCCGGCAGCGGCAGCTGTGGCGGGGGCGGGGGCGCTGGTGATCATGTGGCAGGGAGGCGGGAGGGCGGCGTCGGTGCCGAAACGCGTGCCGGTCGAGCGGATCGCGGCGGCGGACGGGACCTCGGAGGCTTCGCCTTTCGAAAAGGGGGATCTTCGCGTCGGAGAGGGGACCGCGGCGGAGCGGTCCGGATCGTGGCCGGGCTTCCGGGGGCCGGGCCGGGACGGAATCTCGCGGGAGAAGGAGGCCTTGGCGGCAAGCTGGGACGAGGGAGGCCCGCCGGAGCTGTGGGCGGTCGAAGTCGGGGAGGGATATGCCGGGGCGGCGGTGCGCGGGGGGCGGGTTTACGTGATGGATTACGATCGCGAGGATCAGGCGGACGCGTTGCGGTGCCTGTCGCTCGCGGACGGGCGGGAGATCTGGAGGTTCTCGTACCCGGTCACGGTGAAGCGGAACCACGGGATGTCGCGGACGGTTCCCGCGGTGACGGAGCGGTTCGTGGTGGCGATGGGGCCGAAGTGCCATGTGATCTGCAACGACGCCGTGACCGGTGAGTTCCGGTGGGGGATCGACCTTGTGCACGACCATGGCACGACGGTTCCGCCGTGGTATGCCGGCCAGTGTCCGCTGATTGAGGACGGGCGGGTGATCCTTGCCCCGGCCGGGGAGTGCCTGATGATGGCGGTGGATTGCGGATCGGGGAAGGTGCTGTGGAAGACGCCGAACCCGCGCGGCTGGAAGATGACGCACGTCTCGGTGACGCCGATGGAGGCCGGGGGAGAGCGGACCTATGTCTATTGCGGTCACCGGGGAGTGGCGGCGGTGTCGGCGAAGGACGGGGAGCTGCTGTGGGACAGCACGGAGTGGAGGATCAGCCTCGCGACGGTGGCCTCGCCGGTCCCGCTGCCGGACGGGCGCCTTTTCCTGAGCGGAGGCTATAACGCGGGAAGCCTCATGATGCAGGCGGGCGGCACGGACGGCTCGTGGAGCGCGGCGCCGGTCTACCGGCTCGACGACGGGGTGTTCGGGGCCACCCAGCAGACGCCGATCTACCATGAATGGCATATTTACGGGGTGCGGCCGAACGGGGAACTGGTGTGCCTCGATCCGGGCGGGGAGGTCCTGTGGGCGAGCGGAATGGACCATCGTTTCGGGCTGGGTCCGTTCGTGGTGGCGGACGGCAAGATCTTCGTGATGGACGACCACGGGAAGCTGACGATGGCGGAGGCCGCCCCACAGGGGTTCCGGTTGCTGGGGGAGGCGAAGGTGCTGGACGGGCATGATTCGTGGGGGCCGATGGCGGTGGCCGGAGGGCGGCTCATCGCGCGGGACCTGACTCGGATGGCGTGTTTCGATCTGCGAAAGAAATGAGGAATCAACGGGTTATCATGGCATGAGCGGACGGCGGGAAGTCCTGCGGAACGGATTCCGGGCGGCGGGGCTGGCGGGCCTCGCGGGGTTGGCCACGGTCCTCGGACTGCGGAGCCGGCGAGCGAAAGAGTGCCGCGAGGTCCGGCCCTGCGGCGGGTGCCCGTGGTTTGACGGATGCGGGTTGCCGAAGGCGCGGCAGGAAAGGACGGGCGCACGATGAGTGAAGACGAAACAAGACCGGAGCAAGTGGAACCGGCCGCAAGGAAGACGCCGGAGAACCGGCGGGCGTTCCTGCGGACCGCGGCGTGGGGCGGGGGCATCGCCGGGATCGGCGGACTGGCGGGCTACGCCGCGCACCGGTTCGCGAAACGGCAGGGGGGGCGGGCGAGCCGCGAAGCGGCGCTCGGCGAGGAATTCAAGTACGATGTGTCCCGTTTTCAGAAGTCGGACCCGTCCCTGCTGCGCTACGAGGAGGCGGAGCGGTGGCCGGTGGCGGAGGCGGCCGGGGAGCCGCGCAACATCGCGGCGGGGCCGGCGGGCGGGATCTGCGTGGCCGGAGACGGAGGGATCCAGAAAATCGACCCGGAGGGCGGCGCCGGGTGGGTGAAGCAACTCCGGAGCGCCGTCTACGCGGTGGCGATGCGGCCGTCGGGGGAGATCCTGACGGGACACCGGGGGGAGATCTCGGTCCTCGATGGCGGAGGAGCGGTCCGGGACGTGTGGAGTGATTTCCCGGAAGGCTTTCTGCCGACGGGGATGGACGTCTGGGGCGGGGAGGTCTTCGTGGCGGATGCCGGCAACCGGGTGGTCTTGCGGATCGACGGCTCCGGCCGGACCATGGGCGTGATCGGGCAGCGCGACCCCGGGCGGAACGTGAGGGGCTTCGTGGTTCCAAGCCCGTATTTCACGGTGCGCATGGCGCCGGACGGGCTGTTGCGGGTCACCAACCCGGGGGCGCACCGCATCGAGGCCTTCACGGTGGACGGGGATTTCGAACTGGCCTGGGGGAAGGCGTCGTTCGCGGTGGAAGGGTTCTGCGGCTGTTGCAACCCGGTGAGCTTCGACATTTTTGCGGACGGGAGTTTCGTGACCTGCGAGAAGGGTTTGCCGCGGGTGAAGCTCTACGATTCTCACGGGGAATTCACGGGGCTGGTGGCGGGGCCGGAGGCCTTTCCCGACTACGTCAAGGCCGCCAACGCCGGCACGCCGGACTCGCGGGGGACCGGGATCTACGCCGCCGTGGATCCGACGGGAGACGTCGTGGTGCTCGACCCGATGGGCCGGAACGTGCGCCTCATGAAACGGAAGGAGACCGCCGATGCCTGAGAACGGCGGAAAGCTGACACGCCGCGGGTTGCTGCACAGCGGGATGCGCGGCGCGGGACTGCTCGGATTCGGCGGGGCGGCGGGGTTCCTCGCGGGCCGCGAGGAGCGGAGCAGGACGGTCTGGCAGATCGACCCCGACAAGTGCATCCAGTGCGGGCTCTGCGCGACGGAGTGCGTCCTCGAGGTCTCGGCGGTGAAGTGCGTGCACTCGCACGGGATGTGCGGGTATTGCGAGCTCTGCACGGGATACTTCGAACCGGAGCCGATCGCGCTCGACGAGGGGGCGGAGAACCAGCTCTGCCCGACCGGCGCCATCGAGCGCGCCTTCGTCGAGGATCCCTACTACGAATATCGTATCAAAGAGGACCTGTGCGTGGGCTGCGGGAAGTGCGTGAAGGGCTGCAACATGTTCGGCAACGGCTCGCTCTACCTTCAGGTGCGGCACGACCGCTGCATCGACTGCAATGTGTGCGCGATCGCGACGGCCTGCCCGTCGCAGGCCTTCCGGCGCGTCCCGGCGACCGAGCCCTACCTGCTCCGCGGAAAGGGGGACGGGGAGAAGTGAGCAGGGCCCGCTGGATCGCGGTGGCGGCGGGAATCCTGCTGGCGGCGGGGGGGCCGCTTTGTGGCGTGGAAAGGTTCCCCCCGCCCGAATTCACGGGCGGGCACGTCCTGCCGGAAACCACCGTGCCCGGGCCGGAGCCCCGGACCGCGGGCTGGGTGGACGTGACGGTGCTGCTGGCGGGGCTGGTCCTTGCGGCGTGGGTCAGCCTGAAGCTGCGTTCGCGGGCGGCGATGGTGGTGTTGTCGCTGGGGGCGCTGGCCTATTTCGGGTTCTGGCGGCGGGGCTGCGTGTGTGCGATCGGGGCGGTGCAGAACGTGGCGCGGGGCGTGGCGGACGCGGAGTATGCGGTGCCGCTGGCGGTGGCGGCGTTTTTCGTGCTGCCGCTGGTGTTTGCATTGATCTGGGGGCGGGCCTTTTGCGCGGGGGTGTGTCCGCACGGGGCGATCCAGGATCTGGTGCTGGTGAAGCCGGTGAAGGTGCCGCGCTGGCTGGACGCGGGGCTGCGGGTGGTGCCGTGGGTGTATCTCGGGCTGGCGGTGCTGCTGGCGGCCACGGGCGGGTTGTTCATCATCTGCAAGTATGACCCGTTCGTGGGCATTTTCCGGATGTCGGGGAGCCGCGCGATGCTGCTGACGGGGGCGGGATTGCTGGTGCTGGGCATGTTCGTGGGGCGTCCCTACTGCCGTTACCTGTGTCCGCTGGGGGTCCTGCTGGGGGTGTCGTCGCGGGCGGCGAAGTGGCGGCCGACGGTGACCCCCGGCGCCTGCACGCAATGCCGGTTGTGCGAGAGCGCTTGTCCGTTCGGAGCGCTCGATTACGGCTCCTCGGAGGTCCCGGAACAGGAGCGGCTGGCGACGGAACGGAAGCGTGTGCTCGTGATGTTGCTGGCGGCGCCGGTGGCGGTGCTCGGCTTCGGATGGCTGGGGGGCAAGGCCGGGCTGGCCACCACCGCCTGGCACCCGGACGGGAAGCTCGCGGCGTTGGTG
>Ga0180436_10001316_pt1 | contig 24382 bp, 24 predicted proteins | sample SS_ome_2_FD_132434 | JGI IMG/M metagenome (GOLD analysis project Ga0180436, IMG submission 132434) | Hypersaline lake sediment archaeal communities from the Salton Sea, California, USA - SS_3_S_2 metaG | ecosystem: Environmental > Aquatic > Non-marine Saline and Alkaline > Hypersaline >... | reverse complement strand
GAACCGACCAACCATTTGGATGTCTATATGGTCGAGTTTCTTGAAGAGATACTTCTCAAAGAGAACTTCACCCTCCTTTTCATCTCTCACGACAGACATTTCATCGATACCATCGCTACACGTGTCATAGAGGTAGATAACCAGGAACTCATCTCTTACAATGGCGGGTACATCTCTTTTCTTGAACAAAAAGAGGCTCGTATGCATGCACTTCAAAAGGGGCATGAAAATCTTCTCCGACTCTTGAAGCAAGAAGAAGCTTGGCTATCAAAAGGTGTAAAAGCCAGAGAGAAACGAAACCAAGGTCGTAAAAAGCGTGTCTTCGAACTGCGTGATGAGGCAAAAAAGAACCCGACCCTAATACGTAAGATGATGGTAGAGCTTGAACGTGAGAAAAAACACTTCAACCGTGATGAAGGGGTCTCTCGTAAAAAGATGCTTTTTGACATAGAAAACATCTCTTATACTGTACCAAATAAAAAGCTCATAGAAGGTTTTTCTACACGTATCTTGCAAAAAGACAAGATAGCCATCGTAGGTATCAACGGCGCTGGTAAATCAACCCTGCTTAAGCTGATGTTAGGACGTATCAAACCTGACTCTGGGGTCATTAAACAAGGTGATTTTGCACTGGGGTACTTCGATCAGCATAGAGAAATGTTGGACAATGACAAAACGCTGATAGAGACTTTCTGTCCCGATGGCGGTGATCAGATAGATATACAAGGTACCAGTTATCATGTCTTTGGATATCTCAAATCATTTCTCTTTCCAAAAGAGTTTCTTTCAAAAAAAGTAGGCATGCTCTCAGGTGGTGAAAAAAATCGTGTCGCACTTGCCCTGCTTCTTTCTAAAAAAGTAGACTGTCTCATTTTGGATGAACCTACCAATGACCTGGATATTCAAACCATCAACATCCTTGAAGAAAAATTGATCAACTTTCCAGGAGCCATCCTATTTGTCTCTCATGACCGATACTTCATTGATAAGATAGCCTCTAAACTCTTTATCTTTAAAGGCAATGGAGTAGTTGAAGAGTCTTATCAGACCTATAGTGAATATTTAGAGATAGAAAAAGAGATGAAAGAACTTGACAGCCTGGAAAAGGAAGTGAAAACAACAACTAAAAAAGAAGTACAGGTCAACGAAAGAAAACAGACAAAGCTCAGTTACAAAGAGCAAAAAGACTATGATACTCTGCCTGATGAGATCGAAGCTTTGGAAGAGGAGATAGAGGCACTCAATGCTTGTCTGCAAGACCCAGAGTGCTACCAGGAAAAAGGTCTGACTGCACTCAGTGAAGAACTCTCTAAACTTGAGAACATCTATGAAGAGAAGAGTGAGAGATACTTGGAAGTGTTAGAGATATTTGAATCTCTTTAATTACCAATAGATCACAACACTACGTCTTCCCCAACGTAGTGCTTTTCTTCTATCCATCCCCATATAGATATCGATACGTTTTTTGTAACGTTTATTCATTTTGTCACGTACCCTGTAATATCCAGGAAGACCTGCAATACGTACCTTTGTTCCGTTCCGCATGCCATATCTGGTAAGCATATCCCTGGAGACTGCAATGATCTTCATACCTGGGCGGATACGATTGTTCCATGCTGCGAGGAAAGGTGTACTGTCTGTTTGCGCAGCATGAGACGTATACGCAGTTGCAGTTACACGAAGCTTTCGTTTACCAAACCCTCTGACCAAGTCAACTTTGCCACTTTTTCTTTCTGCTATACGTCTTTTCTTTTTTGCTTCCTCTTTCTTCTTTTGGGCTAAAACATAAGGAAGCGGAAGCTTAAGTACTTTTCCATTACGTATCACTGTATTGCTCTTAATATCATTGAACTTAACCAATATCTTTGGGTCAAGATTAAACATTTTGGCAATAGAGATGAGTGTATCACCCTCTTCTACTTTATACTCTGCAGCCACCATTGCATCAATGACTTTTTGTTCAAAAGGAAGTTTCAGTTTTTGCCCGACACGTAAAGTAGCTTTTGTTTTTAAACCATTCATCTTTGCAAGCTCTTTGGTTTTAAATCCAAACTTCTTGGCAATTTTACTTAGAGCATCACCTCTTACCACCTTATAATGACCATAGATGATCTGAGGTTTTTCAGAAGGGGTTTTCTCTAAAATCTCTTTTTTGATCACAGAGTCTACTTCACACACCTCAACCTTTTTTATTTTTTCATCTAAAGGTTCTTTTTCCAAAGCAGTTTTAATTGGTGATATTTCACTTCCTTTAAAACGTTTTGAGTCTTCGATAGTCACATATTTGTCTACCATCTCTTGTACTGAAACTACTCTCATGAAACGCTTCTCTTCAGGTACAGGCAGTGTTTTTACTCTGATAAGTTTTTTTCTGTCCAGATCATAAACGACCTCTTTGGATTGAAGTAATTTCGAACCATAAGGATTACACTCCGTAATATCTCCAATTGCAACCCTGCAATCTATCACTGGTTTTGCAACAGCGGTCTGTATAAAAATATATGAAAATAAGAATGCAAAATAAACTCTAGACATTACGTTATGCTAAACTATAAAAAGTTTAACATCTCTCCTTTTATAAACTCTTTTTCCACTACTACAGTATGGATAACAGGCTTTTCAAATAGACTATGTATCATTGGTGGTACAGCCACTCCTGCATTTTCATTTACCCACTTTAAAGCCTCAGTATCACCTTCTACCTCATGACCCAGTGCTTTTGAAACAGCCGGACTGAACTTCGTCCACTCTGCTGTAGAGTACACCACAGTTTTAAGCGCTTTATCTCGTAAAGTTTCATAGGCTCTCATACAAGTTGCTGTATGTGGATCCATGATATACCCTTTTTGTGCATAGGCACCGATCACAGATTCACACTCTTCATCATCTGAAAAAGAAGCATCAAAATCCTCACGCAACTGTGCAAGTTCATCGGCAGTTAGCTGATATTTACCATCATTTGCCAATGCTTCCATAAGCTCTTTTGTTCGTGCAGCACCAAACTTATCGAACATAATTCTCTCAACATTTGAACTCTTTAGGATATCCATTGCCGGAGATTCTGTCTGAATGAGTTCACGTGTGGTAAGGTCATACGCTCCGTTTGTGATCCAGTCTGTCAAAATATTATTGATATTGGATGAGATTAGGATCTTCTCTATCGGAAGACCGGCTTTTTTTGCATAATAGGCACCTAATGCATTACCGAAGTTTCCACTTGGAACGACCATATAGATCTTTTCACCCATCAGGATCTTCTCTTGACGAACCAACTCCAGGTAAGAGTGAATATGATAGATGATCTGGAATATAATACGTCCGAAGTTCACAGAATTTGCTGCTGAGAGTTTGATATCCCTCTCTTGCAACTCTGCCTTGAAGTCATCTGATGCCAATAGATCTTTGAGTGTATTTTGCGTGTCATCAAAATTACCCTTTACACCGATCACTTTAAGGTTTGAAGCATCTTCTGTGACCATCTGTAGTCTCTGAACATCTGATGTACCGCCATCAGGATAAAGACAAGCTACCTGAACACCCTCTTGGTCTTTGAATGTTTCAAGAGTAGCAGGACCTGTATCACCGCTGGTCGCTGCCATGATAAGATAATGCTCGCCTCTTTTTTGTGCCAATTTACTCAACACATACCCAAAAGGCTGCAATGCCATATCTTTAAACGCTCTTGTTGGCCCATGATACAGTTCAGAGACAAAACAGTCATCTTCTATCTGCGAAAGAGGTACCGGGTTTGAGGGATCATCAAATGCGTCATATCTTTTTAATGCCTCTTCAAGCACTTCTCTTTCGATATCTATACCAAACTGTTCTAAAAAATCCAATGCCAATGTTTTATAGTGGCTTGAGAGGTGACCCTCTAAAAAATTTGTATCTAAATTTGGAAGTACTTTGGGTACATACAACCCACCAAAACTGGCACTTGGGCTGAGTATCGCTTCTGAAAATGGTACAGAGGTAGGTTTCTGTCCGTCATTTCCCCGTGTCTCAATAAATTGCATCTATATTATCCTGTGTTTATATGAATCATAATTATAGCCAAATAAGCTAAGGCAAATAAGCTAAAGAGTGTAAGAATGAAAATAGGAAATTCAATATGAAGTGATTCTAAGTATTTAGTGACCATTTACCCTATAATAATAGGAGAAGCTGTTTAGGGAAAAGAATGTCAACTAATATCAATTATAAAAGTAAACAGAACACTAAAATACTCAGGTAATAGAAGAAAGAAACTTTCTAAAAAAATAGAAGGAGTTTATATCTCTATTGGTAGTCTGGCGATCTACGTGAGACCCATGACTTTCCGTACCCACCTCGCGATGAACTTGGCTTTTTCAATACAGTATAACCGTATAAGTAAGTATAACAGTCTAAACCTTAATCTACTTTAATCTGTTGTTTAATTTTTAAAAAATCTACAAATTTTTTACTCTTCATCGGTTTAGCAAAATAGTACCCCTGTCCAATATCACAACGCAGCTCTTTAAGAAGTTTCAACTGTTCAACTGTCTCTATCCCTTCTGCGATCACTTCATAGCCTAAACTCTGTGACAATGCAATGATCGCTTTAGATACTTCCAGGTCATGTTGATCATGCATTATTCCGGATGTAAATGATTTATCGATCTTGATCGTATCTATGGCCATACTCTTAAGGTAGCTCATTGAAGAGTAACCTGTACCAAAATCATCAATAGAGACCCTACAGCCAAGACTACGAAGATCATCAAGTATGGTCAACTGTTCTGTTGCATACTCCATAATATATCGTTCAGTCAGCTCAAGCTCTATATGCTTTGCGTCTATACCTGTCTCTTCAATGATACTTTTAAAGTTTTTTAATGCATTAGGCTGACGCAACTGTACACTTGAAATATTGATGGAAATAAAATCAAGCTCTAATCCTTTTTGTTTCCATTTCATATACTCTTGACATGCCGAACGGAACACAAAATATCCCACCTCAACTATGATCCCTGTATCTTCAGCGACACTAATGAACTCTTCGGCCGAAACCTTTCCAAGTACATTACTGTTCCAACGAATGAGTGCTTCTGCTCCCATAACCTTACTTGTAGAGAGGTGATACAGCGGTTGGAAATAGAGTGTGAACTCCTTTCTTTTCAATGCATAGACCAACTCCTGCTCAAGTTCCAAACGTCTTTGAATATCTATAGAGAGTTGTTGATTATAAAATGCATACGTGTCTCCACCACTGTCCTTTGCATGGTACATTGCACTGTCTGCATGCTTAAGAAGTGTACTTTTCATATCACCATCATCAGGATATTTTGCAATTCCTATACTTGCAGTAGTGTTCAAACTGTACTCGCGTATATGTATTGGATTACGTATCACTGAAGCGATTTCAGCAACCAATACATCTAAGGTGTTAAGGTCATTGATATCTTCAACGATCGCTACGAATTCATCTCCACCGATACGTGCCAAAAGATTATTTTTTCCCAATACCTTACCGATCCGTTCAGCAAGTGTAATGAGCATTCCATCACCTACATCATGCCCTAACGTATCGTTTATCACTTTAAATCGGTCCAGGTCAATGAACAAAACAGCAAACTTCTTCCTACCCTTGAATCTACGGTTGATCAACTCATCAATATAACGTTCAAATTCTGCTCTGTTAGGAAGATCAGTCAACGTATCATGATAAGCAAGATAAGAGATCTCCTCTCTTTTTTTGAGTACTTTAATATACGTATTCAGCAATACTACCAAAATAATAAATGCAAATATAAAAAAGGAAACTGCAATTCTCTCTTCAGCTTTCTTATTGTAAAGGTACTCTATTTCTAAAATATCAAGCATTGCTTTGATAGTATCTGCTAGATCCAACTCTTCATTCTGCTTTAAGATACTGTTTAATGCCCTTATATCAGATAGAAACTGTTTCGTATGCATATAGAAGTAATCAACATCATCACTCTTTACACGATGTACAAATAAAATGTCCATATCTTCTTCTATATGCAGTATCTCCAACTCCATACCTAAAAAGACCTGTCCAATTTTAAATAAAATATTACTTGGCAGCTTTTTAATCTGACCTCCCAGTTCACTATTTTGATCTATAGATTTTTCTAATTCATACAGATAACTCATAGAACTTGTAATTCTTGCATTTAGTGTTTTGAAGCTCTCAATAAACTCCATTTTATCTTGATACTTTGCATCGATGTTTTCCAAAGCTTTAATGACATCCGGTCTAAACTCTTTCATAAGTTCATGCTCTTGAAGAAAGATCAACTCCCTGTCAAAATCCTTTGTGACTTCTGTCACTTGATCATTGTCCAGATAAAGGTATGAACGCATCAATGTATTATCGATCTCTTGATTATAGCTATGAAGTTTGACAATACCTATTTTATAGTCATCATATTTTTTTAGATTATCACCAATATTTTGTGAATAGAGGAAAAGAAGAAAAAGTGAAAAAAGAAAGAACACTAAGAGTATGATGACCCTGTCAACACGCTTTTTAACAAAATTATTGGCCTGAAACATGTAGATCCTTCACACTTTCAGGAAGTTCACCGGTCAGGGCTTTTAAAAAGTCAACGATCAAATGGAGTTCATCCTTTTTCATAGTCCGTCCAAGTTGATATTTGACCATGATATTGACTGCCTCTTCTAAAGTTTTTGCCCGTCCATCATGCATATATGGTGCTGTAAGTGCTACATTTCTCAATGATGGAACTTTAAATACATATTTATCTTCGTCTCTTTGGGTCACATTATATCGACCAAGCTGTTTACTCTTGGCATCTTTGTAGATACCAAATTTATTATAAAGATTTCCTCCGATATTAATGCCGTTATGACATGAAATACACCCTTTTTCTTTAAATAACCTATACCCTTCAATTTCATGATCATTTAAAGCGTTTTTATCTCCTCTTAAATATTTATCTATAGGAGCATTAGGGGTAATAAGTGTCTTTTCAAATTCTGCCAGTACCTCAGCAAGGTTAGCTTCAGTGATACCATCTGTATATATCATTTTAAACATCCGGGTGTATTTTTCACTATTTTTCAGATCTTCCATAACAACCGGTATGCTATTACCCATTTCTATAGGGTTTACTATAGGGTTTAGTGCCTGTTCTTTGAGATTTTTTGCACGACCATCCCAAAACTGTCTAAAGTTATAGACAGCATTGAAAACAGTAGGAGCATTAAAAGCGCTATCTTGTCCTTCTATACCTTTTGAGAATTGAACTGTGTCTGCACCGTTATGTTCAAGTATATGACAACTTGCACATGAGAGCGTTTTGTCTTTTGAGAGTATAGGATCTAGAAAAAGTTCTTTGCCCAACGCTGCTTTTTTCTTATCTACCTGTAACTCCAGCGGGATCGGTACCAAGTCAGCACCCCAGAGTACTAAAGGCCCCAGCCATATGATCAGGATAGAGTTCAAAGAAAACTTTTTCATGAGATAAGGGTTTACTTTTTCTCGATCTTCAACATGTAGATATTGCTTGATCTACTGTAAGAATCACTTCCTCCAACAGCTATCATACTTCCATCAGTCAATCGAGTGATAGCATTCACACTGTCCTTGCCCCTGTTCCCATATACATGAGACCAAACCAGCTTTCCAGAATTTGAAAGTGCTATCATATAGATGCTGTGGTCACCTTTTCCTAATGTACTTGTACCTCCTGCAACCATCACATTTCCATCAGATGTTGTAGCCACCGCATTCCCATACTCATAATATTTAAATCCATAGATCTTATGCCAAATCATTTTACCTTCGGCACTTAATTTCATAATAGACATATCTGTGTTCTCACTGTTATAAGAGCCTGTTGTACCTGTTGCTACAATGCCGCCATCAGCAGTTTCAACAACACCATTCAAGCGATCTGATTTCTCCCCTCCATAGGTTTGTGACCAGATCTTCTTTCCATTTTGGTCCATTTTCAGAATATAGAAGTCTGTATTTCCAGCACGTCCTGTTTCCCGATATCCTACAAGTACCATATTGCCGTCTTTAGTACGTATCAATGCTTCTGCACTATCTTCTTTTTTCCCGCCAACAATAAAAGATGAAACCATTTTTCCTTTATTATTGAGTTTGGCAATATAGATATCTTTATAGCCTCTACCATAGGAAGTAGAGCTACCAACTACAAATGCACCTCCATCATCTGTCTCTGCGATCCCACCGGCAAACTCATCACGGTCACCACCGAAACTTGAATCCCAGATTATATTTCCTTGAGGTGTGATCTTTGCTACATATAGATCTCTATCATAGTTTTTCGCATATGATTTCGTACTTCCCAGTACCATGAGGTTTCCATCTGCAGTTCGAATGATCGCTTTACCATCTTCAACTTTTTTACCGCCAAGCATGAGGCGCCATGCCATTTCACCTTTGGCATTCATACGTGAAACACAAATATCTGTACGTTGTGCACTAAAAGATTCACAAGTACCGACCATAACACTGTCACCATTCTCAAGCGCAACGATACCTTGTGCTATATCTTTATCTTCTCCACCATATGTTTTTTTCCATACAGCATGGTAAACCTCTTCTTGTATTACCTTTTTCTTCTTTTTTGTCTCTACCATCTCTTTTGGACTCTTATCCGAAGGATCTCGAAACTTATTAATATCGTCTATGGAAGACTTGACTTTATCTTTTATATCTTCAAAACTAATTGCTTGAAGTGAAACAGCACTGGTGAGTATTGCAGTTGCAACAACTAATTTCTTTAACATGTCTTCCCTCCCCTTATAGTTCGATACAAGTTCCAACACCGGAACTCGTTAAAATCTCCAGAAGTAATGAGTGTTCAACACGACCATCAATAATGTGTGCTTTTTTTACTCCACCACGTAATGCTTCAATACAAGCATCTACTTTTGGTACCATTCCACCTTGGATCGTTCCATCAGCTTTCAAAGCCTCTGTCTTTTCTATGCTCAAATTGGTTATCAATTCCATCTCTTTGTCCAATACACCCGGAGTATCGGTCAAGAAAAGTACTTTTCTTGCCTCTAAGGCCACAGCAATTCTACTTGCAGCTAGGTCAGCATTGATATTGAATCCTGGATGTCCCATAGTACTACTTCCTGCGATAGGAGCGATCACTGGGATGGCTCCATCATCGATGATATTGTTAACAATTTCAGGATCGACATGTTCTATCACGCCTGTATAACCAAAATTATCAAAGTCTTTAGGGATACCCTTCAAAAAACCACCATCTTTCCCAGAAATACCGATCGCTTTGGATCCATGGTTGTCCAGTAAGGAGACGATCTCTTTATTGATCTCACCGCTCAACACCATCTCTGCTATACGCATCACCTCTTTTGTCGTTACACGCTGTCCATCTACAAATGTAGTATCTACTCCCAGATCAGCAAGTAAGTCTGTAATGCTTTTACCTCCACCGTGCACAATGATAGGCTTCATCCCTACCAGATGCAAAAGTACAATATCCTGTGCGAACTGTTCCTTTAATGCATCGCTTGTTTGTGCTGAACCACCATACTTTATCACGATCTTTTCATTGGTGAATTTCTTGATGAACGGCAATGCATCAAGCAGCGTTTTTACAACATCGATCTTATTATTCATTGTGGGTACCCTTTTATATATTCTTCTACTTGCATAAAAACAGTCTCTTTTATCTCTAATTTTAACTTCATTTGAGAGATAGGCAACTTAAAGCCTTGCATTTTCACCATATCTTTTTGTGTCACGAGAAGACTCTCAGCACTATACTCTGATAAAAGTTTTTCCAATGTCTCTTCGTCAAAATAAGCATGATCTTCCAAGTAGACCTTATGGACAACACCTTCGGGAAGATACCTGTCAAGCCTGCTTGGATTTGAAATGGCGGTCACAAGCAGCATCTTGGAACTAAGATTTTCAAATTCCACTTTTCGTGCAAATGATTCTCCCTCTTTCGCTACGATATCGGCATACTTTTTATTGAACCAGAACTCCCTAAATGCCCCTGCAGGAAAAGGAAGATAATTATAGATGTGCTCTGGTTCAAGCACTATTTCAAATTTGTCTATCTCAACACGGTTAAATCCATCATCCAAGATAATACTCTTTGCACCCTTCTCTTTTGCCAGTCTGATCGCCTGTTCTCTATCTTCACTTACTATTACACTGGCTTTGGGCAACGAGATCGCCATAAGCATAGGTTCATCCCCGCTCTGCTCTACATCTGCGTGTATATTTCCCTGAGAACTTACTTCAACCAAACCTTTACTTTTTCGTCCATATCCTCGAGAGATAATGAACACATCTTCAAATCCGGATGCAAGTGCTATCACAAAAGGGGTCTTTCCGCTTCCACCTACGATCAAATTTCCCACAGAGACAATAGGAATATCATACTCTTTTTGTGAGCTGAGTGCTCTTCGTATAGACATGATAATGCCATAGAGTATGGAGATTGGTAAGAACAAGAGTATCACCGGGTAGTGATACCATTTCGGCGTAAAGAACATTGCTTCGAAAAAGGCTCTCATGAACACTCCTTTGCACCCAGTTTCTTTATCTCTGAACAGGAGAAACCCGCTTCTTTTCTGGCCTCTACATTGACATGGGGACGGTGTTTTGAAAGTAATTTATAACGTTCAAGTATCTCAAAATAGACTTCTTCCTCACTACCCTCTGCATACCCCTCTGTTTGACAAAGAGCCTTGAACCATTTATCACCCTTGTGTACATGATCTATCTCTTCATCGTAGATGATATGCAGTGCATCTATCAATTTTTTCACTTGCGGATTTTTACGTTTGTTGTCCAGCTTTTTAATGATCTGCGGACTCACATCAAGCCCTGATGCCTCATAGTAACGAGGAATGATCGCCATACGATCAAGAATGTTCTTTGCTGTATGTTCCGCAGCATCAAAAAGCCCGCAATGTACAGGAAAGTCACCATAAACATATCCGATCTCTTTAAGTAAACTCTCGAGCATCTTAAAATGGCGTATCTCATCATTGGCTACTTCAAGCCAATCTATTTTATATTCGCTAGGCATCTGAGGGTAACGATAGACAGCATCAAGTGCGAGGTCTATGGCAGAGTACTCTATATGCGCTATCGCATGCACTAAAGTTGCCAACCCCTCTTTGCTCTCAAAGTCTTTTCTAGCCGGCAATTCTCTAGGATCAACGATGTGACATTTGGAAGCATACGAAGGTTTTGAAAATGATACCGGTGTGAAATCACCATCACAACTTATTGCATTTTTGCTACAATACTCCAAACATTGCGTGGTCAACTCTTCTTTTACAAGAATATCATCACTGATAATAGCACGCTCTAAAAGACTAAATATATTCATAGGAGAATTATAACATGCAAATCAAAATACAACCTATGGGAGCTTACCAGACCAACTGTTATATTGCTACGGTTGATGGCAAAGATTTTATCATTGATCCAGGAATGGGTGCGACACAGTGGGTGCTTAATAATGTTACAAATCCAGTGGCCATTCTTAACACACATGGACATTTTGACCATGTGTGGTCAAATGCAGAGGTGAAAGAAGAATTGAATCTTCCTATCTATTGTCCTAAGGGCGATGTTTTTATGCTCACAGATGACCCATTAAACCAGGGAACACCGCCAAGTAAACCTGATGTTATTATAAATGGAGACGAAGAACTAGAGATAGAAGGTGTAAAGATAAAATTCCGTCACTTTCCGGGTCATACACCAGGATGTAGCATTATAGAGATACAAGATGTCTGGTTCAGTGGAGATTTCCTCTTTGAACAGAGTATAGGAAGATGGGATTTCCCTTCATCAAGTGCCGAAGATATGGCAGAGAGTCTAGAACGAGCGCTCACCATAAAAGATGATTATACGATCTACCCTGGTCATGGGATGAGCACTACGCTCAAAGCTGAACAGAGAGTCATCCCCTTCTGGATAGACCAGGTAAAGAGAACTATATAAAGATACTCTCTTTACTCCTTGCTAAATCCACCACACTTTCCTGGAGCACACTTTCCAGCTTCACACTTCATGAACGGTTCCAGTTCACTCTTTGGTGGATGCGTATCAAATGCACCTTCAGTATAGAGAACATACGTTAAAAAAGCTGCCAATACAGCAAGTACTAACAAAGTATAGAGTATAAATTTTTTCATTTTAATTTACCTTGGATCATATTTAAAAGTGAAGTATAACATAAGCTTCTATTAGCCTAAGACATGGGCTGGCAATACGAACGTTGTAAAGTCACCTTCAAACACTCGTTTTTCATTGACAAATGCAACCACTTTTACAACTGATTTTTTACCTTTTGTATTGACAACTGTAGCTTTACAAAGAACTGCATCACCCACTTTCACAGGAGCGATAAATTTAGAACTAGAAGCTCCCAATACAACATAAGGATCATTAACCGCACTCATAGCTGCATAATCCGCCGCCCCAAAAACAAAACCTCCATGCACCAACCCCTGTGCATCTGCTGTCATCTGCTGTGTAGTACAAAGAAGTACCTCTGCATAATTTTCTTGAAGCTTCGTCACTTTTCCACATAAAGAAGTATCTATATTTAAATGGGTATTCAATTGCATGAGAGATCCTCAAATTTTTTTAGGATTATATCAAAAAACATCTATCAATCACACGAAGTGTGCCCTGTCACTGTGAACGACCTTGTAAGCGAAGCGTTTCGAGAACAGTGACGCTTTTTTGGTTTCGTTTTTTATTTTGAGAAATGAAACGGTGACGAAGTCATCACTCTCTTTGAGAAAAAAAGGAGAGGGGAAGCAACACCACAGTTAAAATAAAGGGGGAATATTTATAAGTTAAAAAATGAAGGAATATTCCCATCAAGACGATGGGAACACAAAAAGTTTAGTATGAGAATTTATACCCACGTCTACGCACAGTATGGATCACCTGGAATCCAAGAATACTTTTCAAACGTTTACGGATCTGGTTGATCGCAACCTCAACCGTATTATCACTCACATACTCAGGCTCTTCCCAAAGTGCATTAATAATCTCATCCTTTGAAAAGACACGCTGTTTACGAAGTGCCAAGTATGCCAAGATATCAAATGTCTTACCATTCAAAGATACGATCTTCTCATCATACTCTATCTTTTTATTGGCAATGTCGATCACAAGCTTGTCTATGTTTACCTGTGTACCAAAAAGATGTCTCATGTTCGCTAATACTCTAGCAGCGATAAGGTCCGGGTACTCACAGTGCTGGTAGATCACATCATCTACACCCAAAGAGAAGAAACCAGCTTGTGCTTTCACATTACTTGTGAGTATCATGATCTTTGTTTCACTCTTTTTCTTTTTCACTTCATTCACATAACGCTCAAGTGAAAACTTTACACCCTCATCAACGATCACTACCAGTTCGTAGTGTCTGAAGTCTGTAAAATTGGTCGCATCATACATGTCTTTAGCATTGTCAACGATACAAATAAAGTATTTATCTAATTCTTTTTCAAGTTCTTTGACGTATTCGTCATTGAAACCTACGGTTAATATTCTCATTCTTTTCCATTCAATGAGAAAGTAACAAAACTTAAATTTTGTCCACTTTTCTCTTTTATTAGCGTATTTATAGCTAAATCAACCTTATTTAAAAATAAAAGTAAGTTTAAGAATGATGATTTTTATACCACTTTAGGGTGATATAATGGCTTTTTCATTGACCGTTGTCAGAACAAAGCCCTGCCAACTTACGCTAACGCTAGTTTGCTTCAGCAGCAGGCTCACGTAACTAGTTACGCTTAAAAATTATAATGATTTAAGCGCTTTTATATAGACTCTTTTAGGTGCAGGGTAGCCTTCAACTGTTTTGGTATCATCATTTGGATCTAGGAAATCTTCAAGGCTTTGTGTGTCTATCCACTCTGTTTTTCTCTGTTCATTCGCTTCAGTTTTCATAGTCTCTAATACTTCAACAGCTTCAAACCCTGCCCTGTAACACCAGTTTTTCAAGGCATTGACCGTCGGTACAAAATAGATATTGGGTATTTTAGAGTAGCGGTCCCTAGGTGTCAAACACATTTCAGCTTCACCGTCTATCATAAAGGTATCCAAGATAAGTTCTCCGCCCTTGTTCAACCCTTTAAAGAGTGACTTTAACATTGCGACGGGATCTGATCTATGGTAGAGGACACCTAAACAAAAAAGCGTATCAAATTTATGTTCATAAAACTCTACATGTTCAACACCTAACATTTCATATTCAATGTCAGACTTTATAAAATGATTCATAAATTGAAATTGTGAATAGTAGATAGCTGAAGGATCAAAACCTATCAGTTTTTTTGGTTCTTGCTCCAACATACGAAACAGATAATACCCATTGTTGCATCCTATGTCGCCAACAATCTTATTTTTAAGATCAAAATAGGGTTCAAGTAGATTGTACTTGATCTGGCTTTGCCATTCAGAGTCTATAAAAAGCTCATTGATCTGAAACGGCCCTTTTCTCCAGGGCTTCATCAAAAGTGCTGTTTCTCTTATCTGCTGGGCATCTTCTGAACTAAGGTCAGAGATTTGAACCTCCACCTTGTCCCCAAGTTTTACCTCAACATCTTCATATGGTTTAAGTGCGTTGATGGCTTCTTGGTAGGGAATGATATTTTTCCACGTTAGCCACTTTTTACGTTCTTCCCGTAATGCATTTATATCCATCTATTTTTTGATATACGCTTTCTTGATGACTTGATCAAATATTGGCTTATTACTTCCTCTTGTGACCGATACATTCTCTATCTTACGTACTGCTTCTTGTCCTTTGATCACCTCACCAAAGATCGTATGCTTACCATTCAGCCACCCTGTAGGTGCAAGCGTGATGAAGAACTGACTCCCGTTTGTTTTAGGCCCACGATTTGCCATAGCCAGTAACATCGGTCTGTCAAATACTACATTTGCTCCAAACTCATCTTTAAAAGGCTTGCCCCAAATAGATTGTCCACCTCTACCCGTCCCTTCAGGATCACCACCTTGGATCATAAAGCCTTTGATCACTCTATGAAAGATAAGTCCATTATAGTAACCATTTTTTACATGTGTCGTAAAATTCTCTACTGCAAGCGGAGCAATATCCGGGAACATTTTCAACTCTATTTTCCCTACATTGGTCTCTAGAACCACTACTGTGTCTTTTGCATATGCTTGAAAACCCAATCCTATAAAAAGTAACGCAACTAAAATTTTTTTCATTTATATTTCCTTTATCATTAATCTCAAAATTATAACCATTTTAAAGTTTTACTTTGCATAATTCACAGCACGGGTTTCCCTGATCACATTCACTTTTATTTCGCCTGGATATTGCACTTTTTCTTCTATCTCTTTGGATATCTCTTTACTTAAAAGTACAGTTTCATTGTCACTCATCTTGTTGGCATTGACAAAAACACGTATCTCACGACCTGCATTAATCGCATACGCCTGGTTGACATACTCTTTACTCAGTGCAATATCTTCTATCTCCTTCACGCGTTTCGTGAAACTTTCAAGTACTTCTCTTCTGGCTCCCGGTCTGGCTGCAGAGATCTTGTCAGCCGCACACACTGCAGCACTCTCTACAGAATCTGGCTCTTCATGACCATGATGTGCATAGATAGCATTAATGACAGTTGGATGTTCTCCATGTCTACGACACATATCTGCACCAATGTCGACATGAGATCCGCCAAGGTCCTGTGTTAAAGCTTTGCCGATATCATGCAGTAGCCCTGCACGAAGTGCAAGTTTTTCATCTCCACCCATCTCAGCTGCCATGACCCGTGCCAGTTTCGCAACCTCTAAGGTGTGGGCGAGTGCATTTTGTCCATAGCTGGCTCTGTATTTCAAACGGCCTAACAGCCTGACAAGCTCTTCATGCATTGGGAATAGCCCAAGTTCGATCAATATATTTTCACCCTCTTCCAAGGTCTTTTGTTCAAACTCTTCTTCTACTTTTGCATGCACCTCTTCTATACGACCCGGATGGATCCGCCCATCTTCTACAAGTATCTCTATCACTCTGGTCGCAATAGCTCTTCGATAAAGATTGAAACTGCTTACCAGAATCACTCCAGGCGTCTCATCTATCACGATATCCACACCTAAAAGCATCTCAAGGGTCTTAATATTTCTACCCTCTTTACCGATGATACGCCCTTTGTGCTCATCACTTGGCAAGTTCACTAGATTGATGAGACGCTCACCGGCGAACTCACCTGCATAACGTGTAGTGGCCTGTGCCAAAATGTAATTGGCATTTCTTTCACCTTCATCTTTTGCTATCTGTTCATGCTTACGTACAATGGCTGCAACATCTGCACGACTCTGTTCTTCGACTTTCTCTAAGATATATACCTTAGCCTCTTCTTTGGTCATAGAAGCGATATTTTGCATTTTATCCACGGCATTGGAAATCTCTTCTTGCTTCTTCTTCTCTAGATTCTCTAAGAGTTTTTCTTTCTCCAAGACTCTTTGTTCCAAGAACTGCAAATTCTCTTCTTTGGAGGTCAGTTCTTTTGTTTCCAGTATCAAGGTACGATTGCGTTCATCTACCTTTGCAACACGTTTTTGAAACTCACGCTCTTGTTCCAACTCTTTCTCTTTGATCTTCACATGTGCAGATTTAAGTAGAAGTTCTGTCTCTTTCTCTATCGCTTTAGCCTTGGCTTTGGCTTCCTTTTCAATATATGAAAATTTATTTTTTGCTACATTTTTGGTCCACAAGTAACATATACCTGCACCTGTAGCTACACCTGCCACACCGGGTACGATAATCTCTAACATTTTATATCCTTTTAGGATGTAACGATTATGTCTGCTTTTACATCGTGATTGTCTGTTACGATCTCTTTGCTATAACACAATTCACGCGCTACAAAAACTGTTTGTTTTATATATTGGCTCTGTTTTTCATAAAATCTATCGTACATGCCTTTACCAAACCCAACACGCCTATATGTTGCATCTGTCCCGACCATTGGTACGATAGCTAGATCTATATTTTTTACTCTATACTGTTTTGAATCATTTGGTTCTTTTATCCCGAACTTTTTTTTCTTTAGCGGGAGTCTATATTTTACCAATCTAAAACTTGTACCTTCCATAAACGGCACATAGAGCGCTCTCTTTTCTTTACGCAAACGTGCTATGAGTGGATAAACGTTCACTTCTGTTTTTAAAGGTATATAAAGCATGACCGTTCTTGCATTGCTTTGGACAATATATTTATGTAAAACTTCTACTAGCTTCTTGTCTTTTTGATAACTGCCCGTTCCAGAAGCACTCTTTAAGCGTTTAAGGCTCTCACTTCTGAATTGCTTTTTTTTACCTTCTTTTGTCATCTCTATCCGTCTTAGTATTTATTGCTCTTTGGCTATAATCGCCCTACTAATTATACCAAAAGGGTCTGTGTGCATAAAAAAGGTGCTCTTCTTTTACTTATATTACTTGTTATAGTGATCATTATCTCCATTACATCAGAGGATGAAAAACCCGACACAACACCTATCCCAATAGAGAACACAACTGACGTTATTACTAAAAAAGAGACCTCTGCTCAAGAAGAAGAGAGATTTAAATTAGAGAGAAAAGAGACTAAAACGCCTATTGAATTTCATGAAGAAGAAAAGATAGTTGCCGAAGAGACAAATATATCTGAAGTAAAAAGAACAACAGATACCTATACACTCATCAACACTAAAAGTGAAAGCCACCAGATCACACTTTCTGATCAAAAATTGATAATGCTTGACAATGAAAAACCAATACTCCTAATAAACCTGTTTGCAACATGGTGTCCTCCGTGTATTGGACAGTTAGCCTACATAAATGATCTTCAAAAAAAGCACCAAAAAGAACTTCTTATTACAGGTATACTTACACATGATGACATTGACAAGTCTTCCCTGGAAACATTTATGGCCAAACATCAGATCAACTATTTTATCTCTCATACGAAAGAGAATGATGATTTTACAGATCTTCTGGCAAAAGAACTCCAACTGGATGAAAACTTTTCCATACCTCTGACAGTCATGTATGTCGATGGAGAATATTTCACGCATTATGAAGGCAGTGTCCCTGTAGAAATGATAGAATACGATATACAACAAGCAAAAAAACAATTAAAATCAAGGTAAACCAGTATGTTCAATATATTTAAAAAAGTTTTAGGCAAGACCAATGAAGCTATTAAGGATGTTGCACCAAACAAACGGAAGATCATCCCTAAAGACGAATTTGAAGATATCCTCCTTGAGGCCGATGTGCATTATGATCTTGTAGAAAAAATATTAGATTCATTACCTGAAAAGATCAACAAGATACAAGCCTTTAACTCACTTGTCTCTATTTTTCATTATGATTCTGACTTCAAAGAGAGTGATGCAAAACCTTTTGTTGAGATGATCATAGGTGTGAATGGTGCAGGTAAGACCACTACTATTTCAAAATTGACCTACAGGTATCAACAAGAGGGGAAAAAAGTGATGCTGGGTGCTGGTGATACATTCCGTGCTGCAGCCATAGAACAGCTCACAAGATGGGCGAAAAAACTTGATGTTCCTATCATTGCTACACAACAGGGTCATGATCCCTCAGCGGTCGTCTATGATGCCATAGAGTCTGCAAAAGCCAAAGGGTTTGATAATATCATTATAGACACTGCTGGTCGTCTTCATACACAGACCAATTTGAGTGAAGAGTTGAAAAAAATGATCCGTGTAGCAGGAAAAGCTCTCGACGGTGCTCCACACCGTAAAATGCTTGTTCTGGATGGTACCCAAGGTAGCTCATCTATCAATCAGGCAAAAGCATTCAATGAAATGATTGGAATTGATGGTATAATTATTACTAAGCTTGATGGAACTGCCAAAGGTGGTTCAGTGCTGAGTATCGCGGATGAGTTAAAAATGCCGATTTTTTATATAGGTACCGGTGAACAGCCTCAAGACTTGATCAAATTTAAAGCAAATGAATATATCAATAGTATTTTAGACGAAATCTTTATTTAAAGGAGTTGGCTTCATGAGAGCATATATGCGTATATTTCTTAATCTGCTTGTGCCAATAAGTGTTATCATAGCTATAGCTTCAGTTGTCTATTTCAGTTTGAGTTATGATTTATCCAAGGCTCTCAAGCTAGGTATACTCTCGGGAGTTTTACTAGGTTTTCCTGTTTCCTTTGTAGCATCTTTAGTGTTACTTACCACTAGAAAAAACAAACCTGCCCAGCAAGAGTCCGATACTGTCACTGAAAAATCAAATGTAAAGATCGAAGCTTCTTCAACCAATAGTAAAACACCTATTGAACAGTCATTACTGTTACTAATGGATAAGAAACTTGCTTTTGAGGTTGCACTTTTTTCTATCATCGATCAAAATCTTGGTGAAGTTACAACAAAAGAGTCAGCAGAGAAATGTACCATTACACTACGTACTCCTGATGAGACCATACAGATCATTTCCACTGCTTTGACGCGCCACACAGCACAGCTCGTTCTAAAGGCAGCAAAAAGCTCACAAGAGCTTCAACAGATCATCACCTATATCAAGCAGAAAGAACACTCATTTTTACAGTAATGATCAGATAGAGAACATTTCACGATAGCGTGTTTCAAGACTTGTCTTATCTTTATAATCTATTACATCACCCACTACAAGTGTTATTTCCTGTTCAAGTTTACTGTTACCTAAAGCATTCTTCAATACTTCATTTGCATCTGTTTTGATATAAAGAGGCAGGATTGGTAAACGATTTTTCAGCGCGATCAGACGAGACCCCTCTTTGAAGCTCGAAAGAGGTTGATCTGTTTTATTTCGCGTACCTTCCGGAAAGATAAAAATAGACTCTCCACGTTTGACAGCCTTTTTCGTCTCCGCAAAAAAACCGCTCATTTGACTTTTTTCTCTATCAAGAAGGATCGATCCGGCATTACGTACAAAGAGTCCGAAGAAAAAAGAGTTATAAAGCTCTTTCTTTGCGATCCATGGGCCAAAGATCTCAGTCTCTTTGAGTGCCACTTCCACGATTGGAGGATCGATAATACTTTTATGATTGATCATAACAAGATATTGACCGCTTTGAGGTAACTTTTCAGGGTTTTCTATCTTCACTGAAATGTTCAAAGAGTCAAGCTGTGCCTCAGAGTATCCAAGCCTTATTCTTTTTACTTCCATCGGATCCTTAATGCCTTTTAACCTATAACCAAAACTATTTGTGAGATAGAGACCATAAATAGCCTGTTTTATCGTATTAAATGTCACTAAGAATCCTTCAAAATATCTGTAAATTATACCAAAAGTGTGACGAAATAAAAAACATTACAATTTGACATATTTTTATTTTGTTCACACTATTCTAATTATAATAACCAATACAATAGAACAGAAGGTTAATCATGGCAAAGAAAAAAACATTATTTGAGTGTCAAGCATGTGGATTTCAATCTCCAAGATGGATGGGAAAATGTACCTCGTGTGGTCAATGGGAAACCATGGTAGAATTGAGTGCAGACCAAATTAAGTTTTTAAGAGAGACGTCAAGCAGCAGCGCTTCATCATCACTAACTCCAAAAGCAAAACCTATTACGCAGATAGAAGAGGATAACATCACCCGTTTCCCTTCAGGAAGCAGAGAACTGGACCTTGTACTAGGTGGCGGCATCGTTCCAGGATCACTTACACTTATTGGTGGAAGTCCAGGTGTAGGAAAATCTACCCTTTTGTTAAAAATTGCAGGTAATCTTGCGAGAGCTTCCAGAAAAGTACTTTATGTCTCAGGAGAAGAGTCTGCCGGGCAGATCAAACTGCGCGCGAACAGACTTGAGGCAAACCATGAAAATCTCTATCTGCTCCCTGAGATCAATCTAAGCTCAGTACTTTCAGAAGTGAATAATGAAAAGTATGAATTGATCGTCATAGACTCCATTCAAACACTCTACTCTGATGAAAATCCATCTGCACCCGGATCGGTCACACAGGTGCGTACGATCACTTTTGAGCTCATGCGTATAGCCAAATCTTTACATATACCTATCTTTATCATTGGTCATATCACAAAAGACGGTTCCATAGCAGGTCCTAGAGTACTTGAACATATGGTAGATACGGTTTTATACTTTGAAGGCGATACCAACTCTGACCTCCGATTGTTACGCGGTTTTAAAAACCGTTTTGGTGCCACGAATGAAGTCGGTATATTTGAGATGAATAAAGAGGGTCTGAACGATGCAAAAAGCATGGCCGGAAAGTTTTTCAATAAAGATAAACTCCAATCAGGATCAGCGCTTACTGTGATCATGGAAGGTAGCAGACCTATCATCGTAGAAGTACAAGCCTTGGTTTCAGAATCCTATGGACATGCAAAAAGAAGTTCTACCGGTTTTGATAACAATCGTCTTGGTATGCTTCTTGCTTTACTAGAAAAAAAACTCGATCTACCTCTTGGAACCTATGATGTGTTTATCAACGTATCAGGAGGTATAAAAATACATGAACCCTCTGCAGATCTTGCTATCATCGCTGCGATCTTAAGCAGCTACAGAAACCGTGAACTGAGTGCAGAAACACTTTTTCTTGGTGAAGTAAGTCTTACTGGTGAAATACGAGAAGTATCAGGTCTCACTCAACGCCTCAAAGAGATCGAAACACAAGGCTTTACAAAAGCTGTTGTTCCAAATAAACCACTGGAGAAAACAAAGATAAAATGTTTTGTCGCGGATGAAGTTTCTAAAGTAGTGGAGTGGATGTAATTGAACACACGATATAATAGCTTATGAAAATTGGAACAGATATAGTACAGATCGATAGAATAGAAAGATCATTAACAAAATTTGGTGATAAATTCAAAGAGCGTTTTTTACACCCTAAGGAGATAGATCTTGTTCAAAAAACAGCCTCTATAGCAGGTTTTTGGGCCGCCAAAGAAGCTATCTCCAAAGCATTGGGGTGCGGGATCGGTGGTGAATTGTCTTTTCATGATATAGTCATCGCTAAAGACTCTCGAGGAGCACCGAGTTTTACACTTACTCCTAAAGCACAAGAGCGGCATAATATCAAAACTTCATCGCTCTCTATCAGTCATGATGGTGGCTTTGCCATCGCTGTTGCCGTCATCTACCAATAAACTTCTATCATATTTAAGCTTTATTTTATTGATTTTCAATAGAGATTATATTACAATAACTCAATTAAGCATGAATAGGATTACATATGAAATATGGCATACTCTCCATCACTGTCCTCTTACTTTTAGCAGGATGTAATCAACCTGAGGTAGAAAATAAAAAAGAAACTACCGTACAAGAAGAGAAACAAACACAACTTCCACCGCCTCCTCCAAGAAAACCGATCAAACTCAAAGATGTGAATGATACGAACTTTGATGCAGACTACATGTATCCACAAGCCAATGAGAAAAAAGAAGTTGTAAAAACATCAACACAAACCACCGTAGCATCTACTGATACGATGGATAAAGCTGAATGTATCGAGATGATCACTCAAGAGAAGTTTGACAAGTATGCAGCAATGTTCGGAAGTGAAGCTGCATCGATCAAACGATGTAGAATGATCAAGGCAACACAGCTGTAGGGCTACTACTTTCTAAAATGGATCAGTTTAAACCTATCTCCCATCATAGTGGGGGATATAAGTGTTTTTACCTTGTCTGCTTCACTTCTATATCTTGACTGAGTCGTCTGTTTGGAAAACATTTCAAGGATATCAATTAGTCCAAAACGTATTAAGGCCCTTGCTTGTGTCTCGTAATACATCTCTTCGAACCCCGCAGCAATGAAAGCTTCACTCACATGCCCAAAGTTAACATCATAAGTAATGTCATCTTTTTGAAATGAATCTGATAAAGTAAGATCCTCATCAAACAGAGGAAAAGTCTCATGAGATCTATAGACACGTATAGAAAAATCATTACGTACATACTTCTCACCGTAGTCAAACGTAACAAAGTCGCATTTCTCTATACCGCTTGCCATCTCTTTTGCAAATGACTCATAGCCTACAGCTACCTCACCCTGTTTTAAATGATGTTTTTTAGCCCAGGACAACATCTCTTCAGGTGTATCTACCCACTCAATTTGATGATCATTTACCTCTGCGATCTTTTCATCTTTTAAAAGCTCACAAGGGAATGCATCAAATATTTCATTGGCCACAACAAATGCATAGGCTGCTTTGACTTCAGATATATCATTAAAATGGGTGATCTGCACATCATCACCAAAACGCTCCTGAATATAGGTCAACTGTGCTTTTCTCACTTCAGGCTGACGCTCAACGATACCAAATTTGAGTGTATTGACCAATGTGGAATCACAGGTATACAGCCACTGTATCATATCACAGATCAAGTATCCTTGGTGCGCTCCGATCTCTATAAGCCAACCATTTCTGTCTGCTTTATTCTCTTTTAAAAGCGAATAAAAATAGTTAGCGATACTTGCACCAAAGAAACTGCTTGTACTTACCGCCGTATAGAAGTCTCCTGATTTTCCTATAGCCTTGAAATTTTTATAGTAGCCATTTTCACCATACAACCACTCATTCATATAGCGGCTAAATTGCATTTTCCACCCGTACATAAAGCTTCAATAGCTGTATCTGTTTATCGATCCCGTATATTTGCTGATCTAGTTTTCTGATCTGTAGAGAGTTATACATGATATCAGCATCTAAAGAGGTCTTTTCACCTGCTTGTGCAAGATTCTTTGTCAATCGATAAAGGTTTTTATAGACCTTCTCATCTTTATGTGCCAACTGGATCTTTTTGTCTAAGATCCCTAAACTGTTGTGTATCCAATTATATTCTTCCTCTACTGTATCTTTTCGATCAAGTACTTCAACAGCAGCTCTTAGCTTTTCAACTTTACTTTTTTCGATATCTGAAAAAGAGTTAATGTCCAATGGCATTGAAACACTAAACCCATAATTATAGTAATCATCTTTCATACCGGGAGGTTGAAAGAGCGGGGCATCCCCACCTAAGCCAGTATATTGCCCTTGCAACGATACAGTAGGAAGGTATTTGGCCCACGTAACCTTTTGATTGTGATCTGACTGCTCTGCACGTAACCTGTCTCTTTTCAGTTCCAGATTCTCTTCACTGTAGTTCTCTCTACTCATCATTTTTAATTTAGGAAGACGTAACTTTTCTGGATCTTTATCACTTAAAAGTGCGAATTGCTGATCAAGTTCCATCATTGTCAATTCCAATTGCAACAAAGCTGTTTCATCCTGACTTTTCTTAAGAATTGCCTGATCCAAAAAACTGCTATCCAACAGGCCTGCTTCATAACTGTCACGTTTTTGACGTATATCAATAATATCATTCTT